>JACCDZ010894179.1_pt1 | contig 23129 bp, 19 predicted proteins | sample 7449551 | NCBI WGS metagenome assembly JACCDZ01 (sample SAMN15323452, study PRJNA562643) | freshwater metagenome | isolation source: river surface water | place: USA:Blue River Watershed | collected 2017-08-18 | reverse complement strand
TTGCTTCAGTAAACTATTTTCCCAATCTTGTAATCAGAATGTTAAAGATCGGTGAGGAAAGTGGTAACATGGAAAGCGCGCTTTCAAATATTAAATTCTTCTATGATCGCGAAATTAATGACTCGATCGATAAGTTGGTAGGCATGATTCAGCCAGCACTCACAATTACTATGGGTGGCATGATTGGTTGGATTACGATTGCGGTATTTGGTCCGATTTACGCTACATTCTCGAAGATTCAATAACGATGCTTCAGTACAAAATTTACTTTATCGCTGCAGTTGGCACGGACATAGGAAAAACTTTTTTAGTGGAAAATCTGTGCCGCAAAATTTCAAATTCTTTAGCAATTAAGCCAATTGCGAGTGGATTTCGTGATGATGATAAAAGTAGTGATAGTGCCAAAATTTTAACGGCTCTGGGCAAAGAAATTGCGCTAAAAAATCTTGATGAAATTTCGCCGTGGCGTTTCGAAGAAGCGGTTTCTCCACATTTTGCCGCTCAAAATTTAGGAGTTAAAATTGATTTTGAGAAAGTAAAAGATTTCTGCGTTGAAAAAATTTCTATCGCAAAACAGAGCGATCAGTTTCTATTTATTGAAGCAGCTGGAGGCGTGATGACTCCGCTAAACGATGATAAAACTTTTTTGGATTTAGCAGATGCGTTAAAAATTCCAGTTTTGCTGGTAACGGCTAATTATCTTGGTGCGATTAGTCATACTTTATCAGCGGTTGAAGCTGTAAAAGCGCGAGGTTTGATGATCGAAAAAATTATTGTGAATGAAACTCTGCCAAGTCAGCAAAACAAAAGTCAGTCGCCAATTTCAACGATCGAAAATTTTACCAAAATATCGACAGTTTCTTTGGAAAATTTTTTGAAAAACTTGCTTGATTAAAAAAGCTTTTCTGTTGCATATTGCGCGCCCTTCAAAACGCCCTAACTAATATTATCAGACATGACTAATATCATTAATTTCAACGATCCTAATAAAGATTCTGCTGGTGTTACTCCGGTGGAAAAACTTTCTCTACAAAAAGAAAAAAGCCGTCAGGAATGGGCGAAAAAAGCGGAAGTGCTTTGCGAAGCTTTACCTTATATGACAAAATTCGCTGGCGAAACTTTGGTTATTAAGTTTGGTGGCAGTGCAATGGGTGGCGACAGCAATTTGAAGAATTTTGCTAAAAATATCGTGCTTCTAAAACAGATTGGCATCAATCCAATCGTAGTTCACGGTGGCGGACCACAAATCGGTCAAATGTTGAATAAATTGAACATTAAATCTTCTTTCGTTGATGGTTTGCGTATTACAGATGCTGATACGGTCGATGTTGTTGAAATGGTTTTGGCCGGTTCAATTAACAAAATGATTGTGAAAGAAATTAATGCTGCAGGCGGCAAAGCTATTGGTTTGTGTGGTAAAGATGCTAATTTGATCCGTGCTAAAAGATTGACTAGAACTAAAAAAGATCCTGATTCAAACATCGAAAAAATTCTCAATCTTGGTTTCGTTGGTGAGCCATACAAAGTTGATCCAGAAGTTTTAGCTTTGTTTGAAGATTCTGACATCATTCCAGTAATTGCGCCGATTGGTGTTGGTGATAATGGTGAAACTTTCAACATCAATGCTGATACAGCAGCTGGTGCGATTGCAGTTGCAGTGCAAGCGGCGAAGTTGGTGATTCTTTCTGATATTGACGGTGTGATGTTGCCAAATGGCGAGTTGGTTAGCCATTTAAATACAGCGACTGCAAGACAGATGATTGCTGATGGCATTATTACTGGCGGTATGATTCCGAAAATTGAAACTTGCATGTCAGCTGTTGAGGCTGGAGTCGACTTCGCTCACATCTTAAATGGCGGAGTTGATAATATTTTGTTGATGGAAATCTTCACCGAAAGCGGTGCCGGCACAATGATTTTGTAGAAATCATTCAAAAAAATTGCGTTAAGAATTTGAGTTATGATTCAAATTCTTAACAACATGATCAGCTATAAAAGTTTTAAAAAAAGATGTGCGGCTTCGCAAAGTAATATTCCAACAGCAAGCCATTTGAAGTTATTCCTTTTCTTTTTTGATCTTGACCATTTGATCAGAAAGAAAGGATCTTGGTGATATCCTATGTAAGATTTTTCAGCGATCTCATTGTTCTTTATCTCAGATAATTTTTTCAGCGTAAAATTAGAAAAATTCTCAAACTCAAAATTAGCCATATCAGCTTCAGATGTGGTGTGAGTCCCGCTTTCATCAAAACCAATATTCTTAGTTAGTGGTTTTATGCTATGCACAGTATAGCCATTATTTTTGAACATCGTATAAGACATTTGAATATCCCAAGTATTGATACGATTTTCTTTTTGCATACGTAGCATATCGAACATATTGCTACCAGATCGGTTAAAGGCTTTAACTTGGTTTTTGTTTTTGGCAAATTCGTTATAGTCAGAAATTTCGAAATCAATTTTTTGCCAACGATCTTTCCATGTTCCCCAGCCCCAAGATGAATTTTTTCCGCGCACAAAAAATACATCTTCTTTGTAAGATTTAGGATATGAAATTAGGTGTTTTGGATAATTAAAACCGCTGACACACCAAATATTTTTTTCATTTTCGTAAAAACTTAAAGCGCGGTTAGTGAAATTTAAAAAGTCTTTTGAAGTAATAATATCATCTTCAACAACAATTATTGAATCGTAGTTTTCCAAAACTTTGTTTATGCCATCTACGATAGAAACTTTTACACCGTGATTTAATTCTCTTTTAGTAAGGTAGACATTTTTAAATCCGCGTACGTTCTCAATCACATTATAGACTTCTTTTAAAGCTGTCAGATCTTTCAGATTTCTAGGACCATCGCAGAAAATAAAAATTTCTGACTCCGCAGCTAAATCATTTTTAGCTAATTCATCTAGAACTTGTTTGGTTTTATCGGCCCGATTAAAGCAAAAAAAAGCGATTGGTGCGAGTTTCATTTTTTAGAAATTAATAAATTTTTTCCAGAATTCTGGTGAATATTTTGTCCAGGCGTGGCAACCAAAAGGTAATTTATTGTCGTTCAACTTATAGAGATATTCTGGTTTGGTCTCAAATGAAAAAGGAATTGCTTCAAGAGCAGTGCTTGAACGAAAAGAATCGAACATTTGAGGGTATACAAAAGCGAAAAAATAATCTTCATTAGTGAAATCAGAGTTATTTATCATGAATTCGCAAACCTCGGAGAACGTTCTTTTTTTGCTAAAAAATTTTAAGTAAAATGTGAAAGAATTATGAGGGTGAAAGCGAGTTTTTTTCATTAATCTCAAAAATTTCCACATATCTCTGAGATTCATTTGGTGATTCATTATTTTATTTATTTTCACTATATTCCGTAAAGAAAATCCTCCGTTTCCAGCAACTGAAATAAATTCATAATATTTATTCTCAGTATCAAATTTTTTGAACCAAGGAGCACCTATATAATCAATCCCTTTATTACACCAATATTCAAGCTGATCAGAAAAAACGTAAGCATCAGTTTGGTATAATAGCATAAATTCGTAATTACTAAAACGCTGGTAAAATTCTGATTTGATTAGAAGAGAGCTATAAGATTTGACGCTTATAAAATTTTCGTCGGCAAACTTTTCAAAAGCTATACTAGAATGTAAATTCATATATTCTGAAAGCAGCAATTCATCAAATGAATGAGGGCAAACAAAAATTATTGTATAGTTAGCAAAAATCTCTAAACTCCTTTTGAGTGAAAAAATTTCATTTGGTTCTGAAATTTTTTGGTAAACTGGAATTGCAATGCAGGCTTTCTTTCTTTGCATTTTTGTAGTAAGGTTGAATTTTAGTTACTGTTCTATCTTGAATATTTCTGATTAAAGATAATTTGGCAAATTATGAATTTTAAATTTACAACAAATCAATTCCCCAGTGTTGTGATTATTGAGCCGCGTCAATTTCGTGATGAACGTGGTTACTTTTCAGAGACTTACAAATATTCTACTTTTAAAGCTGGTGGAATTGAAGATAATTTTGTACAGGATAATCACTCTTTTTCGGGTCGTGGTGTGGTGCGTGGGCTGCATTTTCAGGTTGCACCAAAAGCTCAGGCAAAGTTGGTACGCTGTATTCAAGGTGAAATTTACGATTGTATTGTCGATTTAAGAAAATCTTCGCCAACTTTTGGTAAGTATTTTGGCATTAATTTATCAGCGAAAAATGGTTTGATGTTGTACGTTCCAGCAGGCTTTGCTCATGGTTTCTCTACATTGTCGGAAACTGCTGAAGTGGTTTACAAAGTTTCAGAAGAATATGACCAAAAATGTGAATTTGGTTTGAAATTTGATGATCCTCAAATTGGTATCGATTGGAAAGTTAAAAATCCGACTGTTTCACCTAAAGACTTAGTTCTGCCTTTGTTTAAAGATTTACAACACACTTTCTAACCAAATGAAAAAAATTCTACTTGTCGGCGCAAATGGAATGTTTGGTTTAGATGCGGCACTGATTTTCTCAGCTGCTGGCTATCAAGTTATAAAAGCCGTAAGGGATGATTTTGACATCACAAATCTATCTCAAGTAGAAAAATTTTTCTCCGATAAAACTTTCGATTTTGTAATTAACGCTGCTGCCTACACCAAAGTTGATGATGCGGAAAAAGAACAAGATCTGGCTTTTGCAGTTAATTCTATTGGTGCGAAAAATATCGCTTTAGCGTCAGCGCAAAAAAATATTCCCATAATTTTTATTAGTACCGATTACGTTTTTGATGGTGAAAAAACTTCGCCTTATTTTCCTTCAGATGCGGTAAATCCAAAAACTGTTTACGGAGCTTCGAAATTGGCTGGCGAAGAAAATGTTAGAGCTGTGAACACTCGTCATTTCATAGTTCGCACTAGTTGGCTTTACGGCAAATATGGCAAAAATTTTGTCGATACTATGCTCAATATCGCCAAAAATCAGAAACAGTTAAAAGTAGTAAACGATCAGTTTGGTTGTCCGACGTGGACTTGTGATTTGGCCAATGGCATCAAAAAACTAATCGAAAGCGATATGCAATTTGGCACTTATCAGATTTGTGGAAAAGGTACGACAAGCTGGTTTGAATTTGCTAAAAAGATTTTCGAGTTTGCCGGAGTCGATGTTGAGGTTTTACCGGTGACAACTGCCGAATTTCCTCGTCCAGCGCCACGCCCGAAATTTTCGGCGATGGATAATGGTGGGCTTTGCGGTGATTGGGAAATTGGATTGAGAAGTTATTTGCAGAAGTAATAAGGCTAAGTGATTTTACTTGAGAAACCCCACGACCTCTACGTGGCCACCCCCCTTGACAGGGGTGTAAGATAAACTCCAGAGCACCCCTATCAAGGGGGGTGGCCACGTAGGGGTGGGGGGTTTATTGACCTAAAACTCGATCTTAAACTCACATTAACCAGCTTTTCTGGTTTTAACTCTGCTTAACTTCTCTTTGCGGAATTGGAACGCGAATATTGTTTTCCTTAAATTTTTTGTGGATGCTTATTATCACATCACTTTTGGCGCCGGCTCTTCCTTGAACAATATCGCTAATCCAGAAGAATAAAACGAACTTGGTATCATATTCGCCAAATCCGGTTACAAAACATTCAATCTCAGGATATTTCAAACAGCGTGGATGTTCTTCCGCACAAGAAATCATAATCTCTTTAACTTTTTGTAAGTCGGAATCTTGTGCAACTCCGACTGTAATTTCAATGCGGGCACGGTTGTTAGAATAAGTCCAATTCGTCACTTTGCTGGTAATGAAATCTTCGTTTGGGATCATAATTTCTTTGCCATCTGTCGCCTCAACTAAAATGTAACGGCCGCCGAAATGTTTGATTGTGCCATAGATATTTCCGTTATCGAGCTCAACAATATCACCGATTTCCACCGATTTCTCAAAAAGTAAAATGATACCGCTGATAAAATTAGAAGCGATTTTCTGAAGTCCAAATCCGATACCAACACCGATCGCACCGCCAAGAACGGCGAATGTAGTCATATCAACACCGAAAGTTTTTAGAAGTGCAACTAGCACCAAAGAATAAACCAAGATATCGATGAATTTGTTCAAAATTCCTTTAGTGCTGGAGTTGATGGTTTTGCTGTTTTCAATGTAAGATTTGCTTTTTCTTAAAACCAAATTTGCCAACCAAAATAGAATCATCAAAACGATGAAACCTTTGATGACGAGATAAATTGAAATGCGGATTGCGCCGATTTTTAAAGCATATTGATCGAGATAGCTGATGGTGGTGTCAAGAATTCCGAAGATGTCTAGAACTAAAGCCGGCATTAAGAAAATTCCGGCAGCATTGGCAACGAAATTGCTGTTTGATGAGATGCGTAAAAATCGCAAAAATAAAAACAGCATCATCAAACGCAGAGTGGTGGAAAACAGAATAGGATCGCGAAAAAATTGTTCGTAAATCGAAAGTCCGATCGAGAGAAAAATTATGGCGAAAATTGGGTAAAGTAGCGGAGTTAAATATCGTGTGATCAAACGTCCGAGTTCGATATTTTTCTTAATCGAAAATGAAACCAGTTTAGGAAGAAGAATTTTTCTGGTGATGCGATAAATAAAATATGAGAGAACGAAACACAAAATTAGTGACAGTGATTGCCAATAAAATTGCGAGCTGCCGATAGTTTTTTCAACTGCCGAAAACACTTTGTCTAATTGTTCTTCTCTCATATTTTATAAAATTTATTCGCCTTGTCCCGAAGTATATCCAGGTTTGCCGTCGAACAGATACAAACCTTCGTATTTTACGAAATCAAATTTTTTCTCATTCAATACTGAAAGCATTTCGATGATGTCTTGGTGCGAAATTGATTTGGTTGCATCAAGAATTTCGTTGCTCGATTTGCCAGTAATTCCTTTGCCGATGAAGCGCAAAACTGTTAGACCTTTGTTGTAATTTGGCATCATGTGTTGATCAAGCAAAGGCCATAGTAGTAGGCCTTTAGCGCTGATCATTTTTACTTCTAATTTTTCGCTTTCCATTTGCTTCAAAGATGCAAGCAAGTCGGTGAAATCTTTTTGCCAATCAATAAATAGATCGAAACCGATCAAAGATTTTGTGCTGTTGATTGCAGCTTTTTTCTCAGATTTAATTTCAGTTTTTTTCGCTGAAGCCGAAAAATCAGCAACTGGCAATTGGCTTGGTTTTTGACCCAAATTCGCAATTACAGCTTGAGTAAATTCTTTCGTTCCAACTTTCTTTTTTGAAGTTTGAGAATTGTAAACATCAGCGGTGTGAACGCCATCTTCGATAGTTTTGTAAAGTGCATTTCTGATTTTTGCTGCTACTTCATTTTGCCCGATGTGAATTAACATCATCACCGCAGCGTTAATCAAACCAGTTGGATTGGCGATATCTTGACCAGCAATGTCTGGCGCTGATCCGTGAATTGCTTCAAACATAGCGTAATCTTCACCAATATTTGCTGATCCTGCCAAACCAACTGAACCAGAAGTTTCGGCAACGACGTCAGAAATAATGTCTCCGTAAAGATTCATTGTTACAACAACGTCGAAAATTTCTGGTTTAGCCGCCAAGCGTGCTGTTCCAATGTCGATGATGTAGTGATCGTTTTGAATTTGTGGATATTCTTTAGCAATTTCGTCAAAAACTTTATGAAAAATTCCGTCAGTCATTTTCATAATATTGTCTTTCGAGAAGCAGCTAACTTTTTTGCGATTGTTAGCAACTGCATATTCAAAAGCATAACGAATAATTCTTTCACAGCCTTTGCGAGTCACTAATTTCAAGCATTGGTAAGTTTCATCAGTTTGACGATGTTCGATACCGGCGTATAAATCTTCTTCATTTTCGCGCACAATTACGACATCCATTTTCGGAAATTTTGTCGCAACGAAAGGGTGAAAAGATGAGATCGGGCGTACGTTAGAAAACAATCCCAGTTTTTTACGCATGGTCACGTTTAAACTTTTGTAACCGCCGCCTTGTGGAGTTGTGATTGGTGCTTTTAAGATAACGCGAGTGTTGTTCAAATCTTCCCAAGCAGAAGGCATTAAACCTGAATTGAATCCTTTTTCGTAAATTTTTTTACCGACTTCGATGATGCTGAATTTTACGTCAGCCTTAGCTTCGCGTAAAATTTCCAAAGTGCTGTCCATAATTTCAGGACCAATTCCGTCGCCATATGCGACAGTAATAGTTTTTGTCATTTTAAAATTGATTTTTGTGTTGCGGGTAGGGTAGTTTGTCCGGCCTTATTGTAGCTCGCAAACCAAAGATTCAACATCTTACTTACATGGCGAAGATTGATCCGTTGGAAATCCAAAGAAATATCGAAGAAAAACGACTAATTTTAGGTACAAAAATCGAGGGTTTTTTGTTGCAAAAAATTGCGATTATTGCCGATTTTTTTGCGCGCCTATTTTCGTCTAAAAACTGCGCTTTTATTGGCTCAATCATCATTTTTCTAATCAGCATTTTTGTCAGATCTTACCGCGACATCGGACAAGACACAGGGCTTTATTTGGAAGTCGCACAAAAAATTTTGATGGGTGGAAAATATTATCAAGATTTTTTTGAAAACAATCTTCCGCTCTCTTACTGCTTCACGATTATACCAGTTTTTCTGGCAAAAGTTTTTTCGTTAAATCCAATTATTTTATTGGAAATTTTTGTTAATCTGATCGGAATTTTTACACTTTATTCTTCGTATAAAATTCTCACCAGATCTTACATTTTCAAAGATCGCACAGTTTTTAATCTGGTAATTTTAAGTTTTGCCGCCGGATTTTTTCTGCGAATCTTTACGTTACAATTTAATGAGTTTGGTACTAGATCTACCTACTTCTTAGCTTTCGCCTTTCCTTATTTATCCTACCAATTTCTGCAAGAAGCGGAATTGAAAAAATCTGATCAATTTTTTATCGGAATTTTGGCCGGACTTTTATTCTGTCTAAAACCGCATTACGGCGTTTTGGTTATTGCTTTTGAGATAAAAAAATTTTTCGAAAATAAATCTCTTAAATCGCTTTTTGCGATTAGAAATTTTGTTACAGCTTCTTTGATAATTTTTTATTTGATCTCATTATTTTTATTTTTTCCCGACTACATAAAGGCAATTCCAGCCTTCGCCGAAACCTACTTTGATCCAAAATATTTTTATCCACTTTTTCCTCTTAAAGAAGATATTTATCCGCTGATTTTATTGATTATTCCGTGCTTTTTCTTGCGCAAAAAATTTGAATTTCTACGCCCGTTCTTTTTTACATCACTGGTTTTTTGTGTGATTGTCGCGTCAGAACTCACAGGTGTTTACGATCAAAGAGTTTTGCTTTATTCGCTGTCTTTACCTTTAGTTTCGTTGTTGATTTTGGCTTTGATTCGCGATCATCAAATCAATTGGCATCGCGATTTTCTGACTCTGCTTTTGATTCTTTTAATTCCACAATTTGATCGCAGTTTCTTTGTTACAACTGCTTTCAATATTTGCGCATTTTGGTGGATTTTTGTTTTAGCGCTTTCACCGAAATGGAATAAAATCATCAGCGACAAAGATTTTAAAAATTGTAACTATTTACGTTATATTTTTTTACTGCGCGAACCTTTGTCATGGTTCTGTTTTGGGTTATTGGTGGTGATTACGATTAAGATGTCTTCTAACAGAATTATTAACCATATTTCTTGGGGTTTTACCGCGGTAATTTTTATTTTGATGATCAGCTTTTATCACAATTTGCATCGCCAATTTATTGATAAAGCTAAGATGTCTTTATTGTCAGCGAGTGTAATTTTTGTAGTTCTATCTTATTTCATCAGCCTGCAATTAGCGGCAATTTTTAATGTTCATGAATATAAATCACCAAATTCAGTTAACGATGAAATGATTAATGCCGTAAATCAATATGTCGCTGCAGATGAAAATTATATTACAATTTCGGGCAGAATTATTGGCAGCTATTCGGTAAGAAATTATGTGAATAAAATCAACCCATTGCCGTTTTCACAACTACAGCCCCTTTATGTTGAGATTGATAATCGTGATAAAATTGGTGGGGTTGCATCGTACATGATTTCGAAAATTAAAGAACAAATGATCAATCCAAAAAATAAACTAATTTTTGTCGAGCCTCGTGGATTGCCCTCAAATGATCGTTGTCGGATTTTGTTGTTAGAATATTACTTACGTGATGCGGAATTTCGGAAAATATTTTTCGAAAATTACAAATTTTCACATCGTATAATTAGTACTAAAGCAGCAGAAAAGAAGGTGAAATTCTTTAGTGATAAACAAGTCAAATCATATTCTATATCTTCTGGAGAGGCAATAGTACGAGATGCTGAGGTCTATGTTAGAAAATAAAATCATTAACAAATTCAGTGAAATTGTCAGCGCAAAAACTTTTTTGATGGTTTCTTGCTCTTTGATTTTGGGTTTAAGTATTTTTTTACGTTCAATTATCGATATTGGTCCCGACACCGGAGTTTACCTTGATCTTGGCCGAGAAATTGCGCGCGGTGGTAAATATTATTACAATTTTTTTGAGAGTAATTTTCCGCTCTCATTTTATATCTATGCGGCGCAATATCATTTGTCTTTGTGGATTGGCATCAGTCCAATTTTGATGTCGGAAATTTTTATCGATTTAGCCGCGGTTCTTTCAATTTATTGGTCAGCGCAAATATTGAAAAGAAGCACGATTTACAACAATCGTGCCCATTACAATCTGATTATAATTTCTTACATTTTAGGTTTTTTTATTCGCGCCAACGTCATTCAACTCGGCGAATTTGGTACGAAAAGTAGTTTCCTGTTACTGTGTTTAATTCCCTACATTTCGTTTTCTTTCGAGCGTTTAACTGTTTTCAGCCGTGCAGAATTAATCCAGCGCGGACTCTTGATGGGCTTGATACCATGCTTCAAGCCGCATTATTTAATTTTTGTAATTATCATTGAAGGACATCGTTTTTGGCAGCAAAAAAATCTGAAGTTTTTTGTGCAACTCGACAAGTTAGTGATGATTTTTGTCGGTGTATTTTATCTGTTTTTGATGATTAAACTGACTCCGGAATTCTTTGAGTTTGTAGTGCCAATGTGGCCAAAGATTTATAAAGCTTATGACGATTCTAAATTATTTTTCGAAAATGTTTTGCATCGTTTAGGTGCTGAAACGGCGATGTTTTGTTTTATTTTCTTAGGTTTCTCACGACTGAAATTTAGTGCTAACGATAAAATTTTATTCCTAATTTTTTGTTCAGCTTCAGCACTAGCGATTCTAGAAAATATTGGTACAATCGATCAGCTGGGAGTTATTTACGCAGTTTATACAACCTGTTTTTTGAAGATTTTTTACGATCTAGTGATGTCGCAGAAATTTTCATTTCGCGACAATAAATTTATTATTTCAGTTCTGATAATTTGGCCGATTTTCGACATGGAAGTTTTGCCGGGAGCAATTCTAGGTCTTTCAGGATTTATAAATGTTTGGTGGGTTTTTGCTTTAGTTTATCCGGTGATTTTTTTCGGACAGATGAAGAAAAAATCACCGCAAAAATTTGCCGAATTTAAAGCTAAAAATCTCACCGCTTTAAAAATTTCTTTGGCGATTTTGTTATATTTTGTGTTATTGCTTACAACGCTTTTGTCCTTGAAATATATGGGCGGTTGGGGATTTATGGTGAGCAATCTTTTCTCACTATTTTTTGTGTTATTTTTCTTCGAGAAAATTTACGGAAAATTTGAAGAAAAATTTTCTCCCTTCACAGTTTTTGTGATTACCACTTCAATTTCGTGTTTGCTTTACGCTTATATTTTACCGCTAAGTAACCTGATTCCGACCAAGCATTACGACACTTTCCCCAATAAACTAAGCGACAAAATTTCTTATTATTCCGCAATTTACGCGCCAAAAAAAGAAGACGGATTTTTGGTTTTTTCTGATCTTATCGTGCATCAATTTCCAGTTCTAAATTATGTCGATAAAGAAAATTATCACGTAAATCACGTAGTAATGTTGATGGCGCAACGTGGATTTCTGGGAGCGTCCAAAGCTTTTCCTGAAAATCAAGATCGTGATACGATTTTAACTTTGAGTTATGTTTTTGAAGATCTCAAAAAGCAGCTAAAAAATCCTAACGTCAAAATTTTATTTATTAATCAAGGCACCAGAGTCTTCTACCGTAAGGATCGCTGCTTGATTGGATTTTTGGAATATTATTTTGCTGATCCAGAATTTCGTAAAATATTTTTCGAAAATTTCCGTTTCGAGAATCGCATTTTGACTAGCGTTGAAGTGAAAAATCCAACGCGAAGAATTGTTACAACCGCAAAAGAAGAGAAAGATATTTTTGACGATGTGAAGCCTTCGAAAGAAACCATTCGCTACGATTTTGAAGTTTATGTGAGGGAGTAAAATTTCTCTAAGAATTGACCCCGTCGCATGACGAGGTCAATTAACAAATTCTAAAGATAAAAATGAAAAAAATTTCACAGTTTTTTAAAAGTAAATTTTTCCAGGCAATTTGCGCTGGAGCTTTGTGTAATCTGGCTTTCGCGCCTTTTCATTTCTTTGTTGCTACGATAGCTTCAATCGCGATTTTTTTTGCTCTTTGCCAAAAAACTACCTCGCGTAAAGAAGATTTTTGGCTTGGCTGGTGTTACGGTTTTGGATATTTTGTTTTTGGAGTTTATTGGATTTCGATCTCGCTTTTAGTTGATGCGCAAAGTTTTGCGTGGCTGATTCCTTTTGCTTTAACTTTAATTCCTTCAGTTCTGGCGCTTTATTTTGCAATGCTTTCCAGCTCTTTTAATTTTGTAATTAAGAAATTTTCTTTCACAAAAAATTATGAAAAATTTCTTATTTTTGCCATTTTCTGGACAGTTTGCGAAATTTTACGCGCCTTTTTATTTACTGGTTTTCCGTGGAATTTACTGGGTTATGTCTGGATGTTTAGTGACACGGCGATTCAGATTTCAAGCGTGTTTGGAGTTTGGGGTTTAAGTTTTTTTGCTGTTTTGGTTAGTCTTTTGCCAATAATTTATTTTACCAAAGATCGTAGCAAACAAGATCTGACTTTTGTGGTGACTATAATTTTATTAGTAATCGCTAACTTTATTTTTGGCTATTGCCGCATTGCTGATACCAAAATTGCTAACGACAAAAACCTGAAATTGCGCTTGGTTCAAGGCAATATCAGGCAAGAGATGAAATGGGATGCGCGCGAAAAATACCATAATTTCATCAAACATATCAAAATGACGAACTCTGAAGATAGTTCTGATATTGCGGCGGTGATTTGGTCAGAAACTTCGGTGCCGTACACCATTGATGAATCTTCTGAAATCGTTGAACAGCTTAAGCTTGCGGTGCCGAACCGCTCAAATGGTGATGGAATGTTGGTTACTGGCGGAATACGCTTAAAAAGTGATGGTGGCGAAAATATTGAAAATGTGTGGAATAGTGTTTTTGTGATCAACAAAAATGGCATTGCGGCATCTTACGACAAACACCATTTGGTGCCGTTTGGCGAATATGTGCCGTTGCAAAAATATTTACCATTCGTGCAAAAAGTTACCAAAGGTGCGATTGGGTTTTCTGAAGGTGAGGGGCCTAAAACTATACGCGGTGATTTGATCTCAATCAGTCCCCTTCTTTGTTATGAAGTGATTTTCCCTGACAAAATTATTGATCGAAATGATCGCCCCGATCTTTTGGTTAACTTGACCAACGATGCTTGGTTTGGCAACAGCACAGGTCCTTACCAACATTTCGATATGGCAAAAATGCGCGCGGTGGAATATGGTATACCTCTGGCAAGAGTTGCTAATACTGGGATTACGGCATTTTTTGATCCTTTCGGACGGGTGATAAGTAAAATCAATTTGAATCAAGAGGGAATAATTGATGTCGATTTGGTAAAAAATCTTGAGCCTACTATTTATTCTCGATACTGCTTTGCGCCGTTGTTATTATTGGTTTCCTTCCTCATTATTTTTTTACTCCACAGAAGAAATGTTATTAGACAAAATCACACCAGTTGACGTCCATATTGCACAAAAATTGCGCCAGTTTCGAGTGGCAGCGGCTATGACTCAAGAACAACTTGGTGATCTGATCGGCGTTACTTTTCAGCAAATTCAGAAATATGAAAAAGCGCAGAATCGCGTTAGTGCTAGTAAACTTTTTGAGTTGTCGCAACTTCTAAATAAGCCAGTGAGTGCTTTCTTTGCTGGTTTGAAAGCTGATCGTGATTACTACAATTACGATTTCAAAACTGATAAAAAACAGGCCAAAGAAGAGGCGGAATTTAACAAGGAAATTTTGCCTTTGGTTCGCGCTTTTAATCGCATTGATGATTTGCAGGCGAAGAAGCATCTGATCGCTTTAGCGGCTTCAATTGCCCGCCAGAAGCCTAAGAAGGTGAAGCATAGTTACTCTTAAACTCAAAATTTTTAGAGTCTGACTGGAATTTTTTGTTCAGCTAAAAACTCTTTCGCTTGTCTGACGGAATATTCTTTGAAGTGAAAGATTGAAGCGGCGAGGGCAGCGTTGGCTCCGGCTTTGATGCCATCGGCCAGATGTTGTAGATTTCCTACACCACCAGATGCAATTACCGGTACGGAAACGGCAGCGGTGATTTTTTCGATCAGCTCCAAATCATATCCTGACTTCGTTCCATCTTTATCCATCGAAGTTACTAGCAACTCTCCGGCGCCAAGGGATACAACTTTTTTGGCCCATTCAATCGCATCAATTCCAGTAGCATTGCGGCCACCGTGAGTAAAAATTTCGTAATTTCCAGCAGCATTTTTTTTGGCATCGATTGCAACAATCACGCATTGTGCACCGAATTTATTGGAAGCTTGAGTGATTAAATCAGGATTTTTTATAGCAGCGCTGTTGACGGAAACTTTATCTGCTCCGCTTAGAAGTAATTTATGGAAATCATCTATAGTTCTGATACCACCGCCAACTGTGAGTGGAATAAAACACACTGATGCTACTTTTTTTACGGTGTCAAAAATTGCTGAACGATTTTCGCTGGAGGCTGTGATATCAAGAAAACATAATTCGTCAGCACCTTGCTCGTAATAAAATCGCGCTTGTGAAACTGGATCTCCAGCATCAATCAAATTTTCAAAATTTACTCCTTTAACAACGCGGCCGTCTTTAACGTCAAGGCAAGGAATTATGCGGTTCTTTAACATTAGTTTTAGATCATTCTTTTGAGAACATCTTGTTCAGGTTTATCGAAGAAACGATGTTTGATTACTGCGCCAACATGAACAGCAACAAGGCCAAGAAGAGCGTAAGCTGACAGTTCGTGAGCTTCAGCGAAAAGTTTTCCTCGTTCAAAATCAGTACCGATTAACATTGGCAATTCGATGCTGAAAAATTTCACAGCAAAGCCAAATGAGTTTGACATCAAAAATCCTGAAATAGGGACGACGAACATTAAAACGTAAAGTCCAATATGGCCAAGATGAGCAAGAATTTGCTCATATTTTGGCATAGTATTTGGAAGAGGAGGAGCTTTTTTCACAATGCGATTGATGATGCGAACAAAAAGCAAAATCAGAACTAATACGCCGAGAGATTTGTGTAATTCGTAAACTTGCAAATGATTAACCGCATCTTTCGGTAAGATTTCGGTCATATAAATTCCTAGTCCTAAAAGGAAAAGAATGATTGCGGCCATTAGCCAATGAATGATGCGAGAGGAAAGGGCGTATTTCATAGTTAATCGGTAATTTGATGAGAAAATATCCGCGAATTTCTTCGCGGACAAAACGTAATTCGGAACTGACTAACTTGTAGTTAGAGTGATCTTTTTTGTTCAACAATTTCGTAGCACTCAATCATATCTTTTTCTTTGATGTCTTCGAAATTTTCTAAAGCGATACCGCATTCAAAGCCGGTTTTCACTTCTTTAACATCTTCTTTGAAGCGTTTGAGTGTTTTCAAAATGCCGTCATAAATTACGACGTCGTCGCGAACTAATCTGACTTTCGCGTTACGTTTAATCATTCCATCAACTACAGTTGAACCGCCGATTTTACCAGCGCCAGAAATTTTGAATACTTGTCTGATTTCAGCTTTACCCAAATATTCTTCATTTTTAGTTGGGTCTAACATGCCTGAAAGTAACAATTTCAATTCATCAACTACGTTATAGATGATTGAATAGTAACGTAGATCAACGCCTTTTAGTTTTGCTAATTCAGTTGCAGCTGAGTTAGCGCGTACGTTAAACCCGATGATTACAGCGTTAGAAACTGCGGCTAATCCAATATCGGTTTCAGTAATTCCACCAGTTGCTGAGTGAATAATTTTGATCGCAACTTCTTCATTGTTCAGCTTCATAATGCTGCCGCTTAGAGCTTCAACTGATCCGTGAACGTCTCCTTTCAAAACGATATTTAGATATTTAATGCTGCCTTTACCAGAATCGCGGAAAATTTCGTTCAAGCTGCGTGCAGAATTTTTCATTGCTTTCGTCTCTTTTTCTTTACGCGAGCGGTAAGAAATAATTTCACGAGCTTGTCTTTCTTCATCAACTTCAACGAATTTATCACCAGCGTTTGGCGCTTGATTTAAGCCCATAACCTCAACTGGCATACCAGGAGTTGCGTGCTTGATGTGTTTGCCATGGTCATCAACCATTTTTCTGATTTTACCGTAAGAGGTGCCAACAACGATCAAATCAGAAGTATCTAGAGTTCCTTCAAGAACTAACAAAGTTGCAACTACACCTTTTGATGGGTCGATTCTTGATTCGATAACAACACCGCTAGATTTTCCTTCGTAAGCAGCAGTTAATTCTAACACTTCCGCTTGAAGTAAAATTGCTTCTTCGAGTTTATCTAAATTCAATTTTGCTTTAGCAGAAACCGGTACGAACATAACATCACCACCTAAATCTTCGGCAACAACATTATGTGATAGAAGCTCGTGTTTCACGCGTTCAGGATCATTTCCTGGTTTATCGATTTTATTTACAGCAACGATAATCGGAACATTAGCAGCTTTAGCGTGATTAATCGCTTCAATAGTTTGTTCTTTAACGCCGTCATCAGCTGCAACAACCAAAACTACGATATCAGTAACGTTAGCACCGCGTGAACGCATTTCAGTAAATGCTTCGTGACCAGGAGTATCAAGAAAAGTAATATATTTTCCTGCTTTAGTTTGAATTCTTGAAGCACCAATGTGCTGAGTAATTCCGCCATGTTCTCCGCTTACAATATCAGTTTCACGAATTGCATCAAGAAGTGAAGTTTTACCGTGGTCAACGTGACCCATAATAGTTACGATTGGAGCACGTGATAATTTTTCGTGATTTGATTCGCTTTGATCCAAAACATTTTCAACGTCAGAGTGAGAAACGCGTTTTACAGTGTGACCGAATTCTGCCACAACTAATTCTGCAGTATCTGCATCAATTACTTGGTTACTGGTTGCAACCATGCCCATAGTGAAAAGTTTTTTCACCACATCGCCGGTTTTTTCAGCCATACGATCGGCCAAATCAGAAACGGAAATTAATTCAGGTAGATTAACTTCACGGGCAATCTTTTTATATTCTTTCGGTTGTTCAACTATTTGAGCTCTTGATTTGTGTTTTTTTCTACGACGTGAACCTTCAGAATCATCATCACCTTCGCCATCAATGATGTAAGTAAGTTTACGATGATTGCTGCGCTGACTTTCTTCTTTGAAATTTGGCTTACCTTTCTTGGCGTCTTCTTGTTCATTACTTTCGAAGCTACGTCCGGTAGTAAAAGGTTTTTTCTGTTTTAGTTTTTTCTCTTTTTCGATTCTTTCTTTTTCGAGTTTTTCTTGTTCTTGTTTTCTTTTTTCGCTTAAAACTTTTTCTCTTTCTTCTTTTTCGCGATTAGTGATAGCGATGCTTTGTTTGATTTTGCTCATCACATCAAATCCTTCAGATTGGAAGGAAGGTCTTTGAATTTTTGGTTCAACTTTAACTGGTTCTTCAATCTTGATCTCAACTGGAGCGATTACTTCTTCAACGATTTCAACTATTTCTTCTTCTTTAACTTCAACTTTCTTTTGTTCTTTTAGAGCTTTGCTGAGAATTGTTGTGCTATCAATATCTTCTGACTCAAGAGAATTTGAAGATGAAATAGCGCGGAATCTGGCTTCAACTTCGCTTTTATTAAGGTTAGCAAGCTCTTCTTTCGAATCTTTTTTGCGACCTTTTATGGTGACTTGGACAGATGAAGATTTACTGATTTTTCTGTTCTCAGCTACTGGCTGTTTTAAAGCCAAAGTTTTTTGATCTACAGCAACTGCTGGCTTAAGTTTAAGCGTTAGAGTTGAGCGGGTTGTATTTTTATTATCTTCGGTCATTCGAATTATCATTTATCATTTAACATTTACCACTTGAGGCGCGCCACAAAGGCATTCATCAAGTGCTAAATGATAAATGCCTAAATAATAAGTGCCATCTTAAGCTGTTTTTTGTAGGTACTCTTCAGCGCGACGTTTGATCTCTTTGGCGATTTCTTCATCGAAACCTTCGATCGCTTGAATTTCTGAAACTTCAGCTTGAGCTAATTCTTCAACTGACAAGAAACCTTCGGCAGCGAGTAAGTTAGCAATCATTTCTTCAACGTCCAGAGCTTCAACAAATACTTTAGAAGCTTGGTTGAATTCGGTCGTTCTGCGAACAGATTCTTGCTCGTCAGTCATCACGTCGATTTTGTAACCAACGATTTTTGAAGCCAATTTAACGTTTTGTCCGCCACGGCCAATTGCAAGGCTCAATTGATCTTCAGCCACTACAACTTCGATCAAATTATTCTCTTCATCAACTACAACTTTGCTGACTTTTGCAGGAGTAAGTGAGCTTACAACCAATTCAGCGATGTTTGATGACCATTTGATGATGTCGATTTTTTCGCCACGAAGTTCAGAGCTTACTGATTGAACGCGGTTACCACGAATACCGATGAATGAACCAATAATGTCGATATCATCACGACGTGAGTAAATTGCGATTTTAGCGCGAGAACCAGGATCGCGAGCAACCATTTTAACTTCGATATTGCCGTCGTAAAGTTCAGGAACTTCTTGTTCAAACAAACGAACCAAAAATTGTGGGTGAGTACGAGATAAGAAAATTTGTGCTCCGTGTGGTTCTTTGCGAACATCTTCAACGTAAACGCGCATGCGATCACCAACGCGGAAAGTTTCTCTTGGAATCAAGCCGCTTTCGTGGATAACAGCTTCGTAGCCGTCAACTTCCATAACGATATTTTTAAGACCAACTTTTTTAACTGAAGCGCTAACGATGTCGCCAATACGATCTTTGAATTCGTTATATTCTTTATTTTTTTCAGCTTCTTTAACTTTTCTGATGATTTCGTTACGAGCAACTTGCGCAACCACGCGGTTCAAATCGATTGGAGGAAGTTCTTGAACGATGAAACCACCAATTTCTGCAGATTTATCTTCTTGCTTTGCGTGTTTTAAAGTGATGTGAGTTCTAACGTCGAAGCCTTCGAAGTCGTCATTTTCAACGATCTCAAGGTTGTTGAACAATTTAATCTGACCAGATTTTTTATCAATTTTGCAATCAATAGCCAAGTGAGTACCATATTTTTTCTTGGCAGCAAGTTTGATACCTTCTTCCATCGCGCTTACAACTTCTTGTACAGCGATACCTTTTTCGTGAGCGATATTTTCGGCAACGAGCAAAATTTCCTTATTGCCCATTACAGTAAGATTACTTGCCATATTTTGGTTTTAGTTAGAGTTAGAATTGTTATTTAGATTGAAACTGACTTGAGACTAAGAGGATCAGCATCGAGGAGTAAAAATGAGAGAAGCGCAACTTATTTGCCAAAAGTTTTAAAGGCAACAACTTAAGTAATGTCATCCTGAGCGTAGCGAAGGACCTCGTGAAACAGATTCGGAGTTTGTTTCACGAGATCCTTCGCTGCTCTCAGGATAACAGTTCATTTAACTATTGCTGATTTTCTCCACTTTCTTTTCGAGTTTGCGATTTTTTCTTTCAAGTCCGCGAATTTTCCAGTGATCTTTAAAATTGCTCCAAGATTTTTCGAGCATATTTTTTGAAAAGGCGAGAAAGCCGAAAAGCATGCCAAATAAGAAAAAGAATAACATCAAAACGAAAATTCTGATCTCAATTTCAAAAGGAAAAGGATGGGTGTGAATAGTGATTACGTCGCGGTTGTTCACCATGAAGATCACAAGGCAGATAAGAAAAAGCGACAAAATGAAAGTTTTTGCCAGACCGAAAATTGATTTAAGAAAGTTGAACATATTTAAAATTATTTGTTTTGTGACCAAAGGATTGCTTGTCCCATCAATTCAGCATCAGCCTGAGGTTTTTGTTTAAACCATGCTTCAAATCCAACTAAAGCTTGTTCAATTAACATGCCGATTCCGGTAGTAATTTTATTGCCGCGTTTTTGTGCGTTAATCAATAAATCAGTCATCAACGGTTTGTAAACAATATCGTAAACAATTGCATCTTTTTGTAAATTTTTAAGATCAATTTCCAGCGCTTCTTGGCCTTGCATGCCAAGAGAAGTTGAATTTGTTAGTAAATCGCATTGATCGAGATTTTTCTCAAAATCTGCTAGGTTTAAAAACTTAATTTCGCAGTTTTTAGTTTTAGCGAAATCGGCAAAGTTTTTGATTAATTCAATTGCGCGTTTTTCGTTGCGATTTGTGATAAAAACTTTTTTCACTCCATCTTTTATCAAGGCGTAAACCAAGGCACGAGATGCTCCACCAGCACCAATCACAAAAGCATTTTTGCCATTCAAATCGAAATTAGGATAAGAGTTTTTTAAGTTATTAGAAAATCCTTCCGCGTCAGAATTATGGCCGAAAAGTTTTTTGTCAGGCATGACGATTACAGTATTCACAGCACCAGTAAGTTGTGCGGTTTTACTTTTAAAGTCGCACAGTTTGAAAATTTCCTCTTTGTGTGGCAGAGTCACGTTGAATCCTGCGAAACCATTATCGACAAGATGTTGAACGCATTTTTGCAGTTCTTCTTTGCTAACTTGAATTGGAATGTAAGTGCCGTTGATGTGATATTTATCGAGTAAAAATTCGTGAATTTTTGGTGAGAGAGAATGGTTAATTGGATCGCCCAAAACTGCGGCTCTTATTTCTTTATCTGACATAATTTATTATCCACTTATTGCGCCGCCGCTACCATCTTTCGGGGTTGCATCTTTAGCGGCATCAGGGTTGTTCGCTTTGTTTTTCGAATAATCCGGCATGTAAGGTTTTTGTACCGGAATAGCGATTTTTTTCTTAAGTCGTTTGGTGAAGAAACGATCTTTGAAGTAGAAGATCTTTTTGGCGCGAATTGGTGGTTGAGATTCAATCAGGATAATCTGATCTTCTCTTGGCAACTGAATTACCTCTTGCGGTAACAACAATGCACGTTGAGTGTGAGAAACATGAAGTGAACGTGCGCCAGGGTTTAAATCGAGATATTTCGGTTTGTTGTATGAAATTTGATCGGCAGTTTTGTTACCCAAAAGTTGTGAAATCAAATTTGCCGTTTCCATGTTGTTGGCCGCGAAAGTGATACGATAAGTTGAGTTCGACAAGAATGAGTTCATACCACTTTCTTCGTAAATACCTTTGAGCTGTTCGGTATCTTGAATAATCAAAAACAAGCGAACGCGATAACCACGGAAATAAGCGATACCGGCAAGGAACTGTTCCATTTTTCCTAAAGTTGGGAACTCGTCCATCAGCATCAACACACCAAATTTTTCGTGCGGTTGCGGCATTTTAGCAGTGAAAAATGCTGCAGCTTGCTGATAAAACATGTTCATCAAAGGCTTTAAACGGCTGATGTTATCTGGCGTCAAACCAACATAAGCAGTGTGCGGCGTGATTTTAAATTTATGTAAGTTGAAGTCAGAAGTTGCTGTTGTTGTATCAATCAACGGGTTGGCCCAAAGCTCGAGAGATGAGTTGGCAGTAGAAGTTACCGATCCACGTTCTTTGTCTGGTTTTTGTAAATAAGAAGCGATGTTCATGTAAGAAACTGGGTGAATTTTTTTACCCATCGTATCCAAAACAACCGCCAAGTTATAAACTACGTCATCATTTCTTAGAGTTCTTACAACTTCACCGAGCGTTGCTGGTTTGTCGTCAGCAGCAACAAGATAAAGCATCACACCAGTTAAAAGTGCGCGAGCTTCGTTTTGCCAAAATTCTTGTTCAGGAAGCAAGAAGTTACAGATTTTCTGGACGTCATCCACCATCTGTCCAGGTTTTTTGCTGATCCAATCCATCGGATTATAGCAATGCGAAATACCGTCAGGATCGGCAGGGTTCCACAGATAAACTTTTTGTTTAAGGTTGTCGCGGCGCCAACCAGAAGTAAGTTCGTAGTTTTCTAATTTAATATCGTGAACGATTACTGAGTCTTTCCAAAACAACAAATTCGGAATTACGAAGCCCACACCTTTACCCGAACCAGTTGGTGCAAAAAGTAGAATGTGTTGGTAGCCATCGGCAATCAACATTTTTTTGTTATACATACCAAGTAAAACACCGTTTTTAGAGCGCAAACCCATCTTTTTTACATCTTTCATTGAAGCCCATTTTGCTTCACCGTGAATCGACTCTGGCTTTTTAAAAGGTCGCCAATCCATGATTGGAGCGCGGAAAATCCAACCAAAAGTCATCAAGAATGTGTAAGGAAGTAAAGATGCTGCCCAAAGTTTTACGACGAAAAAGTTGTAACTTTGAGTGGTCAACTTGGCGGAATTTTTGAAGTAAAATTGCCAGTAAGTTGAAAGAGTTTGAAATAGGTAAATGAACTGTTTATCGATTCTTAGCTTGTAGTAAGCTTTGATGATGTCCCACTTTCCGGTAATGCTGATCAGAACCAAAGTTCCTGTAACATAAAAGCAGGCGGCAATGACGAAAACGATAAGGAATGAGATAATTACAAAATTTCTCAAATTCCTTATTACTGAGTTGTCTTGGGACATTTTGCTTAATTAAAAAAAGGGAAGGAAAAACGATTTTTCCGCGGAAAAGATTCCGTGAAATTAATTTTCGAAATTCAATAAATCAAACATTCGTTAGTTAGTTGCTCGGGTGATTATTTAT
>JACCDZ010307839.1_pt1 | contig 23137 bp, 18 predicted proteins | sample 7449551 | NCBI WGS metagenome assembly JACCDZ01 (sample SAMN15323452, study PRJNA562643) | freshwater metagenome | isolation source: river surface water | place: USA:Blue River Watershed | collected 2017-08-18 | reverse complement strand
TATTGATTTACACAATAAAGGATACTGACATGCAAAAGCAGATGATAAATAGCCACCAAACGAATGACCAACTATAATTGGTGTATTATTATTAGTAAATTTAAGTTTATAAGAACGAATATACTCACACATAAATAATAATAAATCAGATGTAGATAAATTTATTATATTCTCATGAACAATTGTTTGACCAAAACATGGTAATGATAATAAATGAACCTCATACTTTGACTAACTCATTAATTGCATCTAACCAATATATTGGACCAGAATTAACACCATGTATTAAATAAATAATTCCGATACAATCTTTTGTATTTGGACAGAATCTTAATGAATGTGAAGAAACAATATAATTATAATTATTAATTGTAATAATTAAATCTGTTGAAAGTATATCATACTGATTAGAATAATTTATATTTTTCAAATATTTTTGTACTACATAATTTTCAATAGTTTTTAAATAAGTTGATGTAATATGGTCTTTAGTTGATGTAATATGGTCTTTAGTTGATGTAATATGGTCTTTAGTTGATGTAATATGGTCTTTAGTTGATGTAATATGTAAATAAGAATATATAGTTACAACAAAATGTACTAATATAAAAGAAACAGGAATAAGTATAATATTAGTAATATAATAACTTATATTATAAAACCAATGCATTATAAATTATATAAAAAATAGTTTTAATATAAAAATTATTTTTTGGTATAAAGAAATATAATTATAAATTAATATGGATGAATTAAAAAAAAGGAGAGAAGAAATATTGTCTTTAACTAATAAATATCAAAAAAAAATATATTCATTACAAAATGATTTAATTAATATTGAAAAGGAAATATCAAAGTTTTCTGAGAAAGAAATAATACATTCATTAACATTGAGCGATCAACAAAAGAAAATAGTAGAAGCAGAATACGATAATATATTAGTAATAGCATGTCCAGGTGCAGGTAAAACACATACATTGATATCACGATATATAAACATGGTAGTGGTAAAAGAAGTAAAACCAGAAAGTGTATTATTAATAACATTTACAAATAAAGCAGGACAAGAAATGTTAAAGAGAATGGATGAAGTAATACCAAATAAGTTACCATTTTATGTAGGATCATTACATGGTTTAAGTTATAGAATATTACAAAAATATTATAATATAAATTACACTGTAATAGATGAACAAGAAACACGTGAATTAATAAAAAATGAGACAAATATATTTTTATCATGTTTACCAACAAATGACCAATTAGATGAAGAAGATATAAAAACAATAAAAACAAAAATATGCTTTATAATAGATCAAGTATCAACAACATATCCTTTAAATTTTAGACCGATCTTAAAAAAGTTAAATTTATTGAAACATATGTCAACAATACAACAAATATACAAAGCATATAATAAAAGAAAGAAACAAGAAAATTATATTGATTTTAATGATTTAATGATAATGTTTTGTGATTTTTTAAAAAACAATAAAAGTGAAGAGTTTAAAAATCAAATAAAATATGTATTTTTTGATGAATATCAAGATATAAATCCAATACAAAATTATATATTGGCAGTATTCAAAAATAAATCAAAGATTATGGTAGTAGGCGATGATGCACAATCAATATATTCATTTAGAGGTTCATCAGTAAATTTTATATTAGATTTTCCAAATAATTTTACCCCTAATGAGAAATATTTATTAGTAGAAAATTATAGATCAAGTCCAGCAATAGTTAATTTTTGTGAAGAAATAATAAAAAAAAATACAAATCAATTTAAAAAAGAAGTAAAATCAATACAAACAGAATTAGGTATGTTACCAGACATTCATGCATTTGATAAAAAAATAACACGAGAATTTACAACAAGAGAAGATCAATATATGTGGGTAATAAATGATATAATTGATAAATATAATAGTGGTGTAAAATTATCAGAAATAGTTATTCTAGCACGTAAAAATGAAATATTAGATAAAATAGAATTTGAATTATTAACAAGTAAATTACCATTTGTAAAACAATTAGGAATATCATTATTAGATAAAACCCATATTAAGGATTTTTTAGCTTTTATAGTTATTTTAAATAATAAAAAAAGTTCAATACATTGGAAACGTGTAATAAGTTTACATAAAGGTTGGAATATTAATAAAGCAAGTGAATTTGTAGAATTAAATCATCATAATGATATATTAATAAAAATAAAAGAGTTATCAACAACAAATCACGAAATGTTAACATTAATATCTTTTATAAATCAAGTTAAACATATAAATAAAGATTTAGAAAAAGCAAAATACGTATTATCTTATTTAGAAAATTTATGGTTTATAAAAAATAGAAATTTTGAAAGTGAACGTAGAGATATATTAAATTTATTATTTTTTTTAAGAAATTCATCATTAACTGATTTTATAAATGATTTATATCTTAATAGAAATCTAGAAATTGAAATTGATAATAAAGTGTTTTTATCAACAGTACATGGATCAAAAGGGTTAGAATGGAATTATGTTTATGTTATAGATGTTAATAATATAGATTTTCCATCAATAAGAACATCATTTTTTAAAGATGAATTAGATGATATGGAAGAAGAAAGAAGATTATTTTATGTAGCATGTTCAAGAGCAAAAAAATATTTAACAATAACATATCATGTTGATCAAAATATTAATATGTCTCCATTTTTAAGAGAGTTAGATAATAAATTATTTATTGGAAATAATGTTAATAAAGAAAATGATATTGTATTATGTAATAATATATGTAAAGATGTAACCACTATTTTAAAAAATTATGGTCATCAAAACATATGTGATTTATTAAAAAATCTGAATGTAAAAGAAAAAATATTACATAATGAATATTTAATAAAAATAAATGATATTAAAAATAAAAAGAATATTGGAATGTTTTTTGATTATTTAATACCAAAAATATTACAAAATCATTTTTCTGATAAAATGAAAAAATTCGACTTGAATATAATACCTAAAGAAAAAATATATTATGAATATATTGATGAAAACACACATTGGTCTAATATGTTAGAAAATATAATACATATTACACAAAATAATAATGATCAACAATTTAGAAAAATATTTATGTGTGATGAAAGTATAAATTTTTATAAAGAATTAGAAAATGGAATAGTTAAATTGGTAGAAACATTAAAACCAAAAACAATTTTTTCACATTATAATATAAATTTAGATAGTTTAAAAGCAACATTAGATTTATTATTTGATGATACAATTATAGAAATAAAATTTTCTGAAAATGAAACATGTAATTTACAAAATATATGTCAAACATTAACATATGGTTATTTAATGAATAAAAAAGGAAATAAAATAAATAAAATATGTATTTATAATGTAAAGACCGGTTTAATAAATATAATTGATACTACTAATTTTGATTATAATGAATTTTATAAAAGATTTTATCAAATATAATTAATAATATTTTCAACACTCTCTAATGCACCTTGTGTCCAACCTTGATTATTACTTATCATTTCACCTACAACAAAAATATTATCTTGTGGATTTTGACATTTATTTATAAATTCTGTTCTATTTTTAAATTTACGAGGTAATGGTTTATAATAATGTGTTCCTATTGACCAATAAAATGATTTAATAGCTTTTAATTTAAGTATATTTTTTTGTAAATTAAGAGTTTTTTCTAATTCTTTACAAAAAAAATTTTTATTTTCTAAATTATCAATAAAATAATTTGCATCTTTATTATCAGTGTATGCAATCATATAAATGCCATTTTCTTTATTTATTGGTATTATTTTTTTTAATGGACTTTTTACAATTGTATATCCATTAATTATTTCATTTATTATTTTTGTTGATTTATCATCAAATTTACTATATGTTCTTAAAAATGGTTGACATTTTATATTATTATAAATATTATATTTTGGTAATAATAGTTTTACAGTATCAATTGTAGATGCAATAATAAGTTTATTTCCAATAAAGTCAATATTTTTATTTGTTTTTACAATATAATTATTAGAATCTATTTTATCTATTTTAGAAACAGTAAACCCAACTTTTATTTTATTATAATCAATCTGTAAACATAATTTATTTAATAAATCATTCCAATCAATATACAAAATTTGTCCACCATTTATATTATCATCAAAACCATAATGATAAATAGTTTGATAAGCATCTTCATTTTCATAATCTGTATATCCAATAAATGTTGTAAAATTTTTATAAAGTTCATTACCTAAAATAAGTTTACAATATTTTTTAAATGTTAAATGACGATGTTCATTAATATTATAATTATTCTTCAATTGTTTATAAATTTTATTAAAATTAATTTTTTGAATATTTTGATGATAAAATATATTTTTTTGACTAACATTCGGTTTAATTTTTAATTCAGTTAGTAATTTAATCAGTAAATAATCTTTATTTTTTCTTCCAACACCTGCACCAGTATTTACATTTATGCCACAAAAATTATAAACATTTATTCTTCCACCAATTTTATTTTTTTCTAAAATAATTATTTTTAAATTTTTATTTTTTTGTAAAATTTTATAAGCTGTATATAGGCCAGAAATACCTGCACCAATTATAATATAATCATAAATCATTTATTATATTTAGATAAAATAAAATAAATTAATTATATTTTTTTACCACAAACTTCTTTACCATCAACAAAAAATGGTGATGCTATATTAACTTCACTATCATTATAATTAAAAGTTAATTCCTCATTTTTTTTTATATCTCTAATAGCTATAACATTATTTAATTCAATTTTTGTATTTGGTTCAAAACTATGATTCATATATTTACCAAATTTATCTATAACATGTAAATTATTACCAATATGTATACTTTCTTTTGTTGGTTTTAAACATAATGTACCTTCTAATTTTCTAATAATATCACCATCTTTAAAATCAGAACTTGCATATACTCCACGTGGCAAATCATATGATACAATTTTATCACCAACTATAAATTTTTTATTATTTTCAATAGAATTTTTAAGTAAAACATGACTAATATTTATTTCCATAACAAACAAAATAATAATCAATATATTTATAAATCAATTTTTTTAAGTACTATGTATCTGATTCATCATTTTCATCTAATTTAATTAATTCATCTAATTTATCATTTTCAACTAATTTATTGTACTTTTCTAATTCATCATAATCAACAATAAATTTGGAAAAAAATATTTTACCTAAAAATAACGCTTTTTTAAATGATGGAAACCATGTTATTGAATAATTTGTATTTAAATCATTAATATATTTTTTAATATGATCCTGAAAAAAAATTTTATTAATAGTATAATGCGTACCATTAGTTTGAATTTTTAATGCATTATTATATGTATTTAATATTGGATTAGTAATTGTAATATCTTGTAATATAAATATATTATTATTTGAATCATAATATAATGGTATTATTTTATGTTCACACAATATTCTTGCATATGTTGCACCATAAATTTTAATATCAAAAAATCCATCAGCATCACATAATATTAATTCATCATTATCCTCACCAATTATATATGATTTATTAACAAACATAGCATCATATTGTTGTGATATTTGCACTGGATAATTTTTATTATTTAAGTTACTTTGATAAAATTGTAAAGTATTATAATAATTTCTAATATCAGTATATTTATTATGTTTCTTAATTAATTGTAATTTATTTTTATCTGTTTTAATATAAAAGTTATCTAATGTAATATTTTGTACATTAACATTTATTTTTGAATGCTCTTTTAATTGTTTACTTTCTTTATAAAAATATGTATTATCTTGAAAATTAAAGAGACCATTAATAAATGTTGATGCTCCCGTAATACATATAATATCACCTTTAAAATTAACAGAATCACCAATTCGAATTGCATCACGCCATTTTTTTTCATTTAATAATTCTTCACAAGATGGTTTTTCATCGTACTCATTAATAATACGATAACTATCCAATGTATTAATTATATATGTATCATCGTCAATAAGTTTAAAAATATGTAAACCACTATGTAAATAATTTATAACAATACATTTTAACCAATTATGAGATTCAAAACTATAATACCAAGAAGTGCAAGTCATAATATTAAAGCACCGCTCTAAATATATAAAAAAATCATTTTTTTTTATTAAGAATATTATTATAATTATTTATAGAATAATCAACACCTTTAAAATCAATTACAAAATTAAAATCATCATATACTATATAAATAGTTTTAATATTATGATTAATATTATTTTGAGTTTTATGAATAAATATAAATTGTATATTTTTATATTTATTTAATAAATCTTTTTCAACAATATTAATATGTTTACCGCGATAACATTCTAATAATTTTAAATTATGACTATAATATATTTTATTATCAATTAAAACTTCAGAAAAAATAATACAGTTATTGTTACTAGACATTATATACTGCATAATATTATTTTTTTTTTCAAACCAAATATTATAATAACCTTTTGATAATTCTAACATATTTAATAAGTAATACTATACAATAAAATAAATTTCAATTTTTTTCATTAAATAAAGAATAAATATCATATAAATAAGTAATATTATAATTTTTAGAAGATTTGGCTAGGTTTAATTTATCAGAATCTGATAGAACAATATGACCAATACCCTGAGATGTTTTTTCTAAAAAGAATGATAAAAACCCTAAAATGATAGTTCTTAAATTCCACATAGGCGACCAAGCTTCTTTATGGTAACCAGAATTACTAAAACATAATTTTTTTTTAATATCAAATCTACCATTAGGTGTTAAAAAGAAAAAATCAGGTGGTTCCATTGGATGATTATGTGATAAAGCGATATGTAAAATATATTCACCATCTTTATATTCATCATCAAGACCGTGAATTAAACAATAACAGTTATACAAGTCATTATGTTTACATACTACTTTAACATTTTCAATAGGAGTTTTGTAAATATCATCATAATCTTTCATTAATTTTTTCATAAAACGAGACATATATATATTAAATATAGAATTTTAAAATATTTTATTCAATTTTTTTAATTTAATAATAGTACTTCTTGAGTAAAAAATCTAATTAAATATATATGAGTGAAAATAATAATATGTTATTAATTGGACTTGGAATATTTATTTTACTTGGTTTAATATTATATTATTATAATATAATATATACTAATAAATCTTCAACTGAACAACAACAACCACAAAATGTCCCACGAAATCAAATACAAGAACTAACATTTGAACAATTATTACAAATACATGAATCTGGTGAAGTTGTACATGATCAATCGCCTAAAGTCATATTTGATCAATCTAATGAAGGCATATTTGATCAATCTAATGAAGGCATATTTGATCAATCAATAGATGGAACATTTGATCAATTACTACAAGTACAAAAATCTAGTGAAGTTAATCTAGGTCAATCATCTGAAGTTACATTTGATCAATTACTTCAATTATAAATTAATTACTGCAATTATAATCAAGTGAAATATTAAATTTACAAAAAAATATTACAGCGAGGAGTATTTTAAATGACAAACTCAAATAAAAATTGAGTTTACTAATGGAAAACATTGTTTTCCCTTGACACGATTTTTATATAAACAATTATTTTGTTATTATTATAACAATGAATAGTTTGAAATCTAGTTGTTCAAGTTAGATTATACTACTTAATGTAGGTTAAGCCAATTGCGAATAATTTATTTACTATTATTATAGTCCTAAAAAATCATTCCCGTTTCACGACGGTTGATAAATATAAATATTTATGAAGGCTAAATTAGTATTAGTCGATATACTCAAATTGTTACAGTAGTTTACTAAGTTATTTTAAATAGTCTCCGCTGTAAAATCAATTAAAATTAAATAATAAAAATTGAAAATGTAACAATAAAATAATTAAATAATAATTGTATGAATATAAAATTTGATACAATTGTTTATCATAAATGTTGTCCGGATGGAGTATCAGGATTATGGTGTGCACATAAATATAATAAAAATGAATTTGAAAAAATAAGTATGAATGCTGGTGTAGATCCTATATTTGAAACAACCGATAAAGATATAATATTTATTGATGTATGTCCGTCAATAAATTATTTATTAGTTCATACAAAAATAGCAAAAAGTATAACAGTAATAGATCATCATAAAAGTGCATTTGATATATATAATAAAAATAATGTTATACTTGATGAAATAGAAAATTTAAAAATGATATTTGATATGAATAGGTCTGGTGCTCAAATGGCATGGGATTTTTTCTTTGAAAATAAACCAAGATGTTGGTTTATAGATTATGTAGGTGATAGAGATTTATGGAAATGGGAGTTACCTAATTCAAAAGAAATATCAGCATCTTTTGATTTTAAAAACTATTTTATGGAAGAAGATTTAGAAAAATTAGATTTATTAAGTAATTTTACAAATGAAGAGAAAAATCAATTAATAAGTACTGGATTAATAATAAATGAATATCAACAACAATTAATTGAATCTGCCTTAGATTATTCATATGAAGCAATACTATATGTAGATGATAAAATTTATAATGTGAGAATAAGTCATATAATTGGGGGTATGGTATCAGAATTAGGAAATAAATTAGCAACAGAATGTTTAAGTGATGGAAGTTTACCAGATTTTGGTGTTGTATGGAACTATAATATTAAATCAGAAACATGGTATGTAAGTTTACGTGGTCATGATAATAGTCCAGATTTATCAATAATTGCAAAACATTTTGGAGGGGGTGGTCATGCAAAAGCATCCGGATTTAAAATAGAAAGTCCGCAAAAAATATCAGATTTATTTATAATTAAGTGCGTTTAAGTTAAAAAAAAATATAGTTTAGTGTATATACACGAATGAGTATACACGAACTTAATATCAACGGCTCTACTAAAATTAGAGTAACACCATTTATAATTAGTGAACCCCATAAATATATACCTTCAATGGACATTAGAAGTATGGATTTACCATTCACTTTAAAAAAAAAAAAACCTATCGCTAATAATTTGTATGTAAGTGATTACAATTTAATGCAAGATTATTGTTATCAACAGATTGATGAATATACTGAAATAATAAATAAAACTCATACATATTTTAGTAATTTATATAAAAAAAAAATGGGAATGGAAAATTTAACAAAAATAGTATTAATAAATCAAGAAGATGATACAATAATACCTGTAATAAAATTATCTAATGAACATATGAATATAATAAAAGAATGGTATGAAATGTCAGACTTAATTTTAGATGTTGAAGAAACAGATATAACTATTCCATCAATAATAAATAAATCAGAATTAGATAAACTGTTATTTAAACCATTTACTTTAAATAAAAAAGAAGAATTTATTAATGATTATTTACCAAAATATATTTTAAAATTAATATTAGATAAAACAATTGAACAAAATATAAATTTTTCAAGTTTTAAAAATAACACAATGAACGAATCTGAAAAAATAACTTTAAATTCTATTGGTATTACTAGTTTATCATTTCAAAATGTTCTTCAAGATGAAAGTATGAAAGCATATTATGATGTACAACTATCTGATTTAAAGTCAGAATCAAAGTTAGAAAATAATTTAGTACAACCATCAAATTACTTTGATGTAGGTATAAATGCAAGTTATGAAATGGACAAACCAGAAATAAAACCAACTTTACATTTAACAGTAATATTAAATTACAATAATCTAAACACCATAGTAGTTGAAGAAATAAGTAAATTACAGAGTGAAATAATTAATAATTATACTGAATATGGATTTATAAAATTATTTGAAATAACTACTAATAATGAATTAGTAAAAGGATTTATTCATAATACATATGCTAACAATAAATTTAATGATAAAGAAGAGGTTAATAAATTATTAGATGTAACATCTGATTTTATTAAAGTTTATAATAAACTTGATAAAGAAAATTCTAAAGTTTTAGATGAACAAACTCAAATTAAAAATTATTTAGAGGTAAATTTTATAATTGATGATGATATTAATAATAGAATAAAATTTTCAGAGTTATGTTCATTAATTGAAAACTCACCATTAATTAATATTGATGTAGTAAAAATGAGAGGACTTAAGAACAGACTATCTGGTTATTTAAAAAATTTAGGATTACAAAAGAAAAGATATAATGATGGTTATTATTATTATGGAATTAAAAGTAAATATTCCGAAGAAAAATCAACAGAAACATTATATAGTGAATGTAAAGAAACAAGATTACATCTAGAAAAACAACTTGATATGGAAAAAATAAATCCCGAATTATTAAAACAATTTAACGATTTAGTTAATCAAAGATCATGTGAATTAAAAGTAAATAATACAATACCCATTATTAATATTATGAAACAACATGAACAAGAATATATTGATAAAACTAAAAGTTTTGAAGTAATAAATATTAATAATGCTGTAATGCATCCTACAAATACACTTTCACAAGAATTTAAACGTAACTATAAACAAAATCTTATAAATAAACCAGAAATTAGAAGTGTACCAATACCCAATGATTTAGTAGTTACACCATGGTCAACAACTACACTAGATAATTTTTATGTAAAACCAGATGATTTAAAAAGTGAAGAAATTAAATCAGTAGATGTAGAGGTAGAATCAGAAGCAGAAACAGAAGTAGAAACTGAAGTAGTAGAATCAGAAGAAACTGAAGTAGTAGAATCAGAAGAAACAGAAGAATCAGAAGAAACAGAAGAAACAGAAGAAACAGAAGAAACAGAAGTAGATGTATAATTAAAAGAAACAGAATGAGAATTATAATTAAACCTAATATTTTTATAAAAAGAGTATTTTTTATAATAATATATTTATTCAGAGATTAAATTAATTTGGCTAGTTCTAACAGAAGAAATAGAAATATTATTTTCATTAGCAACTGATGAGTTATCAGTAATTGATCCCCCAGTATGTGCAGATGAAGAAACATATTCTAAAAATGCTTCAGTATTTTTTTTAGTATGTTTAATTTTATTAGCTTTAAGGGGTTTTTTATTTTTACCAGTGCCTTTTGCTTTTGGTTGTGGAACAGGTGTAGTTTTGTTAGAACTTGAAACAGAAGATTCAGAAGAAGATTGTGATTCAGATGATGAAGTACTAGTAGTATCACTATTATCACCTAAAGGATCTTTACCACCACCAACCATATTTTGTTGTTGATATTTATCCATAACATATTTGTACATATCAGAAGAAATAAATGGTGAAGTACTAGAGAAATTTTCAGAACCTTGATTATTAGCAGAATTAGTATGTGTATTATTAATTTTAGATAAAAATAAGTTATCTAAATCAGTACTACTAGATTCAGATAATGTAGGGATAGTAATTTTTTGTACTAATTTGTTAGCTTCATCAGAAATACCATATAAATTAGGAATATCACTAAATTGGTCAGTTTGTACATTTTTCCAGTTAATGGTTTCAGTTTGTGGTAAGGAATTAGATGCCCCCATAATATATAATGTTGGTTAGAAATTTTTTTATAATTTTTTATTTATAAATAAAATAATTTCTAGTTTTATATAATTTAATGAAGGAAAGTATTTTAATAGCTGTAATAATTATATTTATTTATATATTTTTATTTTATAATAAAAAAAATATAGTATTAATAACAGGTTCTGATAATTTTACACAATATTTAGTTCATGATGACGAACATAAAAACGAGTCTGCGAAATTATTAGAAGAAATAACAAATAATATGTTTAAATTAAAAGATTATTTATATGAAAATATAGAAAAATATCCAGATATGAGAGAATATATAAAACAATTAAATAGAAATTTAAATAAAGATAGAACATTAATTTATGAAAATGATCCAAAATCAGAATTAACATCATTTAGTGTAAATAAAGGTGAAGAAATAGCATTATGTTTAAAGAGTAAAAAAACAGGATTAATTCATAATATAAATTTAATGATGTATGTAACAATACATGAAATGGCACATATAGCATGTCCAGAAATAGGGCATGGAGAGTTATTTAAAAAGATTTTTAAATTTTTATGTGAAGAAGCGGTATTAATAGGTGTATACAAATATGATGATTATGAAAATAACCCAGTAGAGTATTGTGGAATGATGTTGTCGTCATCAATAATATAGTATAAATAATTTATAAATATTTAATAAAAATATTAATATATTATTTTCTCATTAATAAATATTATGAAAGATCCAATTAAAATAATACATAAATTTAAGAATAATAATAGACGTATACAATATAAAGTATTTATTTTTGTAGGTTCATTATTATCGGAAGAATTAACAAAGATATTAAATATAATAGAAAATAAAGATTTTTTTAATAGTTTATTATCATTAAATAATAAACAGATAAAAGAAATAGAGGATTATTATGGTGAATATTGGTATCAAAAATTATTTATTAGTCATCATTTAAAATCCCAAATAAAACAAATAGACACAACAGCAGTAAAAAAAAAACAAATAATATCAAAATTTGGCGATGAATGGTATAAAAAACATATTAATATAACTATATTTAAGAAAATATCATATTCATTTGCGTCAGTATATTATGAAAATTTATTAGATAAAAAAAAACTAATATTATCAAATAAAAAACCCGAAATTGATTTTAGAACAACCCTCAGTAATTATAATTATGATGAAGAATTAGAACAAGAAGGTGGTGTAATAAATATTGATGATGAAGAAGATATGTTAACAGATATAACAGAAGGTGTTATAAAAAAAGAGAAAAATACAGATGATGAAGATGAAGAAGAAATAAATGAAGAAGACTTGGATGAATTAGTAGAAGAAGATTTTGATTTAGATGAAATAGTAAAATTATATAGTAATGAGAATTTAGAAACAAATAAAAATATTCAAGAAACTCAAAAATTAATAAGTGAAGCAATAAATGATAAAAAGTGGGAAAAAAAAATAGATGAATTTGAATTAAAATATGATAAAAAATATGATAATACAAATTTTGATGCAACTTTAGAAGATGTTTATAATAAATATTATATAACTGATGAATATATATTTAAAGATGATAATATAAAGGTAATAAAAAATAAAATATGTACAACAATAGAAATGTCTGATGTATTTGGGAAAGGTATAAAATTAATACCAGAAGGTCAATATTTTTGGTCAGAATATAATGGTGTAAGTGGAAAAGAAGAGATTATGATAGGTCAAAAATGGGTAAGAAGAAATGAATTATTAAAAATAGACATAAAACCTAATGAAAATTTAAAAGTATATGAAAAATTAAGAAATAACTTGTCATATTTAAAAGATGCATTTGGGTATAAAATAAAAAGAGAAGATGATGAAACTAATATATTAAGATTTTATGAAGATTTTATAACAATGAATGAAATTTATATGTTAGATGTTTTTAATGATTTAGGCATAAATTATAATTCAGATGCAGAAAGTAAAAGAAATTTATTTGATGTATATATAAATATATATTTTCCTTTAATAACATTTGATAGATTTGAAAGTATTGTAAATTTATTAAATGGAAAAGGTCAAAATGAGTTATTAATGATAGAATCAGAATATTTATTATTAAAAAATGATTGTAAAATAGAAAAAGAGATTTATTTAACTGTAGAAAAAGCAAAAGATGACATTCATAAATTTGATAAATATTTTATGCCAAACCACATTATTCAATCAAATATACATGTAAATATAAATGATCCAAAAAATATGTCAGGAACAAATAGTGAAACAATTTATAATTTATATAGAATTTTTGATAATTTTACATTATCAGAAAAATATCCATTTATACAATATCAAACACCAGATGCTCAAATAACATATAAATATTATACAAATTTAAAACATATAGAGAATTCAGATATATTAGCAAAATGGTTTGAAAATGCGCCATATGGGATATCATTTAAAGTGTTTATAAGTAATGAAAAATATTTAGCAATAAATTTACACGAAACAGGAAGAGTTGAATATAAAATAACTTGGAAAGAAGAAGACAAAGCAACAATGGATGATATAATAAGTAGTTATGATTATGTAAGAGATATATTAAAAAAAATAAATAGTGAAAATAAAAAAATAAAATTTATGATGCCAGCAGATGATAAATTTAAATATGCCTTTATAAATACAATTCAAAAGTTTACAATACCAGAAAGTTATAAAATAAATCATAATGATTTATCTGAATTTTGTAGATTTTTTTATCCATATGTATCTCTTGTAATAGAACCAAAAAAACGTGTATCAAAAAAAGGTGAAATAACAGAATCTGTATCAAAATTTGGAACATATTTAAGATATAAAAGAATAAGTAAATTTGAAAATAGAACAAAATTACATTTAAGAATTTTATATTTTTTAAGAAATTACGAGTTAAATGAACGAGAATTAATTGATGAAATATCTAAACAATTTAATATAACACATGAACAAACAATAAAGGAATTAGATTTTGTAAAAGAAAGATATGGAAAAGCAATAAAAAAATCAAAAAAATTATTTAAAAAATTAAAATCATTACCAAAATCTAAACCACCAGGAATTGGTATTGATATACAAGGTAGAGATACTGATAAATATAAAATAAGAATAACCGGAGCTAGAACAAAAGCCCAATTAGAAGAAATAGTAAGTTTTATGAAAGTATTGATATTTATATATACTGAAACATATCTAATGAAAAAAAAATCATATGAAAAAATTAAAGATTTACTTAAATCATTAACTAAAATTGCAAGAAGAAGAAATAAAGTGATAGAACTTGTTAATTATGAAGTAGGATCATCATTAGTAAAACAAATAACCTCATTAGATAAAAAACGTTTAGGATTTAAACCAGAAAAAGGTCAAAGTCAATGGACACGTAATTGTCAAAATAGTGGATCTGATAAAAAAAGACGTCCTAATATTATATCAGGAACAGTACCAGATAAATTATTAAAAAATGGTTATAAACTTAATGAAAAAACTGGATATTATGAAAAAACTGTTAATATTACTATTAAAAAAAAAGTTCATCAAGTTACATTAAAAGCTCTTAAATTAGTAGGTGATGAAAGTACATATAATTTTTATACATGTGATCCATCAGAAAATAATGAATTTATGTATATAGGTTTTTTATCACGTGGAAATAATCCGAATGATTTATGTATGCCTTGTTGTTTTAAAAAAGATCAAATGTATTCAGCAAATAAATCAAAAAAAAATTATTATTTAAAATGTATAGGTGAAGATACACAAAATAAGAATAACGACATAACACCATCAATTGTTGGTGAAAAGTTATATATATTACAAGATACTAACAAAGTACAAGATAATAGATTTATTTATTTACCAAAACATTTAGATATATTTTTTAATAAAGCATGGAATCACGAAAATAAAATAAAAAATCATTATTTATATGAATCAAAAACTGGTTATTTTTTTAAATATACTATAAAACATGAAAAATATAATTTTTTAGCTACAATATCAAATATATTTGAAAAACCTATTAATGAATTAATAAAAAAAGCAATTAATTTTTTAAAAAATGATGAAAAAGATATATATTTTACTTATTTAAATAATGGCGATATTAAAGAAACATTTAAAACAAAAGATCAATTTATAAATTATATAGAAACATCAAGTTATTTAGAATATGAAATATTAGGTGAATTATTTGCAATACCAGGTATTTTATCAAAAACTGGATTAAATTATTTTATTTTAGAGAAAAATAATTTGATAGTAAAAAAAAATTTAGAAAAAGATCAAATAATCGAACGTTATTTTATAAGTTGTTTAAACTATGAAAATAATCATTACTTGAATGAAGATAGAGATTTTGTTTTGTTAATTAAAGATAATAAAAATTATTTTCCAATATATCGTGTTAAAAAAGATGAAAATGATAAAAAAATAATATTAGAAAAAATTTATAATAGTACCAATAAAAATGTTTTGTATATTTTAAATGAATTAAAAAATTATTATAATCAAAGTTGTACAAAAAATTATTATAGTAAAATAATTGGTAATTTTCATTTATTCAATAAAAATATCATTAATTTACTTAAATCTAGTAATATAAAAATAAAAAAACAAATTATTGATAAAAGAAATAAATGTAAATATTTATTACTTGATTCTGGTTTAATATTACCTATATATCCATCTGGGATTTCTTACACATATGGTTTTGAATATGTTGAAAATTTTAATGGTAAATTATTAAATTTAGAAGATACTATTAAAGAACTTAAAATAATAAATAATATTATTAAGATGGAATATATACCAAAAATTGTATTTTATGATAAAAAAAATAAAACAAATATTCATATAATATCAATTTTATTAGAAAATGAATTAATAATACCAATAAAATTTGAAAATAATGATGAAAAAAATATTCAAAAATTAGGATTGAGTATTAGATTTCAACCACTTGAAGAAGAAATTGATAAAGAAATTAATTTTTATACAAAAAATGAAATTAAATATGTAGATTCGCGATTATTACGAGTAAAACAACATATATTTAAAAATGAAAGTTATAATATTTTTAGACTTGAATTAAGTTTATATTTATCAGAAAATAAAGAAATAAAAGAAAAAATTGTTAATATTGTTAAAAATCCAAAAATTACATATAATGATAAAAAATATGAATTACGAAAAATTATGTTTAAAATTACTAGTAATAAATTATACAAAGAATTATCTACACAGAAAGGCGGTAATGATACATTTATTAATTTAGTTAATGATATTAAAAATATAGAAAACTATACAATATCAAATTTAAGAGATTATTGTGAAATTAATAAAACACAAGATAAATGTAATAATAATTTACATTGTAATTGGTATAATAATTCTTGTAAAATGAGATTAGATGAAAATATGTTAATTGATTTTGTTAATAAAATTATTGAAGAAATGGTTCAAAATGATATACAATTTAAAGAAATATTACAAGAAGGTTCATATTATGTATCTGATATAGTTGATTATTCACAATTTACTAATAGATCAGGACAAAAAATTATTAAATCAAGTAATTATAATATTGACAAAATTATGGCTGAATTATTTAGTAAAGACAAAATGCCCACTATTGGTAAACGTCAACTTATTAATAAAAATTCAAATGAAATTAATGAAGATTATCTTGAATTAATTGAATTAGGTAAACAATTAATACAACCAATTGTTAGTAATAAAGATAGTATATTGAGAGCATATGTTAATTGTTTTTATTGGATTAATAATCCATTATATGATGTTGAATCTAGAAATATTGGTTATTTTTCTGATTTACAAACACAATTAACCAACCAATTTAAAGCTAAAATTATTGATTTTATTTTTAAAATTAAAAATGAAAATAATGAAAAGTATTTAAAATATATTAAAAAATATTTTAATAATAATGAATTTGAATTTAATGATGCTTTAAATAAATATAGAAAACAAACATATAATACAGATGGTAAATTAGAACTTTACATTTTGAGTTTTGTTATTGATACTAGAATTGTTGTTTATAATAATTTTAATGTTGTTATTGGATTATATTTAAATGGTGAAGTTCCAATCACAGATGAAACTATTAAAAATTTTACTGAAGAACAATACAGAAATAAAACTATTTTTATTAAAATGGATTTTGATGGTATTAATACTATTCCAAAAAATATTTATTCTATCTATTATTTATAAAATATTAATTCAATTGTTTTATTAACTCATATATATATAGTTTTACTTCTGTCTTTATTTTATCATCATCTTCTATATTTTGACAAAAACTATTAATTTTATTATCGGTTATATCAATTTCTTTATCTAAAATATTAATTTGTGTATTTATATTTTGTATAATATCATTTTCTTGTTTATTTAATTCATTTTGAATTACTTTTATTTTATTTAAATATTCTTTTTTTAAAAATTTTAAACCAGATTTTATACCAATATCAATTAATGTTTTAAATATTTCATCATCATTAGTTATAAAATTATTACAATCTTGTTGAATTATTTCTAATTTTTTATAATTATTTGTATCTTTATTATTAATTGCAATAAATATTAAACCATTTATAATATTAGTTAAATCATTATATTCTAATCTTTTTGGTTTTTGTAAACATATACATAATGTTTTAATTGGATCACAATATTCAATACCTAAATTACTTGTTAAACCACCATCAACATAAATATTATTATTATAATTAACCGGTATCATTAATATTGGTATCGATATTGACATTAATATTGCAGTAATTACAGATACATTAGGTGTTGTATCTGATGAAAAAACCTCTTTTTCACCTTTTGTAAAATTTGTAGTTATTATTAATAATTTTTTTTTTGTTAAAGTTTCTAAATCTTTAAAATTTATATCAGTTAGTCTTACTTTTAAATTAAATAAAACTTTAATAAAATCAATAAATACAGCACCATCACAAAAACCATTTTTTGATAAAAATAATTCTAAATTCATATCAAATGATAATTTTTTTTTATCTAAATTATTTAAATATACAATTAATTCTTGTGGTGTATAACCAATATTTAATAAAAATGCAAAAATTGCACCAAATGATGTACCTACATATTTATTTATTAAGTTAATATTTATATAGTTATGTTGTATCAACACATTTAATGCAGATAGAAATGAGAATCCTTTTACTCCTGCACCACTAATACATAGTGTGTCTATAGTATTCATAAAAAATATAATAAAATTTATTATAATTAAACGTTATAATAAAATATATGGTTAAAGCGGATGACTTAATTAATCAACAAAAAGAAAGAGATAAAATTAAATTTATTACTTTTGATAAAATTTACAATAATATTGAAAAAAAAATTTTAAAAGCCAGTTCTTCTAATTTTTATTATATATGGTTTGAGGTTCCTACATTTTTAATTGGATATCCACAATATAATTTTAATGAATGTTTTGAATATTTAATTTATAAATTAAAAAAAAATGGGTTTTTAGTTGAAACATATGATCCTAATGTATTATTAATATCATGGTTTCCTAAATAAGTTTAAATATTACTATTTAATGGTAAATTAAAAATATTATTTGGTAAATCATAGTTTTTATTCAGATTTGGTTCAGTTGGTCTTTCTGTATTTGAAAATACTAATGATGATTTATTTTCAGATTTTTCATAAAATACTTCTAATTGTTTTGATATTTGTTTAATTTGCTCTTCAGTTAATATTTCTGTATCAGTTATCCAATAATATTGTAATGTACATCTTATTGGATAGTTAAAATCTCTTTCTAACTCATTATTACCAACACCTTTAAACATACCTTTATCATTATTACTAACACGTAACATCGCATTATCTAATCCTGCTTTTTTTTCTTTAAAAGATCCTACCATTCGGTGATCTGTACTTGAACCTTTTTTATTTACTTTAAAAGATTCAAAAGTTGGTAATGAATCACTTGACTCTGCTAAATTACACATTTCTACATTATTTGAATATGAATTTGAATTTGAAAATAATGACTTAAATGGCATATTATTATAAAATATTGTTTGTCTATTAGGTTGTTTATATTTAAGTGGTATTTGATAAATAAATAATACATTTCTTTGTTTTTCTTCATCCGTCATAGGATCTTCTGTATTTTTACCTAATCTAATTCTTTCTTCTTTTAATCTTTCTGCAATAAAATCATGTGCTCTACCATTTTTATTAAAATCAATATCTGTTGTTTTATTATTTAAAATCATAGCACTTGTTCCTTGATTAGATGCAATAATGACTAAAACAGCTGGATTTTCAACAGTTGATTGATAATTGAAAAGTGTTACATTAAAATTAACTTCATTCTTTTCTGCTGGTAATAAACATGCTTGAGTAGAACATAGTATTTTTTCATCTTTATTAAACATTGGGGTTTTTATTTTATCATTATTTGTATATTTTTTTATATTTTCTAAATATTCTGTTAATTGTGTTCTTTTTAATGCATTATTAGATTCATTACCTACTGTAACATTAAAATTATTAATTGTATGATCTACCGTAACATCTGCAAAGTTAGGACGTCTAATAACAGGCATTCTTGTATTATTTACAACAAGTGTCATATCAGAAATATTTGGTCCCCAACATGAATTTTTATTCCGTGCTGTATCTTCCCATGTAACATTTGAAATATTTAAACCATAACTTGACATCAATGATTTAAGCGCAAAATTATGACTCATACTACATATTTTTTTTTCTAAAGGTTCTGGACGAGTAACTATATTAGGTTCGAGACGTGTACCTACTAACGGTCCTTTTTGATAAATATCAATAGTTGGTTCGTATGTTGACCACATTATTATTATTATAATAATTTAATCTTTATATATTTTTATATTGGATATTATAATATGAATTATTTTTTATTATGTTTATTACCAATTTTAACAATTGCTAATTATAATATGTTATCTTTTAGCGGTGGTGGTTCATTTGGTGCTGTTGAAATTGGTATTTTGAAAAAAATTAATGAAATTGAACATAAAAATTATGATTTAATTACTGGTATTAGTGCTGGTGGATTAAATGCTGGGTTTTTATCACATTTTACTGATTTAGATATTGGTATAAAAGAAGTAAGTTCAATTTATGGTAATCTTAAAAATAATCAAGTTTATGAATTATATCCATCAACTAAAATAAGTATTTATAATACAGAACCATTAAAAAATACACTTGGTAAAATTGTTAATAAATTAGGTAAAGTTTATAAAAAAACATTAATAGGTACAACTAATTTATATACTGGTAAATTAGATAAATATTATTATAATGAACTTGATAATAATGACCAAATTACTATATTATTATGTACTAGTGCAATACCTATTTTATTTCCGCCCATTGAATTTAAAAATAATTTATATGTAGATGGAGGTGAAATATCTAATGAATTAATTACTGATGTTTATTCAACACTATATATAAATATAACATTTATTACATATACATCAACTTTTGAAAATAATTATAATTTAACAACATTTAGTGATATTGTTAAAAGAAATATACAAATTGTTACTAATACATTTAATAATGAAATTCTAAAATTAGATCAATCATGTTCAAAATCTAGAGGTGAAATTAATATGTTCTATGTTAATTCATCATTATTACAAAAATATAATATGTTAGACTTTGAATCAGGGTATGAATTAATAAATATTGGTTACAATAATATGTTAACTAATAAATATAAATTATGTTAATTTTGGAATTATTATTTTTAATTGTTGTATTTTCATATCTAATTTATTTTGTTTTTTATTTATTTTTTTTAGTAAATCAATTATTTGTTTTTGATTTATATATTTTTCATCTAATTCTTTTTGTTTTTTATTTATTGCTTTTAGTAAATCAATTGTTTGTTTTTGATGGTTCTGATGATTAGATTGTTTTTCTTCTAATTCTTTTTCAAATTTTTCACAATAATAATTTGCATATTGAAATCTTTTACTTAATACATTTCTATTTACCAATAAATTTACTATTTTCATTAAAAATATTATAATTAATTCTTTAATTGATTTTTTAGTTGTAAATATTTTTGTTTATATTTTAAATATTTACTTTTATAACTATTATTTTCTAGTAATATTTTTTCAAATTGGTTATTAAATAATTCATCACTTAAAACATAGTATGTTTTCCCAAATTTAAATCCATATGGTCTATTTAAAACATAAAATGTATCTTTGTGTTTACGTTTTGGATTAGATTTTTCAGAAATATTAAATAAAATATATTTGTTATTAATAATACCATTAAAATTATAATATACATTATTATCATTATTTTCTTTTGATTCATCATTGTTTATTAATTCTTTAACTTTATCATTTAATTGTGTAAATTTTATTAAAATATCATCTACATCATTAATTAAATAAGATGTATTTATTGGATTTGTTAATTCTTTATAATCAGTAACTAATTTATTAAGTATCACAGGATCTTTATTTTTAATATTAAATATATCAATATTACTATTATTTATAAATTCTATATTTATATTATGATTTATATTTGATTCAATTTTAATATTATCATTTTCTATTGTTACCATATTAATATTAAGTGTGTTTTCAAATGAAGTATTATTCATAGTACTGGAAAATGATAATGATACATCTAAATTAATTAAGTAAGAATTACTAGCACCATTACTAAATTTATCAATACTTGTTCCGAATCCATTTGGTTGATGTCCAAAAAATTGATATACATTTTTATCTTCAATAAAAAAATACTCTTCACGCATAATTCTTATTCCTGGTAGAATTGGACTTAATAAATCATATGCTTCATTTGGGTCACAATTATAGTTTGATTTATGCTCAACTTTTAGTTTTGACTTAAATATATCACAATAATAAGGTGCTGATAGTTTTAATAAAAATAACATATCATCATTTGGTATTTGTAAATCATCTATATCTAATAAATTTTTAATTGATTTTTTTATTGTATTATTAATATATGTAATAGTTTCTTTAACATGCTTTAATGGTAATGGTGTTTTAATATCACTAAACATATTAACAGAATTAGAACCTCCATTCATTTGTATATATTTATTAAAATCGGTTAAAAAAGAATTATTTGAATTATTTGTTAATAATTCTGGATGTTGCATTATTTTATTTGTTATACCACCATGTGAAAAAATATAAACATTTCTACAATCAGAACAATTATTTTTATTACAAAAACATTCACATGCACAAACATCATTATTTATAAATAAATCGTAAAGATATCCTTTATAGTTAGAAGAATTTCCTTTATAGTTAGAAGAATTTCCTTTATAGTTAGAAGAATTATTATCTGATTTTAATAACATACTTCTATAAATAGCAAGTACTATAAAAGCATAATAATCAGTATTATTATTTAAATCAATTTTATTATT
>JACCDZ011698712.1_pt1 | contig 23145 bp, 22 predicted proteins | sample 7449551 | NCBI WGS metagenome assembly JACCDZ01 (sample SAMN15323452, study PRJNA562643) | freshwater metagenome | isolation source: river surface water | place: USA:Blue River Watershed | collected 2017-08-18 | reverse complement strand
TCGGCGTTTGCTGTCGTGGATATTACAGAGTTTCCTCATAAAGTTGTAGCAAAATACAGAAATAATGAAATAAAGCCTATGCTTTTCCCAAGCATAATAGAAGAAGTTGGAAAAAGTTATAATGAAGCGTATATTCTCTGTGAAGTAAATGATGTTGGAGACCAAGTAGCAAGTATTCTTCAATACGACTTAGAATATAAGAACTTACTCATGTGTTCTATGAGGGGTAGAGCAGGTCAAATTGTGGGACAAGGTTTTTCTGGAAAGAAAACTCAACTTGGGGTAAAGATGTCTAAAACCGTGAAAAAGGTTGGATGTCTTAACCTCAAGACAATGATTGAGGAAAATAAACTTTTTCTAAACGATTATGAGATCATTGCAGAATTAACAACTTTTATTCAAAAGCACAATTCCTTTGAGGCAGAAGAAGGATGTAATGACGATTTGGCTATGTGCTTAGTGATTTATGCTTGGTTAGTAGCGCAAGATTATTTTAAAGAACTTACAGATCAAGATGTAAGAAAAAGATTATATGAAGAACAAAAAAATCAGATAGAACAAGATATGTCTCCCTTTGGATTTATTTCAGATGGAATAGATGCGAATGCAAGTTTTGTTGATACTGAAGGTGATAGATGGTATGTCGATGAATATGGAGATAGATCATATATGTGGGAATATATGTGAATGGATATAGACAAACAATTAAAACTGGGTCATCTTTTACTGACGGATAGAAAATGTAGAGTATGTAAAGAAATAAAAAATTTAGTAGAAGATTTTTATAGAACAAGAAAAGATAGAGGTCCTGTTGCATCTTCATACTCATATGAATGTAAAGAATGCACTATAAAAAGAATTATTGATTCAAATAAAGATTCAAAAAAGTCGTATTTTTGGGAATATCCAGATTGGTAGATATTCACGTCACATTTCCCCCGTGAAAAGTAACTTTTTAATAAATATTTTTTAGATAAACTGAGATTTACGGAGAAAAACATGGCGACTCCTCAATTATCTCCCGGTGTACTTACGAGGGAAGTAGATTTAACAGTTGGGAGAGCTGAGAACGTATTAGATAATATTGGTGCTATCGCAGGACCTTTTGCGATTGGACCAGTAGAAGAAATTATTGACATCAGCACGGAACAAGATTTAGTCAATAACTTCGGAAAACCAATCTCAACAGATGCTCAGTATGAGTACTGGATGAGTGCAGCATCATATCTTTCATATGGTGGTATTCTTAAAGTTGTAAGAACTGATGGAAGCACTCTTAATAACGCAAACGCTGGCGTTGGAATTGCTTCAACAACTTCATTAAAGATCAAAAACTACGATAACTACAACTCTAGTTTTATTGAGGCTACCAACTTTACATATGCTGCAAAAACCCCAGGTAAATGGGCGAATAATCTAAAGGTTTGCACCATCGATGATTTAGCAGACCAAAGAGTTGCTATCACCACTACTAATCCTGGAGCACTAGGTGCTGTTATTGGATATGGCGTAACTACAGCGATTACTAACGTTGTTTTACCTGGTGCAGGCACAACCTCACTCTTCAATGGTTATTTGAAGGGTATCATTACTGGTATTACCACTGATGCTACTAATTCAAATAGCACTATTGATATTAAAGTACTTTCAAGAGTCTCTGCCGCAGGAACTGAAACCCCAGTTACTTATGCACAGGGCAACTCAATTCAATCCTTTGAAGCAGCAGATACTCTTTATTTTGTAAACAACTCAGGTATTAACACTGGTTCTACTGCATCAGCGGTAACAGTAGTTGATTGGTACGATCAACAAACTCTTGGTCTTACAAACTCAATCATTTATTGGAAGTCTATTGCTCCCAAACCAGCATCAAACAACTATTCCGTCCAAAGAAACGGAAAGAATGATTCAATGCATATTGTTGTTGTTGATGACACTGGTTCTATTACCGGAATTCAAGGAAATATTCTTGAAAAGCACATCAGTGTTTCAAAAGCATCTGATTCTGTTTCCTCTGTAAATTCTCCACAGAAGATCTGGTATAAGAACTATCTTGCCAACTTCTCGCAATACATTTATGCAGGTTACAATCCATCACTTGCAAGAGACGCTCAGTGGGGATCCAATCCAGTTGCCACTGGATTCTCAAGTGGATTTACTCCATTTACCCTACCCCAAGGTCAGTGGGGACAAGCAGCACAAGGAGTAACTTTCAGTGCTATTGGAAACGTTGCATATAACTTTGGTGGAGGAGTTGATTATTCTGCAAATGGCGGAATGTCTGCATCTCTTGGAGATCTTGTAACTGCTTATGACCTCTTCTCAAACAAAGATAGAGTTGCAGTTGATTTCTTAATTAATGGACCAGGACTTGCAAATGAGTCTGATTCGCAGGCAAAGGCAAACAAACTAATTTCACTTGCAGAAGGAAGAAAAGATTGCGTTGCTGTTGTTTCTCCTCATAGAGCAAATGTTGTTGACCTAACAAATGCAACAACTCAAACTAATAATGTAATCAGATTCTTCAGTGCTCTGTCCTCTTCATCTTATGCAGTTTTTGATAGTGGATATAAGTATACTTACGATAGATTCAACAATCTATTCAGATACATTCCTTGCAATGCTGATATTGCTGGATTGATGATGAGAACAAATATCAATTCCTATCCTTGGTATTCTCCTGCAGGTCAGCAAAGAGGTGTTCTGAATAATGCAATTAAACTTGCATATAATCCCTCCAAGGATCAAAGAGATCTACTTTATACTGCAAGAGTTAATGCCATCATCAGTCAACCTGGAATTGGTATTTACCTCTTTGGCGATAAGACTGCTCTAGGATATGCATCTGCATTTGACAGAATCAATGTTCGTCGTCTGTTCCTAACTATCGAACAAGCACTTGAGAAAGCATCTCAAGCACAACTCTTCGAACTCAACGATCAGATTACAAGAGCAAACTTTGTAAATATCGTTGAACCTTATCTAAGAGATGTTCAAGCAAAGAGAGGTCTATATGACTTCCTGGTAATTTGTGATGAGACTAATAACACTCCTGATGTAATTGATAATAATGAGTTTAGAGCTGACATCTTCCTGAAGCCAACAAAATCTATTAACTATGTAACTCTGACGTTCGTTGCTACCCGAACAGGCATTAGTTTTGAAGAAGTAGCAGGTAGAGTTTAATTAATTTTATAATAACCACATAGGAGGAACTAAAAATGTCTAGTCTCAGAACAATCACAGGATTCAAAGAAAGACTTGCTGGTGGTGGTGCAAGACCCAATCTATTTGAGGTTGAAATCCCCTCTTTCCCAGCACCTATCACCAATCTATGGAAGGCAGGTGCCGGTCAAGAAATTGACACCTTCAAGTTCTTATGTAAAGCAGCTGCACTTCCAGCATCAAACGTTGCACCAATCGACGTTCCATTTAGAGGACGTATTTTAAAAGTTGCTGGAGACAGAACTTTTGATACCTGGACTATTACTATCATCAACGATGAAGATTTTAAACTGAGATCTGCATTTGAACTCTGGATGAACAGTATCAGCAAACTGGATAATAACAGTGGTGCAACTAATCCAGGTTCTTATATGACTGATGCTTATGTTCATCAACTTGGAAGAGGATATAATGCTCCATCCCTTAATAATGGCAGATTCTCTACCACAAACAATGGTGGAAATGACGCAACATTAGAAACTAACATCACTCCACTAAGAACTTATAAGTTCCATAGCATTTTCCCAACAAATGTTAGTGCGATTGATCTTTCATATGATTCTTCGGATACTATTGAAGAGTACAGCGTAGAATTCCAAGTTCAATACTGGACTGCAGGAAAAGGTGCGAATAAAAATGACGCAACCAACACTTTGATTAGTTGATAAATATTAGAATAAAGACTAATCAAATATAAATTATGACAAGATTATTTGGATTCTCTATTGAGGATAACGAACCACTATCTCCAACTACGGTCAGTCCTGTTCCTCCTAATAATGAGGACTCTTCTGACCATTATTTGAGTAGTGGTTTTTTTGGTTCCTATGTTGATATTGAAGGAGTCTACAGAACAGAATTTGATCTTATTAAAAGATATCGTGAAATGGCACTGCACCCAGAGTGTGATAGTGCCATTGAAGATATTGTAAACGAAGCAATCGTATCAGACACAAATGATACGCCAGTAGAAATCGAACTTTCAAACCTTAATGCCAGTGACGGCATTAAGAAAAAAATTAGACAAGAATTTAAATATATTCTTTCACTTTTAGATTTCGATAAAAAGTCTCACGAAATTTATAGAAACTGGTATATCGACGGAAGAATTTATTATCACAAAGTAATTGACCTCAAGAGCCCTCATGAGGGAATTCAAGAGTTGCGTTACATAGACCCGATGAAGATGAGATATGTGAGGCAGCAAAAGAAAAGTAGCAAAGACAAATATAGAGTAGCAAATATAAATGTAGATAATCCCATGGATTTTGAATTTCCTCAAATTGAGGAATATTTTATTTACAATCCAAAGTCAACTTATCCTGCAGGTAGTCCCTCATCTATGGGTGGATCTGCAGGTATCAAAATGGCAAGAGACTCTATTACTTATTGCACTTCTGGACTTGTAGATAGAAATAAGGGATCAACTCTTTCATATCTACATAAAGCAATTAAATCTCTCAATCAATTAAGGATGATTGAGGACTCTCTTGTTATCTATAGATTATCTCGTGCTCCTGAGCGTCGTATTTTCTACATTGATGTAGGTAATCTCCCAAAGGTAAAGGCAGAACAATATCTTCGCGATGTTATGATGCGTTATCGTAACAAACTTGTATATGATGCAAACACTGGCGAAATTCGTGATGATAAAAAGTTTATGGCGATGCTTGAAGATTTCTGGTTGCCAAGAAGGGAAGGTGGTAGAGGAACTGAAATCTCAACACTTCCAGGCGGACAGAATCTTGGGGAAATCACAGACATTGAATACTTCAAGAAAAAACTTTATCGTTCACTGAATGTTCCCCCATCAAGAATGGACGGAGAAGGTGGATTTAATCTTGGTCGTTCTTCAGAAATCTTGAGAGATGAAGTTAAGTTCAGCAAATTCGTATCTCGTCTGAGAAAGAGATTCTCTTATATGTTCCATGATATGCTTAAGACTCAACTGATTCTTAAAAATATCATCACCCCAGAAGACTGGGATATTATGCAAGAGCATATCCAATATGATTTCTTATATGATAATCACTTTGCTGAACTTAAGGATGCAGAACTTCTCAACGAAAGATTGAATATGGTTCAAGTTGCAGAACCTTATATTGGAAAATATTTCTCCCAGGACTATGTAAGACGTAAGATTCTTCGCCAAACTGACGAAGAGATTGTCGAGCAAGATAAGATTATCAAAAAAGAAATTGAAGATGGTATTATTCCAGACCCTAATGTTCCCGTAGATCCTATGACAGGAATGCCTATGGAACCAGGAATGCAACCTGGAGCATCAGGAATGGATCTTGGACAACCAGTAATGGAACCAGAAATTAATGCTGCTCCAACGGAACCAAACACAAAAGCAGTAGAAATGCCCAAGGGTGGGGAAATATAAATAAAAAAGATTATTGACAGGTATTAAAATGGATGATCTTTTAGATATGATTGCTGCTGACGAATCACCTTCGCAGATTAGTGATAAGATTAAAGAACTTCTTTTTGCAAAATCCGCAGAAAAAATTGATGAGTTTCGGCCAGCAGTAGCAAATGCAATGTTTAATAACGAAACAGAAGAGGAAGAATGAAGTCATTCAAACAATTCATCTCAGAATCAGTAAATATTTCCGGAGATTTTAACGGAAATCTTTACATCAATTCTTCTGAACCAGAACCACAACAGGTTGGTGAAGAATATGTTGCGGATGTTTTGTGGAATGGGAGTCTTTATAGAATGGAACTCGTATCAAATACTGGAGTTCCATCAAAACAATCTTTAGGTGAACAACTGCAAACTGAATATCCAGGAGCAATTGTTCACCAAATTTATCCAGTAATGGAAAAGAATATTAACATTAAAAATACGCAAAGATATCACCCATCAAAATTAGAATGGATTGATTGATTTATGGCTCAGTGGAATATAACAACACAAGACTACTTAAATCAAGAAAGAAGTCTTTTTGAGGTTAATGGTGTTGCAACAAGAGATGGAAAAATTGTAGATGAGTACAATAGATTTCCAGTTAGCATAAATTCTGATGCTTTTGGAAGAACAAGAGTATCAAATCCATTAACACTTTTTGATTCTTCTCACCGATATAGAGATAATAATCTGTGGGATAGTTTAGTCATAGGAACTGGTTCTACTGTTGGATTTGCAACAACAGCAGGTTTAGTTAATATGACTGTAGGTGTTGGAAGTACCGCATCAGTTATTAGAGAAACTACAAAAGTATTTTCATATCAACCAGGAAAATCCTTGTTGACTATGAATACCTTTGTATTGAATCCACCAAAAGAAAATCTAAGGCAAAGAGTTGGGTATTTTGGTGATGATAATGGAATATATTTTGAGGTTGATGGGACCACTGCATATTTTGTAGAGAGAAGTTTATCATTAGGAACAGAGACAAGATTTTCTCAGTCAAACTGGAATATTGATAAGTTAGACGGAACAGGTGTTTCTGGAATTACATTAGATTTAACTAAGGCACAAATCCTTTGGATGGATATTGAGTGGTTAGGACTTGGAAATGTAAGACTTGGATTTACAATTGATGGAAAGTTTATTCACGCACATACTTTCCAACACGCAAATATAATTCAATCAACCTATATTACAACAGCATCACTTCCATTGAGGTATGAGATTAGCAACACTGGAATTACAACCAGTGCAAGTACATTAAAGCAGGTTTGCTCCACAGTAATTTCTGAAGGTGGTTACGAACTTCGTGGATTACAGCAATCAATTTCAACACCGATTATTACACCAGTAGACTTACCAACTCCTAGAGGAACATATTATCCTGTCATTTCTATTCGTTTAAAAGCACCAATTAATGGACAACCAGATAGATTGGATGCAATTGTTATTATGACCGCACTATCAATTATGGGGACTGGAAATGGTCCTCAATATAACTGGCAGGTAAGAGCAAGTGCAACCACATCGGGAGGAACTTGGGTGAGTGCCGGAGATGATTCTGCTGTTGAATATAAACTAGACGGTGGAACTGTTAGCGGTGGAAGAGTTCTGGCATCTGGATTCCTTACTTCAGCAAACCAATCATCACAATCAGTAGATATTCTAAAGGAAGCACTCTTTAAGTTTCAGTTAGAAAGAAACGGTTTAACTAAAACTCCATATGAACTAACTTTAGTTGCTGCATCTGATACTGCAGGTGCTGATATCTTTGCTTCTATGGATTGGGAAGAAATTAGTAGGTAATTATTTAACCTTAACTTGATTAAATAATAAATAACTAAAAGTGTATTATTAAAAATAATGGCTCATAGACCAATTGGTGCTGGAGCTTCATTTGCATTTTCTGCAGGTGCTGCATCCACATCCTCAGCATTTTCAGTTCAATCTAATGTATTAAGAGTAGTTGCCGTTGGTGCAGCTGCTCATGTTGCTATTGGTACTGGATCAGCAGCATCGGTAACGGATTATTATATTCCATCAGGTCAATCAGTAACTCTTGGTCTTACCAAGGCTTCTAATAGAGTTGTTGGAATTACGACAGGTACAACTACAACAGTAATAGTACCAGAGGGAACTCAAGTTCCATTTGGTGTTGGTGACTTTGTTTCGATATCGGCAACTGGTCAACCATATTATGATATTTCTCACGCAGCAGTTCTTTCAGTAAATACCATTACGAGTTTTGATGGGTATCATCAGACAAGAATGGTGATTGATTATAACTCTTCTGGAATATCAACTACCTTTGGCGCTTCATATGCAGATGTGAAACTATCACAAAAAATCTCTGCATATGGTGCTGGCGGTGCAGGAGTTCTTTATTACCAACAAGTACAAATCACAGGTCAAGCATAATGAAACTTATTACCGAAGAAATCGAATCAGTAGAAGTCCTTACCGAAACGGTCAACGGTAAGAAGACTCTTTATATTCAAGGACCTTTCTTACAAACAGAAAAAACAAACCGTAACAATAGACGTTATGGACGTGTTGTAATGGAAAGAGAGGTAAAGCGTTATACCGAGCAATATATTTGCAAAGGTCGTGCTCTTGGAGAACTTGGACACCCCGATGGACCAACTGTAAATTTGGATCGTGTTTCACATAAAATTATTTCACTTGAGCAAAGAGGAAATGATTTTATTGGAAAGGCACAAATCCTTTCAACTCCTATGGGGAAAATCGTAGAATCACTCCTCAAAGATGGAGTTTGTCTCGGTGTTTCTTCTCGTGGTATTGGTTCAGTAAGACAACATCCAAGTGGATATATGGAAGTCGGTGAGGACTTCATGCTTGCAACTGCAGCAGATATCGTGGCTGACCCTTCCGCACCTGATGCATTTGTTCAAGGAATTATGGAAGGTAAAGAGTGGGTATGGGATGGAGGAATGCTTCGCGAAAAAATGGCGGAGCAAACTCAAAGAAGAATTAATACTCTGGTAGATGAAAAACTTCTAGGAGAGTATAAGTTAAGTTTATTCAATGAGTTCCTAAATTCATTGTAATTAATTAAATTATAAATAAATATAGTTTATAACGTAAGGTTAAACGGAGAGTTCAAATGTCTCGTGGAGATTTACAAGAAATGGAAGTAGGCACTAAGCAATCCAGAACCGCTGTTAATGCTAATGCCAAAGCAGCGGATGCGATGCCACACCTATCTGGGTCAACCCCAGGACAAACTGGTGGTTGGGAAGATCTCGGTGGTCCTGATCCTACCAATTATCGCCCCACCGATGATTCAGCAAAAATCAAAACACCTGGACAAACACTTAAGCAAGTTAAGGATGTTGTTAATAAAGGTGCCAAGGCTGCTGAAGCAATGAAGGGTGTTAAGGAAGATGAAGAGTTTGAGTATGATGAAGACGAAGAACTTCTAGAATCTATGCACGAAGAAGACGACGAAGAAGAAGGTAGCAAGAAAAAAGGTAAAAAGAAAGGAAGTGACGAAGAGAACGAAGGTGACGAAGGTGACGAAGGTGACGAAGAAGATGATGAAATGAAAGAAGAGTTTAGCATCGAAGAAGATGTTAACGCTCTTCTAGATGGTGAAGATCTTTCTGAGGAATTTCAAGAGAAAGCACGCACCATCTTTGAAGCCGCTATTCGTTCAAAAGTTTATGAAATTCAAGAGTCTCTTGAGGAGCAATATGCAGTTGCTCTTCAAGAGGAAGTAGAAGAAATTAAGTCTGAACTTTCTGAGCGTGTTGACGCATACCTTGAGTATGTTTCTGGCGAGTGGATGGAAGAAAATGCGCTCGTCATCGAAAACGGTCTTAAGACCGAAATGACTGAATCATTCCTCCAAGGAATGAAGGCTCTTTTTGAAGATCATTATGTATCAATCCCTGAAGATAAATATGATGTGCTTGAGAGCATGGTAGAAAAACTTGATGAAATGGAGACAAAACTCAACGAGCAAATTGAGAGAAATGTTTCCCTTAACAAGCGTCTCGCAGAGTCGGTTGCTGATGGAATCTTTGAACAGGTCTCTGATGGTCTTGCAGACACTCAGAAAGACAAGCTCGCTTCACTTGCCGAAAGTGTTGAGTTTGAAAGTGAAGAAGAATATCGTGAAAAACTGGAGACATTGAGGGAATCATATTTCCCATCAAGAGCAGTTTCTCCATCTGCAAGAACTGAAACTCTGTCTGAAGGTTTAGATAGTTCACCAGAAACTATTTCTGGTTCAATGGCTACCTATCTGAAGACTCTTTCAGCATTCCGCAAATAATTGAATTTAATATAATTCAAACCCAAAAAACAAACACTTAGTAAAAGGTAAAAAGCAAATGTTCCATTCCGAGCATCTGCAGGAAAAGTGGGCACCTCTCCTCAACTATGAGGGTCTTGATTCAATCAAAGATTCTCATCGTAAAGCGGTAACCGCAGTCCTGCTCGAAAACCAAGAAAGATTTTTAAGAGAGCAATCTGCATTTGAGCACGGCTCAATGCAGAACCTAATGGAATCACCAACCATGTCAGCTAATGCTGCTGGTGCTGGCGGTGGTTTCGGTGGTGGCGCTGGTCTTGCTGGTGGTCCTACCGCAGGTTTCGATCCCGTACTGATCTCGCTGATCCGTCGTTCGATGCCTAATCTGATCGCTTATGACGTTGCTGGCGTTCAGCCAATGAGCGGTCCTACTGGACTCATCTTTGCGATGCGCTCCCAGTACTACAAAGAGGGTGCAAGAACTGAAGCATTCTATAACGAAGCTGATTCTGCATTCTCCGGTCAAGACTACGGTTTTGATGAATCTGCTGGATTTACCGATGCTAACGTCGGTATGGGTACTACTACTCAATCAGGTGGTAACCCAAGTGTACTCAACCCAGTTGGAACCGCTACCTCAACGGCATATAATGTCGGTCAGGGAATGGTTACCGGTGATGCAGAAAACCTTGACGGTACTGCTAACGATGCATTTAACCAGATGGCTTTCTCAATCGAGAAAGTCACCGTTACTGCAAAGTCACGTGCTCTGAAGGCTGAGTACTCACTTGAGCTCGCTCAGGACCTCAAGGCAATCCACGGTCTGAATGCTGAAGCGGAACTCGCAAACATTCTCTCAACTGAGATTCTTGCTGAGATCAACCGCGAAGTTATTCGTACCATCTATAAGGTTGCAGAACAGGGTGCTGTACAAAATACCGCAACTCCTGGTATCTTTGACCTAGACATCGACTCCAACGGTCGTTGGTCGGTTGAGAAGTTCAAGGGTCTTCTGTTCCAGATTGAGCGTGATGCTAACGCAATCGCTCAGAGAACTCGTCGTGGAAAGGGCAACATCATCCTCTGCTCTGCAGACGTTGCTTCCGCTCTAACCATGGCTGGCGTTCTGGATTATACCCCTGCACTTAACGCTAACCTGTCTGTTGATGACACCGGTAATACTTTTGCTGGTACTCTGATGGGCAAATTCCGCGTTTACATTGACCCATATGCTGCTAACCTGACTTCGGGTAACACCACCCCAGGCAACCAGTACTATGTTGTCGGTTATAAGGGTTCTTCACCTTATGACGCTGGACTCTTCTATTGTCCTTATGTTCCTCTCCAAATGGTTCGTGCCGTTGGTGAGAACAGCTTCCAGCCTAAGATTGGCTTTAAGACCCGTTACGGAATGGTTGCAAACCCATTCGCTGAGGGCACCAATCAGGGTCTCGGTCGCCTACAGACCAACCAGAACCGTTACTACAGACGTGTTGCTGTTAAGAACCTCATGTGATTTAAATCACAAAAGGTTTCTGGGACCCCAAAAGGGTCCCTTTTTTTATCTAAATATTTAAAAAAATGGCAACAAACGCATATAAGAACCAAATTAAAAATAGAAACTTTTTATCCCCAACAGGATTTAAGTTCATTTTAAATAGAGCACCAGAGGTTGCGTTTTTTTCTAACTCAGCAAATATACCAGGAATAACACTTGGTATAGCAAATCAAAGCAACTACTTGAGAGACATTCCGCAACCAGGGGAGAAGTTAGATTTTGATGACTTCAATCTAAGATTTATGGTGGATGAAGATTTAGCGAACTATAATGAAGTTTCAAAATGGATGAGAGGACTTGGATTTCCAGAAAGTTTAAAAGAAATCTATAACTTACAAGAAGACAATCCAAATTTAAATCAACCAAACAAGACTCAACTTAACTTATACTCTGACGGAACACTAACTGTCTATAATAGCAATTTTAAACCAAACTTTAAGATTAAGTTTAGAGATATGTTTCCATATAGTTTGACAACTCTGGAATTTGATTCAACTCAAACCGATATCCAGTACTTTACTGCAGAGGTCAACTTCAAGTATACTATGTTTAACATCACCGATTTGGACGGCAATCCTTTATGAGTTTTGATTTAGATATGATCCAGAAGATGTGGGAACAAGATTCTAAGATTGATATGGATAATCTCCACACAGAGTCTACAAACATTCCCGTTCTTCACGCAAAGTATTTTGATCTTTATAATACAATTTTTCTATTGAGAAAAAAAGCAGAGCAACAAAAAAGAAATATTAGACACGAAAGATATGAATACTATTCTGGAAAATCCGATCCAGAAGTATATGTAGAAAATCCTTTTCCAAAAAAGATTCGCGATAAAGATACAATGCAAAAATATCTTGATGCTGATGAAAAACTTTCAACAGTATGTCTCAAAATAGATTACTACGATACAATGCTTACTTATATTGAGAGCATTTTAAAAATGATTCAGAACAGAACGTTTCAAATCAAAAATGCTATCGAGTTTATGAGATTTAACGCTGGACTAGGGTAAATAAATACTCATAGCAATTATGATGTTATGAGTGACGTAATTATTGAAAAAAAGAATGAGGTTTACATTAAACTACATTGTGAACCTCATATTTTATATGAACTTCAACCGTATTTTACATTTGAAGTTGAATCTGCAAAATTCATGTCCCAGTATAGAAGCAGACACTGGGACGGCAAGATTCGACTGTTAAGTACTCATACTGGAGAAATTTATGCTGGTTTGTTGGATAAAGTTATTGACAAACTAACTCTCCATAACTATAAGTATGAGTTTAAAAAAAATAAGTTTTATGGGATGCCTTTCGAAGTCGATGAAGGTGTATCATTTGAGGGTGTCAAGGATTATATGCAGTCTATTTGCACTCATAGTCCACGTCAGTATCAATTAGAGGGAGTATACGACGCTCTAAGACATAATAGAAAATTATTGATATCACCCACAGCCTCAGGTAAATCCTTAATGATTTACTCCCTTGTAAGGTATTACGTAGATAAAGGACAAAAAATTCTTCTAGTTGTTCCAACGACATCTCTTGTAGAGCAGATGTACAAGGATTTCCAAGACTATGGTTGGGATGCTGAGTCATATTGTCACCGTATCTATTCTGGTAGAGAAAAAACAAACGAACATCCTGTAACGATTACAACTTGGCAATCTGTTTACAAATTAGAACGTTCATTCTTTGAGGACTATGGAGTAGTTATAGGAGATGAAGCTCACCTATTTAAGAGCAAATCTCTTGTTGATATTATGTCTAAACTTCACCATGCCAAGTATCGTTTTGGATTTACTGGAACTTTAGATGGCACTCAAACTCACAAGTGGGTTCTTGAAGGATTATTTGGTCCTTCATATAAAGTTACTCGAACTTATGAGTTGATGGAGCAAGGACATATTTCCCAGTTAGATATTCGCTGCCTTGTTCTTAAACATAAACCACAAAAGTTTGAAACTTATGAGGATGAGATTCAATATTTAATTTCTCAAGAGCAAAGAAATAAATTTATTACAAATCTTGCTTTAGATTTGAAAGGAAATACTCTTGTCCTTTTTTCAAGGGTAGAAGCACATGGAGCAGTTTTATATGAAAAGATAAATAATACCAAGCGAGGTGATCGTAAAGTATTTTTCATTCATGGTGGAGTTGATACTGAAGAAAGAGAAATGGTTAGAGAAATAACAGAAAGGGAAAACAACGCAATCATTGTTGCTTCCTACGGAACTTTTTCTACTGGCATCAATATTAAAAATCTCCATAATGTTATCTTTGCATCACCAAGCAAATCACGTATTAGAAATCTACAATCAATTGGACGAGTTCTTAGAAAAGGAAAAAATAAAGTAAAGGCAGTACTTTACGATATTTCTGATGATTGCACTTATAACTCAAGAAAAAATTATACTTTAAATCATTTAATTGAAAGAATCAAAATCTATAATGAAGAAAATTTTAACTATGAAATAATTACCGTACAACTAAAAACATGATTGAAGAAGATTTTTACGCAACAGTAAAATTAAAATCAGGGGAAGAAATCTTTGCCAAAGTAGCAGCTTCAGAAGAAGAAGATAGAACTCTATTAATTATATCAAATCCAATTACAGTCAATGAAATTAAAGGTAGAACAGGAGTAGTTGGATATAAACTAGAACCTTGGCTTAAAACAACCAAAGAGGATATGTTTATTATCAATCTAGAAGATGTTCTCACTTTATCCGAATCTTCTGATGTTGAAATGATTATGATGTATCAAACATTTGTACGTCAAACCAATAAGAATGGTTCAAAACATTCAAAGATAAACAGAAGAATGGGTTACATCGCTAATGTCAATGATGCTAAAGAGATACTTGAAAAACTCTTTAAGAATAGCTAAACCCTGACCTTCAAACCCAACAAAGGTATTCTATCTGCATTTCAATACCTTGTCAAGCATATGCATAAGTGCTATAATTCATACATATTATGAGTTAACCTAATGATAACCACAGCAGTTATGACCAAAAGAAAGAGGTCAGAGCACTACGTAAACAACAAAGAGTTTCTTGCAGCACTGATCAAATACCGTGAAGACAAAGAGATTGCACTGATTCAAGGAAAACCAAAACCTCCTATTCCTCGCTACATTGGAGAGTGCTTCCTAAAGATTGCAAATCATTTATCATTTAAACCAAATTTTGTCAACTACATGTTCAAAGAGGACATGATTTCTGATGGTATTGAAAATTGCGTACAGTATATCCACAACTTCAATCCCGAGAAGTCTCAAAATCCTTTTGCATACTTCACTCAAATTATTCACTACGCATTTCTTCGTCGTATCCAAAGAGAGAAGCGTCAACTAGAAATCAAAAATAAGATTCTTGAACGTTCTGGATTTTCTGAAGTATTCAGTGACGACAACACTATTGACGGCGGGAACTATTCCGACTACAATAGTATTAAGGACGGCATTCACAGCAAACTGCGGTATTGAATGAAAATTGCAATTATTACGGACCAGCACTTTGGAGCACGAAAGAATTCCAAACTCTTTCATGATTATTTCTTAGAATTCTACAATAACGTATTTTTCCCAACGCTCGAAGAGTATGGGATTACTACTGTTGTAGATATGGGAGATACTTTTGATAGTCGTAAAGGAATTGATTTCTCCGCACTCTCTTGGGCTAAAAATAATTACTATGACCGTCTTCAAGAAATGGGAGTGAAGGTCCATACGATTGTAGGAAATCATACTGCATATTATAAGAACACTAATAATGTAAATGCAGTTGATTTGCTTTTGCGAGAATATGATAATGTAACCGTTTATTCGCAACCAACCGAAGTGATGTTGGGACAACTACCAACTCTTTTTATTCCATGGATTAATCAAGAAAATGAGGAAAGCACTCTCAAACTTATTCAAAAGACAACTTGCCCGTGTGCGATGGGGCATCTTGAACTCCAAGGATTTAGAGTTAATAAACAAATCGTCATGGAGCATGGTCTGGAGAGCAAACTATTTGGTAAGTTCACCAGGGTCTACTCGGGACACTATCACACTAGATCAAATGATGGAACAGTCTTCTATCTAGGTAATCCCTATGAGATTTATTGGACTGATGTGGGAGACACTAGAGGTTTCACTATTTTTGATACTGAAACAATAACTCACGAACCAGTGAATAATCCTTATAGAATGTTTTATAACATTTATTATGAGGACACTGACTATCAAACATTTGATACTCGTGTGTATGAAAATAAAATTGTAAAGGTTGTTGTTCGCAAGAAGTCCGATACTAAAAAGTTTGAAAAGTTTATTGATAAACTTTATGCTTCTAATATCGCAGAACTGAAGATTATTGAAAACTTTGATATTCAAGAACCTGTAGAATTTGAAGCATTTGAAAGCGAAGACACTATTTCTATCTTGAATAGATATATTCAGGATGCAGAAATTAATCTTGATAAATCTATCATTCAAAAGATGATGCAAGAAATATATCAAGAAGCATGTGAAATAGTTTAAATGTTTATTCTAACAATTAATGGCAGAGAAACTGAAGGAGCATATTCGGTAATTGATGATGAAGGAGAACATATTCTTTATCTCTTCGAGGAAGAGGATGATGCAACTAGGTATGCTATGATGTTAGAAGAAGATGGATATCCAGAAATGCATGTAATTGAAATTGAAGATGAGGTGATGATAAAAACTTGTGAGATACATGGATATCAATATACAATTATAACCCCAGATGATATCGTAATTCCTCCAGACATTGATCATGATTTTATTTAAAAAAATTCGGTGGCGTAATTTTCTTTCTACAGGTCAGCACGAAACCGAAATCGATTTCACAAAAAATAAAACAAACCTAATTGTTGGTACAAATGGAGCAGGTAAAAGTACTGTTCTTGATGCACTAACATTTTCTTTATTTGGAAAACCATTTCGTAAAATTAACAAACCACAACTTATCAATTCTGTAAACGAAAAAGATTGTAGAGTTGAGGTTGAGTTTTCTATTGGAAATATTGAATGGAAAGTGATACGTGGAATCAAACCAACAATTTTTGAAATCTGGAGAAATGATACTTCCCTAGATCAATCTTCTGCTGCTTTAGACCAGCAAAAATGGTTAGAGCAAAATGTTCTTAAAATGAACTATAAATCTTTTACCCAGATTGTGATACTGGGTTCTAGTACATTTGTTCCTTTTATGCAACTTTCTGCTGCTAATCGCAGAGAAGTAATTGAAGATCTTCTTGATATTAAGATCTTTTCTTCAATGAATATGGTAATTAAAGAAAAGATTCGTCAAGCAAAAGAAGATATAAAAGTTCTTGAGTTGAAGAAAGAATCTCTTCTTGATAAAGTCAAGATGCAAGAAAGTTTTATCGAAGAACTTGAAAATCGCGGAAAAGATAATATAAACGACAATAATCGGAAAATTTCCGATTTAGATAAAGAAATCCAACAATATATGGACGAGAATAGTTCTTTAGAAGAACCTCTTTATGAGTACATTAAAGAGCAAGATAAGTTGGTTGGATATGCGGAGAAACTTCGCAAGTTAGGAAATCTTAAAGGTAAGATTTCTCAAAAAGTATCTACTATTACGAAAGAACATAAGTTTTTTACGGAGAATACGGTTTGTCCTACCTGCACACAACCGATTGATGAGACCTTTAGAATAAATAGAATTAACGACGCTCAATTTAAAGCAAAAGAGTTGCAATCTGGTTATAAAGAACTAGAGGATGCAATTAAAGAGGAAGAGGAGCGAGAGCGTCAATTTACTGCTCTATCGAAGGAAATTTCAAAATTAACGAATGGCATTTCTCAAAATAATATTAGGGTTAACGGATTACGGAAACAAATCCGAAATCTTGAAAAGGAAATTCAAGTTCTTACCGAGAACCTTGCAAACCGAAATTCTGAACATGGGAAACTAGAATCCTTCAGAGACAATTTAAAAACTACATACGACGAACTCGCTTCTAAAAAAGACATAATCAACTATTACGATTTTTCGTATAGTTTGCTTAAAGACGGTGGAGTAAAATCCAAAATCATTAAGAAGTATCTACCGCTGATAAATCAGCAAGTTAACCGTTATCTTCAGATGATGGATTTCTATATTAACTTCACGCTTGATGAGGAGTTTAACGAAACCGTCCAGTCACCTATTCATGAAGATTTTTCCTATGCTTCTTTTAGTGAAGGCGAAAAAATGAGAATTGACCTTGCGCTACTCTTCACTTGGAGAGAAGTTGCAAGAATGAAGAATTCAGTCAGTACAAATCTTCTGATTATGGATGAAGTATTTGATAGCTCGCTTGATGGATTTGGAACCGAAGAGTTCCTTAAGATTATTCGTTATGTGATTAAAGATGCAAACATTTTTGTTATTTCGCATAAGACAGGTCTGGAGGACAGATTTGAAAGCGTTATTGGATTTGAAAAAATAAAAGGATTTAGTAGAAAGATTGAACTTTAGTCCACTTTCAAATCTGTCTACTGAACGCAATTTAAAGGGAAGGCACCTGCTAAACTACTAGAAGTTCAAAAGAAAACCAGATGCCTGTCAACCTAGAAGTCAAAGGTTCTCTTGCCAAATGTCTGGCAACAGAGAACCTGATTATCGAACACAAGAAAGTTCCAACTGCAATGTTCGATGTAGATCGTCGTGTGCTGACTCTTCCGAGTTGGGATAAAGCATCTGCGACGGTCTATGATCTTCTGGTGGGTCACGAAGTAGGACACGCACTCTTCACTGATAATATTGATTGGACTAAAGAATATTCCGAAGTTCCTAAAGACTTCGTAAATGTTCTTGAGGATGTTCGCGTAGAACGTCTAATGAAGAAAAAGTACCCTGGACTGTCTCGGACTTTCTACAATGGGTATAATGAACTGAACACTGATGATTTCTTCTCAACCAAAGATGAGAACCTGGATGAACTGACTTTCATTGACCGAATCAATCTTTACTATAAGATTGGTGCATTTCATAATATTGCTTTCAATGATGAGGAGAATGAGTTTCTGACTCGTGCTTCTCAAACTGAAACCTTTGATGAAGTTCTGCAACTTGCTCGCGAAATCACCAAGTTTGTGAAGTACAAAAAGCAAGAGGTTCAGTCTATGCCTACCCCTGGTCAAGGTGATTCTTCTCAAGGTATGGGTGAGCAAGTAGAAGGTTCTTCCGATTCTTCTCAAGATGGAGAGAATCAGGACGGACAGAATAAATCTCAACTGGAGCAAGATTCTCAAGGTCAGTCTCAAACTGATGGAGAATCCTTCGGTGATGATATGAATAAGTCTATGGAAGCACCTAATGGTGGTGGTTTCGGTCAGGAAGCAAGTAATCAGCACAATAAGTCCGAACAAGATGAACTGACTTCTAAGACTTCTCGTTCTTTTGATGAAAAATCTCAAGACCTTGTGGATAAGTATGCTCAAGAAACTCATTATGTGGAACTTCCCAAGATGAATCTTGATACAATGATTATTCCCAACGAGTTTATTCATCGCAAAGCAACAGAATTTTATAACAATTCTGGAACTTATTATAAAGATGCTTTTGAGTATAATTGTAAAGAATACAATGCCTACAAGAAATCCGCAGAAAAGGAAGTTTCTTATCTGGTGAAAGAGTTTGAGTGTAAGAAGTCTGCCGATCAATATGCTCGTTCTAGCACTGCTCGCACAGGCGTTCTTGATACAACTAAACTCCATACCTATAAGTTCAATGAAGACTTGTTTAAGAAGGTCTCCGTGGTTCCTGACGGTAAGAATCATGGACTTATCTTCATTCTGGACTGGTCTGGTTCAATGAGTGAATTCATCCTGGATGCTTATAAGCAACTGCTGAATCTCATTTGGTTCTGTCGTAAGGTGAATATTCCTTTCGAGGTTTATGCTTTCACTTTGGACGCTCATTCGTATATTGAATTGCAGCCACATCATCCTCCTGTTTATGAAAAAGTTGCGGGCGTGCTTTCCCCTGAGGCATCTTTCCGACTGATGAATTTTTTCACCAGTAAAGTAAACAATCGAGTTCTTGATGAGCAACTGAAGAATATCTGGTGTGCTTGTTATTCTTATCAGAAGCGTTCTGGTGCTGTTCCTCCTCACCTGGACCTTTCGGGTTCTCCTATCGGAGAAAGTATGATGGCACTTCATGCTCTGATTCCTGATTTCCAGGCAAAAAATAAACTTCAGAAGGTAAATGTTATCTTCCTGACTGATGGTGAAGGTTATCAGAATTCAGTAACGGTTGCTCGTAAGGGTACTTACCATAATTCCCCCGAATATATTGGTAATACAAAGCACGCTCGCACTGCAATTCGTGATCGTAAGACTGGTCGCGTTTATCCTGCTCTGGATTATGATAACTTCCCTCGCTATGCTAAAGTTCTTCTGCATACTGTGAAAGATAGGTTTCCGACAGTAAATCTGATTAACTTCCGTATTACTCCTGGTCGTGATTTTGCGACGTGCTATCGTTGGTATGGTAGTGGTCAGGAGAACTATGAAAAAGTGAAATCTGATTATCGTAAAAACGGTTGCGTTCAATTTGGTGAAACTGGTTTCGATCAATTTAACGTGATTGCCTCATCTTCTCTCGCACAAGATGAAGAGTTTACTGTTCCAGAGAATGCAACGAAAGCACAAATCAAAACTGCCTTCACTAAAGTTCTTGGAAAGAAAAAGACTAACAAGAAAATTCTGGGTTCTTTTATCAGTCTTGTTGCTTAATCACTTGGGGGATTTTATAATCCCCTTTTTTTATAAATAACTAAAAAGTATTTGTAAAAATGGACGCACAAGAACTTCGCAATCTTCAAGAAGCATATATTGAGGTTTACCAGAATCTTGATGAGGAAGGTGCAACTTCTAAAAGATTGGCAGATGTTGCTGATGACAGAATTGGAGATTTGCCACGAACACATCATATTCATCATCGTAGAGGAACAGCTTCTTTAAGAACTTTGTCGAATTTGCATTTTAATGCAAAAGAGAGAGCACAAGGTAGATACCCTGAGAAATCAGGTCTTAGAAGGGGTGCTGGTGGGGCAGGAGTTCCAGATAGACCAGGAGATTCTGTAACATCTCTACGAGATACTCGTAGAGGTGCAGCACGCAAACTGCTTGACCTAGAGGCAAATAGAAAAAAACCATTAACCCCAAGTGAACGTCCAATACCTATTAGAAGCAGACCAACTCCTCCCACAAGTGGACCAACTAGTAGAACAAAAACTCCATTAACACCAAAAACTAGAGACGAAAGAGCAGCAGCAGCAGGATTCAAAGGTCAAGGATCTCTTCCAAAAGGTAAAAAACTCTATAGACAAACTGCTCGTGGTGTTACAACTGGAGATGATCCAATGAAAGTATTACAGTCAGCAGCACAGCAAAAAGAACATTATGACCTCTACGACATCATCCTCTCACACCTTCTTGATGAGGGATATGCAGAAACCGTCGAAGCAGCAGAAGTAATGATGGTGAATATGAGTGAAGAGTGGAGAGAGAATATTATGATTGCTGAAGGAATGACTATGAAAGACTTCAAGGCAAATCGTCGGAAAAATAAAAGAAGAGATGCTTCTGCTGATGCTGTGAAGAGAGGTCACGTAGGTAAGGAATGGTATAACAGTGGTAGAAGATATTCTCCAGATGAAGCAAAGAGAATGCGTTCAAACCTGGATGATGAAGAAAGACGTACAAGACATCGTAGTGCTGTAGATCCTGATAATGAGAATGATGATAACTTCTCTGCAGACAAGACGAAGAACCCCAAGAAACTTCGTAAGCAAAAAGCAATGGGTGAACACTGAAGATCACTTCCCAAACCGTCCACTGACCCCGCAAGGGGTCTTTTTTTGTGTTATGATTACGGAGTAATCAACCAAACCGATGCCTTCCAAATCTAACATTATGATCGACCAAGCAATCTCCATTCTGAAGGAAAAGTTCGGCACCGAGTTTGGTGCTGATGCTGTCAAAGAAGTGGCAGATGAACTGAATACTTCTTATGCGACTCTCTCCAAGTATCTAAATCAATACAAGGTGGGTCGTGGTAAATGGAATCTGGAGCAAACCGTGCAAGACCTTGAAGAAACTTACAACTCTCCTGCTGCAGAAGGTTCCGATACGGTTCCTGGTGTGGCAACTATGAATTCTGTCGTTCAAAATCTTATTCCCAACAAAGATGCTACCTTCGTCAGCTTTGGTAACTTTTCGGATATTAAAAAAGTTATTCAGTCTGGTCTATTCTATCCTGCTTTCATCACTGGTCTTTCTGGCAACGGAAAAACTTTCGGTGTGGAACAGTCTTGTGCCCAACTTGGTCGGGAACTGATTCGGGTCAACATCACCATCGAAACTGATGAGGATGACCTGATTGGTGGTTTCCGTCTCGTAAATGGGGAAACTGTATGGCACAATGGTCCTGTGGTAGAAGCAATGGAACGTGGTGCAATTCTTCTGCTCGATGAGATTGACCTGGCATCCAACAAGATTATGTGTCTGCAGTCTGTCCTTGAGGGTAAAGGTGTATTCCTCAAGAAAATCGGTAAGCATATTGTACCCAAGGCAGGTTTCAATGTGATTGCGACTGCTAACACCAAGGGTAAGGGTAGTGATGATGGTCGTTTCATTGGCACCAATGTTCTCAACGAGGCATTCCTGGAACGATTCCCCATCACCTTCGAGCAAGAGTATCCTACTATCTCTGTTGAGACTAAAATCTTGACTAAAGTTGCAGAGTCTCTCAGCATTCCTATGATTGGCGAGCACACTGATTTTATCAAGCACCTTTGCACTTGGTCTGAGATTATTCGCAAGACCTTCAATGATGGTGGTATTGATGAAGTCATCAGCACTCGTCGTCTGGTTCATATCATCAAGGCATACTCTATCTTCGGTAAGAAAGACAAAGCAATCAAGGTTTGTCTGAATCGTTTTGATGATGAAACCAAAACAACCTTTGTTGAGTTGTATGATAAGATTGATGTTGATTTCCAAACGCCTTCTTAAGAGTCCATTGACACATATCAGTCTGTTTGATATAATTGGGGGAGGTAAAAAAGTGCCTTCCCTCTTTTTGTCCTTTACTGTAAAATGCAATGACTGAAAACTTTAAGAGCACTTATGAAAGTTCAATTCCTAATCAAGATTTCTGGGAAGAAGATGGTATTAGTCTAACTGGAAATCCTTGCCCCTCAGCAGATACGATCATCTTTGGATCACGACTTCCTGGTGGTCTTGGTGAAGATCATCTATCATTGAATATGCCTTCTACTTTTAATTTGGAAATGCCCGAAGATACAAACAAAAACGGTTTTTGGAAATACAACGAAGATAAAATCCTGAAACAACTTGAAGAATATATTGCAAGTACTTATCGCCAGCATTACGTTGATCGAACTGGTGGCGGTAAAGAGCAAACTCTTGATAAGATCAAGCACAATCGTCGCGAAGGATTCTGTGCTGGTAATGTGACGAAGTATATTGATCGTTATGATACAAAAGGAACTCCACGAGCAGATCTTTTTAAAGTTCTTCACTATACTATTCTTCTGATCAACCATCTCGACCTTATTGAAAATAAGTGATTATGAAACTCTCTGATAAAACTCTGAC
>JACCDZ011129439.1_pt1 | contig 23148 bp, 21 predicted proteins | sample 7449551 | NCBI WGS metagenome assembly JACCDZ01 (sample SAMN15323452, study PRJNA562643) | freshwater metagenome | isolation source: river surface water | place: USA:Blue River Watershed | collected 2017-08-18 | reverse complement strand
GACAAGCCACGATGAACGCGCGTCGTTTCAAGGTGCCTCGAAACTGGCTTCTGGCCACCACTTCTTGCCCTGGGTAGCAACCCTTTTTAAAACTCACGCCTTCCACCGATTCGTAGTTCAGCATCTGCGGCACAAAGGCTTCGGAAGTGGCCGCTTGAACCCTGCTGATGCCGGCTAAAACTTCCGCCAATTGCCATTCGTTTTCAGTGATGGATGGCAATGACGCGTCTAAAAACGCAAGAGAAGAGGGCGCGTCTTTCAAGCCAAGCCACAAAACGCGAGAAATGTTCAAACCAGAATTCTTGGCGCTGTGCAGTTTGATGAAATGGCCTTCGCCCTCCTGCATGGCACGCCATGGCACATCAGACTGCAATGCTGGGCAGGCTTGATCTGCCGTAGTTCCCAAGAGACCCCTTAGTTCATAGTGGGCTGTGACATCCGTGAGTTTGAGCTTGGCGCGCATCACAAACATGGACAAGCGCTTGAGGGTGCTTTGCAACAAGTCTTGATGACAGGCCAACAGGTACTTTTCTGCGCTGAGTTTAAGCACCACAAAACTGGCCATCAATCGGCCCTTGGCCGAGCAATAGCCAGCAAAACGCGCTTGCCCCACTGGCAGCAGCAAGACATCGTTGGTCAATTGACCTTGCAAAAAGCTGCCCGCATCAGGCCCCTCAGCCAAAATTAGCCCCCAATGTTGGGGCGCCAAACATCCAGAGGGGGAGAATTTCAAATCAGGTTCAATCAGGTCCATGCCTGAATTATGATCTCCTCTGAAAAACCCAAGGGATCCAAGGTTTGAGTCGACCTGCTTCAAAAGCCAAAAAAAGTAAAAATTCACGAAATAGACGTTCGTGGGGGGCTTTTCTGACCCTGTTTGCTTTGTCGGTTTTGTCCGTGCTGGCCGTAGCTGTGTACTGGCTTCAAAGTCCAATGGGTTTCAAGCCTGCGTATTTGAATGCGTCTCCCAGCGTTCAAGTGCTTGATTTGGCCATCGAACTCGGCACATCCCCTAAAGGCGTCGCGCAAGCCATTGCCGATGCTGGTGCAGATGTTTCACCAGAATTGTTGCGGTTTTGGTTCAGGGTCTCAGGTCAAGACAGGGCCATCAAAGCGGGCAGTTATGAAATTACCCCAGAGATGTCGCCTCGCGCTGTGCTCAACATGCTGGCTCGCGGTGAAGAAACACTCAGAACGGTCACCCTGGTAGAGGGCTGGACTTTCAAGCAATTCAAACAAGCGCTGGCCAAGTCCGACAATTTAAAGCCCACCACGCAAGGCATGACCGACGCAGAGATCATGGCGCAATTGGGTCGTCCCAACCTCCATCCAGAAGGTCGCTTTTACCCCGACACTTATACCTATGCCAAGGGTTCTACCGATATAGCGGTGATGCAAAGAGCACTCAAAGCCATGGACCGCCATTTGACCAAAGTATGGGATCAAAGGAAAACCAATTTACCCTTAACCCATCCCGATGAGTTGCTGATTCTGGCCAGCATCGTTGAAAAAGAAACCGGACGGGCCAGCGATCGCCCGCTTATTTCTGCAGTGTTTCACAACCGACTCAAAATGGGCATGCGTTTGCAAACAGACCCCACCGTCATCTACGGTTTGGGTGATGCGTTTGACGGCAATTTAAGGCGCGTCGATTTGCGCACGGATACACCTTACAACACCTACACAAGAGGCGGCTTGCCTCCTACACCCATTGCCATGCCGGGTAAGGCGGCGTTACTCGCAGCCATCGATCCTGCGCCTTCCAACGCCATCTATTTTGTGGCCAAAGGCGATGGCACCAGCCACTTCAGTCACTCGCTGAACGAGCACAACAATGCGGTCAACAAATACCAACGCGGTATATCCAAACAAGGACAATGATCTATGAAGTCGGCCTGGTTTATCAGTTTTGAAGGCATCGACGGTGCTGGAAAATCAACCCACATCGAAGGTCTGGCGCAATGGTTCAAAAGCCGTGGCCATGTGGTGACGCTCACGCGTGAACCTGGTGGTACGCCTTTGGCTGAAAAGTTTCGTGAATTGGCTTTGCACGAAAGCATGGACCCTTTAACGGAAGCCTTGGTCATGTTTGCAGCCCGACGCGAGCACTTGGTTCAAGTGATTGAACCTGCATTGGCCAGGGGCGAAGTGGTTTTATGCGATCGTTTTACAGATGCCACATTTGCCTACCAAGGCGGTGGCCGTGGTTTTGATTGGAACGTGCTGAAAACACTTGAACAAATGGTGCAAAACGTGCCGGCAACAACGCTTCGCCAACCGGATCTCACCATTTGGTTTGATTTAGACCCAGCCGTCGCTGCACAACGTTTGAGCACAGCGCGTGTACCCGACAAGTTTGAATCTCAGCCTCAATCATTTTTTAAAGCCGTCCGTGATGGCTACGCCAAACGCATGCAGGAATCACCCTCGCGTTTTGCACAAATTTCGGCTGATCAGTCGCGTGAAGGCGTCTGGGTAGAGGTATTGAGGGCCGTTGAATTGGCATACGCAAAATGACCGCAACTGCACCCTGGATTCAAAGGCAAAGCTTGGCCTTGCTGTCGCAGCAAGGTCATGCTTGGCTGTTGCAAGGACCGTCTGGATTGGGCCAATACGATTTGGCCACGTCGATGGTCAGCGCATGGTTGTGTGAGTCAGAGACGGCGCTTTCTCAAGGCGCTTGTGGAGTTTGCGGCAGTTGTCATGCTTTGAGTGTGCACACCCATGCCGATTTGATGGTCCTGATGCCAGAAACCATTTTGTTGGAACTGGGTTGGCCCTTGAGCGAAAAAGCCCAATCTGAAATTGACAACAAAACGCGCAAACCCAGTAAAGAAATCCGCATTGAGGCCATGCGCGATGCCATTGATTTTTCACAGCGAACCAATGCACGCGGCAAAGGCAAGGCTGTATTGGTTTTTCCAGCAGAGCGCATGAACCATGTCACAGCCAATGCGCTGCTTAAAACCTTGGAGGAGCCGCCAGGCGATGTGAAATTTGTCTTGGCCACTGAAGCCGCGCATCAGTTGCTGCCTACCATTCGCAGCCGTTGCTTGATTCACACCATGGCATGGCCCTCTGAAACGGAAGCAGTTCAATGGTTAGAAACGCAATCACTCTCTAAGGATGACGCTGTCGCTTTGCTCAAAGCGGCAGGGGGTCGACCTGACGAAGTTCTGAAGCAACGCAATTTGGGGCAGTCAATGCAATGGTGGTCAAAGTTTCCCAAGGCCATGTTGGCGGGCGATGCCAGCTATTGCTCGGACTTGCCAGCCTCTGAAGTCATTGATGCGCTTCAAAAACTGTGTCACGATTTATTGATGCTTCAAACGCGATCGACATTGCGGTATTTCAATGAAGCGGATCTACCCAAGCTCAAAGTTTCATCAGCGCAACTCACGGCTTGGTTCAAGCGTTTGTCGCAGGCTGCCAAAACGTCTGAGCATCCTTTCAACGCGGGCCTGATGCTAGAAGCCCTTTGCACTGAAGCACGTGAAGTGCTGAACAGCTCCTCCTAGATGTACACCGATTCCCATTGCCATTTGTCTTTTCCTGAGCTCGTCTCTCAGTTGCCAGACATTCGTCAAAAAATGCACGACGCCAATGTGACGCGTGCCTTGTGCATTTGCACCACCATGGAAGAGTTTGAAAACGTGCATGCACTGGCCTCTAACTACGATAACTTTTGGAGCACCGTGGGTGTTCACCCAGACAACGAGGACATCTACGAGCCGTCGGTGGCTGATTTGGTTCAAAAAGCCAATTTGCCACGCGTGGTGGCCGTTGGAGAAACCGGTCTGGACTATTACCAAATGGAAGAACGCAAAGGCGGTCGCACCATTCAGGACATGGAATGGCAGCGGGATCGTTTCCGAACCCATATTCGAGCCGCACGCGCTGTCAAATTGCCCATGGTGATCCACACCCGTGCCTCCTCAGACGATACCTTGCGCATCCTGAAAGAAGAGGGTGAAGTAGGGGACGCAAACAGTGCAGGGGGTGTCTTTCACTGTTTTACTGAAACGATGGCGGTAGCCAAAGCTGCCCTCGATTTGGGTTTTTACATCTCTTTTTCTGGTATTTTGACCTTCAAAACAGCCCAAGATCTGCGTGACGTAGCAGCCTGGATGCCGCTAGATCGCATGCTCATAGAAACTGACAGCCCATATTTGGCTCCCGTGCCTTACCGTGGAAAGACCAATAATCCGTCTTATGTGCCTTTTGTGGCCACATTACTGGCCGAGTTGCGCGGCATGTCACCTGAAGCAATGGGCGAGTTGACAAGTCACAATTTTGATCGCCTTTTTACTAAAATTAAAGCGACATCATGACCCCTGTATTTGTCATAAATAACTTTAATAAAGTAAAAAAGTATATTGTTTTTATTGGATTTTCAGCATTTTCTGCCTTGTCAGATGCGGGGTCCTATGAGGACTTTTTCATTGCCATCCAAAACGACCAAGTTAAAGTTGTTTCTAGCATATTGAGCCGGGGTTTTGATCCCAATACAGTCAATTTAAAAGCGGAACCCGCATTGCTCAACGCGTTGAATGTTGGCGCATTGACCAGCGCAGAAGTTTTGGTTCGCCATCCCAAGATCAACGTCAATGTTCGCAATGTGCATGGCGAAACGGCATTGATGCTGGCTTGCCTCAAAGGCCATCTTGCCTTGGCCAAGTTGTTAATTTCGAAGCAAGCCGATATCAACCAGCCAGGCTGGACGCCACTTCATTACGCTGCAACTGGAGGACATGTTGAATTGATTCAACTGTTGCTTGAAGAAAGTGCTTATATCGATGCGGAATCTCCAAATGGCACAACGCCTTTGATGATGGCTGCACGCTATGGCTCGGCGAAAGCAACGCAATTGTTGATTGATGAAGGCGCAGATTTGCAAGTTAAGAATCAACTAGGCTTAACAGCTTTGGATTTTGCCAAGCAAGGGAATCGTCCAGATGCTTTTGAAATCATCACGAAGGCGATGTCCCAACTTAAAACTGACCTAATGAATCAGTGAGGCATGTTGCTAGGCTACTTGAACCGAACATGAGGCTCTAGAACGGCATCCATTCATCATAATAGCTTCATACGATGTATATTATGTTAAGTAAAGTAAATGGATCAGAAAGCCAATCAGCAGCTAATCAATAGAAATACTCACCCCAAATAAAAATGGCCCTTTTCCGGGCCATCTGTCATTCAAGGTGTTAACTGCAGAACTTGCGTAGCACCCGAAGTTGTCATCCTCAATGGACGGTACTTCACTTGGCCCCATTCATCTTTCATGTCCTGATAGCGCGAGGAAAATGGATGGCCACTTTGACCCGTCTGATAAATGAAACCCGACTCGTCCAGATTGGCCAAATCGTAGACAGCACGCATGGAGGCCGCATGCCGTGTGGCAAATGGCAATGTGGCGCTATTTGTCCAGTACTGTCCCACATTAACCGTAAAGCCATCGCCGCCACTGGGCCCCACAACATCAAAGAAGCCCGCTAAAACTTTGACGTTGCCAAAAGGTCTGTGAGAACTCAGTGCTGGGTGTGCGCGTCCCCAGTTCCAGGCAGAAACCTTGTCACCTTGCATGGTGACAATTTTGTCCAAAGCTGTATCAAGCGCATTGTTCATCAAGGCCTGGCAGCCGGCCACGCCGCACCATGATTGATCTTGCGTCGCCAAAATGCCTTCAACGGCTGGACGGAATGAGCGTTTGCCAAACAATGCTTTGAAACGAGTCTCACCCAATTTGGGAACCAGAATGGCGCGGGTCACCTCGTCAATCCAAACAGCGTAGATCAAAGCGCCTGCAGAATCACGCGACATGTCACCTTTGAAGGACTTGAGCAAAGGCAAGGCTTCTGCGGCTTTGGCATGTTGTGAGGTCAAAGTTTGAAGGTATGGCAACAAGCGATCGGCCGCCAATGAATGGACATCCGCCTGAATGCTTTTCATTGTGTTGGCATCTAACTTTGTACCTGATGACAAGAGTTGTGAAATGCGATCAAAACGCTCAGGACCCGTCCAGTCGTTGGTTAAGAATTGCGCATAGCCTGGGGGCAAAATCTTTTGGTTGGCTGTCGCATGCCATCCTCTTTTTTCAATGTCTGATTGTGAAACTTCAGGCGTTTGGTCATAAGGAATCCAAGATTGCCAATCGTATTGCGCAAGCCAGCCAGGTGCAGGCACCATGCCGTTCAAATCGTTGCTTGAAGCACGCACTGGCACTTTGCCAGCAGCCTTGAACAGCACATGCCCGTTGGCATCCGCCATCACCACATTTTGCATGGGAGAATGATTTTTCGAGAAGGCTTGGCGCAAATCGGCAACTGATTTTGCAAAGTTGGCTTCCATGCCTGCAACGATGGTTTGGTTGTCTGGGTCCAATGCCGACCAGCGAATGGCAATGGCATATTTGTCTTTGTTTAAAAATTGAGCGTAGGCAGGTTGAACGTCAGAGATGACAGGACCATGGCGTGTGGACCTCACTTGAATGGCAACATCGCCCTTCCCTTTGACTTTAATCACCTCGTTACGAGTTTCAAAATTCTGTTGTCCTGAAGGTGTTCTGTAGCTGTCTTTACCCTCCAGTGCTTCCAAAAATAAATCCTGGACGTCAGGACCCGTATTGGTGAAGCCCCAAGCGGCTTTTTGAGTTCGGCCCAAAACAACAAATGGCAATCCTGGCAAAGTGGCGCCAACCACATTCAATTCATCGTGCGTTTGACCATCTGGCAATTTGCCTGCGGGCGCATGCAAGCCTGCAAAATACCAAACGGCAGGCGCACTTAAGCCTAGGTGGGGATCATTGGCGAGCAATGGCAAACCAGATTTGGTGTTGTTACCTGGTAGTACCCAATTGTTACTGCCCTTGCCTTCTAACACCCCAATGTCAAGGGTGCTAGAAGCCAACAGCTGTTGATTTGCCATTGCGGTGGCTTGAGGTGTCGATGGCTTGGCGTAGACGCCCAAGTTTTGATAGAACGCCGCAATGTCAACTTTCGTGCCCCTCGCCTCCCCAGGATATGGCGGTAGCAAAGTCCAAAGTTCATCGGTGCTGAGTGTTTGCAGCGCCATCAAACGTGCAAATTCATTGCCCCAGTTACCGCCCAAATCCAAAGCCATCATGAGGGCCCAACCGACACTGTCAACGGCTGTCCAGGGCTTCATGTCTTTGCTGGGATTGATGCCGAGAATGAGGAATTCTGGCGCTCGCCATTGCGCACTGGCGTAGCCTGATTGAACGCCTTGCGCATAAGCTTCAAGGGCTTTTTGTGTGTTCAAAGGCAACTTGTCAAATTGGGCTTGAGCGGCTTTGATGATCCCCAGTGTGCGCATCAACTTGTCTGTTTCTAAGCTGGGCTCTCCAAGCCATTCAGACAATTCACCATGCATCACCTGCCGATTGAAGGCCAATTGCCAACCTCTTTCTTGCGCATGGACATAGCCAATGGCGCGCCACGCATCGATAGGATTCTGCGCGTGGACATGCGTCACATCAGATGCATCGCGTTTGATCTCTACAGCAGCAGATAAGCCGATCAGTTGCGCATGGCCATTCAAAGGAGCAATGGACTTCAGGACGTAAATTTGAAAAGCGCCAAAGCCCAATAATGCCAACAAGACAATGGCCAAAAGTGACCTCAAAAGCCAACGGCTCCATCGAATATTTTGCGCCATCAGATGTGTCCCCAAACCAAGAAGGCATCGCGTCCTTCCGTGGCCAAATCAACTTTGGCACCGATGGGCAAGAGGACTTTGGTGGGCACGTGGCCAAAAGGCAAGCCTGTCAAAACGGGAATCTTCAATTGCAAACGCAAGCGGTCTATCACTGTTTTCAATTTAAAACCTTTGTCGTGTGCGACCAATTTGTAGGCGGTGAATTGTCCAAACACAATGGCCTTCTGCTGCTGAAGTACACCCGCATTGAACAACTGCGTCAGCATGCGCTCAACTTTGTATGGATGTTCGCCCACATCTTCTAAAAACAAAACACCGCCTTTAATGGTGGGGAAATAAGGTGTGCCCAACAAGGACGTAAGGACCGCTAAATTGCCACCCCACAAAACGACATTGTTGACTTTGACAGGTTTGGTGAGCTCATCGGCAGGGAAACGCCAGCCAGTGCCCTCCCCTTGTTCCAAACACAAATCATCAAAACAAGCCTGCATGATGTCATCGGGTTCATTCTCTGGCCCAAAGTCTTCACCCAAGGCGGGGCCTTGCCATGTGATTCGCTGCGTTTTGGCATAGACAGCCAATTGGAAGGCTGTGAAGTCGCTCAAACCGACAAACTGCGTGCCTTTGTCGATGGCCTTGGCGATGGCCTTATAGGGCAGCTGCGTTAGAAGTCTTGTGAGCCCATAACCACCCCGAGAAATCATGGCAATGTCAGCACCACTGGCAGTTGCACGCGTAATGGCGTTGAGGCGTGTTTCATCATCACCCGCAAAGCGCATGCTGGTGCTCAGCGCATCTGCATCAATTTCGACTTGATGGCCTTGTGCTTGAAGGCGCTTCACACCTCTCTTGAATGCTGCTTTGTCGCGAACCGCACTGGACGGTGAAAAAATGTAAATGTGGCTCATGTCTTGTTATATTTGAAAAGCTGAACAGCAGCTTCAGCAATGGATTGTCCATGTTCTTGAACGAAATGCCCAGCTTCTGGCAACAGCATGGGCTCGGGGCAATTTCGAATCTTGTTGCGAAGTGCACGCATGACGGATTCACCCAACACAGGATCTTGCAAGCCGATGGCCATCAATGATTGCCCTTGCCATTGATGTTGCCAAAATTCAGCAGCTTGGCGTGCAATGCTGGCACCAGGGCTGTCGACATGTTCTGGCACCATGGGCGGAAAAGCATGCAATGCAGCTCTGTGGCCTTTGTCAGTAAAGGGACGGTTGTAGGCTGATATTTCGTTGGCAGACAAGTGTCGATTGCCTCGCCCCAAAAGTTTGCCAACATCAAAGTCTGGGTTGGCTTTGCACCAAGCACGCCAACTCAAGAAACCCTCTGACAACGCTTCTTCGCCGGTGGTCAAGGTGGTGTTCATGACCAGCAAACCCGAAAAGCGCTCGGGCATGACCATGGGCAATGTGAGACCCAGAATTCCGTCCCAATCTTGAACCACCAACACGATGTTGCGAAGGTCTAAGCGCTCAATGAATTCAATCAAAATTTGTCGATGAAAGTCAAACGCATGTGCAGATGATTTTTTCAACTTGTCACTCTTGCCAAACCCGATCAGGTCCGGTGCCACAACACGATGACCATGCGATGTGAAAACAGGGATCATCTTGCGGTACAAATAACTCCAAGCTGGATTGCCGTGCAAACACAGGTAAGTCAGTTGATGGGCATGGGGCGGGTTTTGGTTTTCATCCAAATAGTGAAGGCGCAGTCCACCCAAGGCGGGTAAATCGGACATGTAATGTGCTTGCCACGGGTAATCGGTCAAACCTTCAAACCATTCATCAGCAGGTCTGAGTGCATCATCTCTTAAAGGGTTGGTGTTCAAGCGTTTAGGTTTGAAAAACTGCTGCATGAGCAGACGACACTCGTTTGCCAAAACACCCCGTGTCACTTGTGTTTGATGATTGATCGTGGCGTTGGCAAAGACGTCTAAGATGGAACCGGCCGCACCTGTTCGAGGTTCAGAAGCACCATAAACTACACGTGCCAGTCGGGCGTTCACAATGGCACCAGCGCACATGGTGCAAGGCTCTAAAGTGACATACAGCGTGCAGTCTTCCAGTCGATAGTTGCCCAGTGTGTTGGCTGCATCCCTTAAGGCCATCACTTCAGCATGTGCGGTTGGATCCTTAGAACCTACGGGGCCGTTGCGACCTCGACCCACAATCACACCGTTTAGAACCACCACAGCGCCAACAGGCACCTCACCTGCCTGCCCTGCTTGTTGCGCCAATTGAATGGCTTCTTGCATCCATTGCAGGTCAGTGGTCATGCCACCATTCCAAGACGACGCATCCAAAGGGCCAATTCTTTTTCAGACGGGTTGCCAGCCTCGTAGGCGGCATGCATTGCAGCATGAGATTCGGGACGGTGTTGATTCAGTTTAACTTTGGTTTGAATCTTCAAGACGCGCATTTCAAAGGCCACGATGGCATTCAGCATGGGTTCTGTGTAGCTGCTGGGCAATTGTCGCCACTGTTGCGCGTAGGAAGGTTCATGGTCTGAAATCAGTTGTTTCAGGATGGCATCTTTGGCTTCTTCACCTTCCAACATACGAACTTGCGCTTTGACATGCACGGCCAGATAGCTCCAAGTGGGTACTCGAACCAAATCGGGGTAAACAGACGGTGACATGTAAGCATGAGGCCCCATGAAGACCAATAAAACCTCAGGGCGTTGCTTCAAATAATTGGCATGTGGATTGCCCTTGGCAACATGTCCCAGTAGCAAGTCGCTTGATAAATCGTTCTCATCGGTGGTGCTGGGTTGCAACTTGATGGGAAGGTGCGTCACAAACGGAAAACCATCGTCATCATTTGAAATCAAACTGGCAAATGGATTTTCACGAATGATGGTTCGTGCATGGGAGGGGTGATCAAATTGCTTGGGCAGGTACATGGTCTGATACCTCTTCAGATGTATGTTCCGGACAATGTAAGAACCTTGCCACCTGTGCTCATTTTGAAACGTGCAATGCCTGCACTTCGAATGGTGTTGACGCCGCCCAAGTCAAGCATGCGAATGCCTCTTTCTTTCAGGGCTTCAATGCCTTTCCACAAAATCAAATTGTGCGCATGCAAGTCACGTCCTTTGTCTGACGTCCATCCCACTTGATAGGTGGCTGCTTCGCCATGAATTAAAAACATCATGGCGGCGATGCGGTCGCGACCCACATCGGCCCTTAAGGTCAAAATGTTCTTGGCAGGCTGCTTGCGTGAGTCAACGTAAAGGTCAAAGAACTGAACGGGCAAGCCATCTAGTTTTTTGTCAGCGCGCTGCTTCATTTCGGCATCCAGCAACCAACGATACTGACCTGCATTGGTGCCAACTCGATGGACTACCATTTCACTGTTTTCTCCACCCACCAATCGGTGGCGCCAACGGCGATCAAGCTGAGCGCGCAATTCTTCAAGCGAGGGTGTAATGTCCAACATGACCGTGGACATGCCTGACATGATTCGGCGCATGGGATTTAAACCATGCGGCTCGCCTTGCGCCACTTCAGGTGTGATCGCCATGAAACGAATGCCAGAAAGTGGCAATGACTTTTTCATCGCAGCATAAACTTGGGCTTCTTCTTTGGGCGTCAAAGGCTGGGACCAAATAGGCCCGCGCGTGCAAAGCGCCATGGCCCCTAAGCTGCCCCATTTGCGAACAATGAATTGCGCTTGGGCGACCTGCTGGCCATCACAAAGAACACGCGCACGCAGCACAGGAACGCCCAACATCGCTAAACTTGAACCGTAGGCCCAATCTTGTTGCAGTGCAGCAGCGGCAGAAGCGTGAACCGCATCCCAAGCGGCAATGTCGTGGCCATCCCAATGAACTATCATTGGCACACTCCTGCATGTTTCGCAGAGACGGACTGGATCATGTTGAAGAAATTCCTTGAAAAACGCCGCGCCCAAGTTGTGATGGGCCACAAACTGAAAGAAGCACGTCCTACCTGGCAGGCCGGATTTTGGGCTGCTGTGTATTTTGGGTTGCCATTTTTTCTGTTCACGGTTTTGATCGATGTTGCGATTGAGTGGTTTTCAGGCAAATGTTACGGACTGTGGTGCTATTTTCAATGAAGATTGAGCGCTTTAAGCCCTGAACAAGCCATCTAAAGCAGTATCCCACCGGTAACTCGGAAAGATTTCCTGAATTCTGCTCTGTGGAAGGCCCACAGAATGCGTTAATGCTTGCGCGAACACGCCTCTGAAGTCGTGATGAACTGGCAGGTCTCGGCCCTCATTGAGCTTGTCTGCCGCCAAGCCGTCCCAGCGACCATGCCACTGCCCCCCTTTGACGCCATTGCCCATGAGCCACATCACGTTGCCGTGGCCATGGTCAGTTCCGCGCGTGCCATTTTCTGCACAGGTGCGGCCAAACTCACTGGCCACGATCACCACATCCTTGGGATCACTGAAAGCGGCACGCAGCTCCAACAAGGTATTAGACAGGTTGGACAAATTGTTCGCCAATTGACCTGTGACGCTGCCTTGGTTGATGTGGGTATCCCAACCACCGGATGACAAGAAACCCAACTGCAATTGTCTGTTTTGGCGCATCAGGGTCCCAAGGTGTTTGGCATCCAATGCCAGACCCTGAGGTGAACCGGCACCGTTGTTGGCAGCTTGTTGTTCATTGACCATGTTGGCTGGTTTCAACATGGCGGCGGTGGCCATGCGGTTGTTTGCCCCCTCCATCATGGTACTGGCCAACTTCTCATCACCTGCATACAACTGCCGCATGGCTTCGCGTGTTTTCGATTCTGCAAGGTAGCCTGGCCGTGTCGCCGACAAGCCATTGCCAACCAGTTGAACCGAATGAGGGCCTGACAAAATTTTGGGGCCGCTTTCACCTACACCCATTGCTCGCAGGGCATGACCCTCCCCCAACATGCCAGACACCACATTGAGCCAGCCCGCGGAAGGTGAACTAGAACCAGGCTTGCCAGTTTCCCAATGGTATTGCGCATCAAAGTGAGAACGACTTGGGTCAGGTGATCCGGCGCAAGGGATGGCAGCCAAAACACCTTGCTGCCAAAGTGGCAGCAGTCCAGAACATGCTGGATTCAAGCCAAAGGTGTCGTCCAATGTCAAAGCGGATTGGAGTGAGCCATCGGGTTTGGGAATGCCAATGGTAGGCCTGATTTTCGTGTAGCGTGGATCGCCATGGGGCACCAACATGGACAGACCATCGTAGGCACCTCGCAAAAAGACAAGCACCAAGCGACCTTTGGGTTCTTCATTTGCGGCCATGGCATGCAGACCCTGTAGCGCAAATGCGCCGGCACTCAATGACTGCAGAATGGCTTGTCGTCGCGTTTGCATCATGTGAATTGGACCACCCTTGCTACTTGAATACAAACTCTGAACTGCCCAAGACAAAGCCCATTCTCTGTGCTGGTGGCTGTTTCATGACAACCTGAAGACTGCTGTCACTCAAGTAGCCATAGAGGTCTGATCGCTCTGGTGTATTTCTGGCAATGTTGAGAGAAAAATCAATGCGCCTTGTCAGCGCTTCTGGCGTCAACCAAGTCGCAGCGTTGAAGGAATACCCATCCGGTGTGAGCCAATTTTGAATGCCTTGCCCCGCCACTGCCGCATAGCCAAAGGCTTGTAACCACTTGGTTCGATCTTGACCTGCATTGAGAGCGCGCAAACTGGCGCACGCAAAATCAATTGGGGTTCTGTAAAGTTTATGCTCAGAATTCCAAAAGGCATCGTGGTTCAGCATCACCTTCATCACTTCGTAGATGTCACCCCCCGAAGACAAGAATTTTTGTGTCATGGCGTTCACCAAGTCTTGCGGCGGTACATCGGCTACAAAATATTCAGCCAACCGTTTGGCAACACGTTGAGCCGTTGAGGGGTGATTGGCCAAAAAACGGATGACCTGCTCGCCTTCTTGTTGACCCATCTTCTGCGCTGAACTCGGCACGTTTTGACCCATGACAGTTTTGGTACCCGATTCGTGCAGACGCATCACAAATTGAAAACCATTGGGAGCGCGGGGCGCAATGGTCCATCCCGTCAAAACCCTGGCCAGCTCACGGACGTCGTCTTGTGAATAGCCACCGTTGACGCCGAGGGTATGAAGTTCCATCAACTCACGCGCATAGTTTTCATTCAGTCCGCGAGCATTTTGTCCTGCCCTCGCCGCTTGTGGACTGACACTGAGCCACTGGTCGAGGTAATAGAGCATAGCGGGATGTTTTGCACTGGCCATCACCAAATCTTCAAACTTGCCCAATGCATGCGCGCGTGCAACATGGAGGGTGTAGTGCCCCACAAAGGGACGCACAGTTCCCTTTTGTTGATAGACGTTGAAATGGTTGAACCAGAATTCAGTCATGCGGGCAAGCAAGGGCTGCTCAATCGCATCGCTACTGCAACTTGCCAAACGCCACGCAATGGCCTTGTTCACTTGCGTTCTGTTGTAAAACAAGGGGTTGGTGGGTTCTGTGAATTGAAAGCGTTTTTCATTCACGACCAGTTCATTGATTTGCGTACCAGCGGGCACATCAGCGCGTGCTTCTCGCTCCTGTCTAGCGCCGTCAAAAATAGCGGGCAAGCTGACATTGATGGAAGCCAAATCAGGTGGCAGATTGGCAGGCGCTAAACTGGCTTGTCGAGCAGCATCAAGTTGGCTCAAAGCCCAAGCTTTGGGTTGGCCATGGGCCTTGAGATCGGCCAACAATGCAGGTGTTGGCCCATAACTCAAACGATTGAGGACGCGCCACTCAGCCGCTTTGCCTTGGGGGTTGAGATTTCCTGGAATGCCAGGAGAATCAATTTGAGAAAGTGGCCCTTGCGCGCATCCCCACAAACCCATCAAACAACAAGTCAATCCAACAAGCCACAATGGCTTGATACCCTTGAGACTTGTTGATCGAATCATGATGCTTGAATGTTATTCCCACTCAATGGTTGCTGGTGGCTTGCTGCTCACGTCGTAAGTGACACGGTTAATGCCGCGCACTTCGTTGATGATACGACTCGACACTTTTTTCAGCAAGGCATACGGTAACTCAGCCCAATCTGCCGTCATAAAGTCAGAAGTTTGAACGGCGCGCAAGGCCACCACGTAATCGTAAGTTCGACCGTCGCCCATCACGCCGACACTCTTCACGGGCAAGAAAACCGTAAAAGCTTGACTGGTCAGGTCGTACCAAGACTTACCCGACGCATCTTTGAAGTTGCGTAGCTCTTCAATGAAGATGGCATCGGCGCGTCGCAGCAAGTCGGCATACTCTTTTTTAACTTCACCCAAGATGCGCACACCCAAACCAGGACCTGGGAAAGGATGGCGATAAACCATCTCGCGAGGCAAACCAAGTGCCACACCCAACTCGCGCACTTCGTCTTTGAAGAGTTCACGCAGAGGCTCGAGAAGCTTCAGACCCAATTGCTCTGGCAAGCCACCCACGTTGTGGTGGCTCTTGATGGTGACAGCTTTCTTGCTTTTGGCGCCACCTGATTCAATGACATCAGGATAAATGGTGCCCTGTGCCAAGAAGCTTGCGCCTTTGTGGCCGCCAGTTCCCGCTTTCAATTTGGCAGCTTCGTCTTTGAACACATCGACAAACAATCCACCAATGATTTTGCGTTTTTGTTCTGGCTCACTAACGCCTGCCAATTTCCCCAAGAACAAATCAGCTGCGTCCACACGAATCACACGGGCGTGCAATTTGCCTTCAAACATTTCCATGACCATGTCACCCTCGTTCAAGCGCAAGAGTCCATGATCCACAAAGACACACGTCAATTGATCACCAATGGCGCGGTGAATCAAGGCAGCTGCCACCGAGGAATCAACACCGCCTGACAAGCCTAAGATGACTTCTTCGTCACCCACTTGTTCACGAATTTTGGCAACGGCCTCTTCAATGTAGTTGCCCATGATCCAATCTGGACGGGCTTTGCAAATGTCCAACACAAAGCGATTCAAAAGCGCTTGGCCTTGAACGGTGTGTGTCACCTCTGGGTGAAACTGCACGGCATAAAAGCGGCGCGCTTCATCGGCCATGCCAGCGATGGGGCAAGCAGGCGTAGAGGCCATCACTTTGAAACCTTCTGGCATTTGCGTCACTTTGTCGCCATGGCTCATCCAAACTTTGAGCATGCCGTGGCCCTCTGCCGTTGCAAAGTCTTCAATACCTTTAAGCAGTTCAGTGTGGCCATGCGCACGGACTTCGGCATAACCAAATTCACGGGTATGTCCTGCTTCTACCTTGCCGCCCAATTGTTGCGCCATGGTTTGCATGCCGTAGCAAATGCCGAGAACAGGGATGCCCAATTCAAATACACCATCTGGTGCGCGATCGTCGACTTCATAAACGCTGGCGTGTGAGCCGGACAAAATGATGCCCTTCAAGTTGCCATCTTTGGCGTAATCGCGCACCCATTCACTGGTGACGTCGCAAGGATGCACTTCACAAAAGACATGGGCCTCACGCACGCGACGTGCAATGAGTTGGGTGACTTGGGAGCCAAAGTCAAGAATCAGAATTTTGGAATGCTGCATGGAATGGGGTCAATTCAAAGGGGCTAATCTGCGATGAACGAATGTTCAATTAATCGGCGCGGTAATTGGGGGCTTCTTTGGTAATTTGGACATCATGCACGTGGCTTTCGCGAATGCCGGCCGATGTAATTTCGACAAACTCTGCCTTGTTGCGCATGTCTTCAATGGTGGGGCATCCACAGTAGCCCATGCTGGCACGCAAGCCGCCAGCCATTTGGAACAAAATGGCAACCACCGAACCTTTGTAGGGCACGCGTCCCTCAATGCCTTCAGGTACCAGTTTGTCGGCATTGGGATTGCCCGTACTGGACTCTTGAAAGTATCGGTCGGCACTGCCCTGTTGCATGGCGCCAATGCTGCCCATGCCGCGATAACTCTTATAGCTTCGGCCTTGGTACAAAATCACTTCGCCTGGCGCTTCTTCAGTTCCTGCAAACATACCGCCCATCATCACGGTGCTGGCACCTGCTGCAATGGCTTTGGCAATGTCGCCGCTGTAACGAATGCCACCGTCTGCAATGAGGGGAACACCCGTGCCTTGCAAGGCAGTGGCAACGTTGTCGATGGCCATCACTTGTGGCACACCCACACCGGCCACAATGCGCGTGGTGCAAATGGAACCAGGGCCGATGCCCACTTTGACGGCATCTGCACCCGCTTCGACCAATGCCAAGGCCGCAGCACCGGTGGCAATGTTGCCGCCAATCACTTCAATGTGCGGATAATTTTTCTTGACCCACCGCACACGCTCGATCACGCCTTGGCTGTGACCGTGGGCCGTGTCAACCACAATGGCGTCCACACCCGCTTTGACCAGTGCTTCAACGCGGGCCTCTGTGCCATCACCAACGCCAACGGCTGCACCAACCAACAAACGACCCGAGGCATCACGGGCGGCTAAGGGAAAGTTCAACTGCTTGGTGATGTCCTTGACCGTGATCAAGCCTTTGAGTTCAAAGGCATCGTTGACCACCAAGAGGCGTTCCAATTTGTATTTGTTCAAAAGCGCTTTGGCTTCTTCAGGCGTGGTGCCTTCTGGCACCGTGATCAAGCGGTCACGCTTGGTCATGATCTCGCTGACTGGCTGGTCGTAACGTGTTTCGAAGCGCATGTCGCGTCCCGTCACAATGCCCACCACTTTGCCGCCTTCACAAACGGGGAAACCAGAGACGCCCAGTTCATCGGACAGTGCCATGACCTGGCGGACTTTGGTGTCGGGTGTGATGACCACGGGGTCGCGCAATACGCCTGACTCATAGCGTTTGACTTTGGCAACCTGGGCGGCCTGTTCTTGAGCGGTCAGATTCTTGTGAACGATGCCAATGCCGCCTTCTTGGGCGATGGCAATGGCCAAACGTGCTTCGGTTACCGTGTCCATGGCCGCAGAGACCAAGGGCAGGTTCAATCGCAGTTTGCGTGTGAATTGGGTGGCAAGAGAAGTGTCCTTGGGCAGGACTTGGGAGTAGGCAGGCACCAACAACACATCGTCGAAGGTGAGGGCTTTACCGAGCAGGCGCATAAGGGAGGGCTCCAAAAAAAGGATTGTACCCTCGTCAAAGCTGGCTTTGAAGCCGAAATGTCGACTTCAATAGCCCGCAACAGCCCCAACACGGCGGCGCGCAAAAAGTCCCGTCCTGCCCTTGCCTTGGCGTTTGAATCGCTGTTTTCGGGCTAATTTAGGGTCAACCTGCAGGGCGCGGTAGATCTCAAGGCGATCCCCATCCTTGAGCACTTGGTGGCTGGTGACCATGCGACCCCAAATTCCTTGTTTCGAAGGCATTTCAGGGGGGTGTTTCAAGGCGGCTAAGTAGGAGAGCCATTCGGGTGATTGGTACAAGGACGCAAGGGCATCTTTGACCAAGCTGCCTTCAGGCAAAGACAGACGCATTTGCACCACCTTCCTGGGCGCGGGACTGAACAGGCAGTCGACCTGAATCATGCTTCTGTGCCGTAGATTTGATCGGCGCGTTTGACAAACGCATCCACCAAAGTTGCGGCAATTTTGTCAAACACGGGGCCCACCACAGCCGCCAAGGTTGCGCTGGAAAAGCCGTATTCCAAAGTGAGAGTGACCTTGCAGGCCCGTTGAGAGTTGTCGCCCACAGAATCAAATGACCATGTGCCATCCAAATTTGAAAACGGCCCTTTGACCAATTTCATTCGGACTTCGCGGTTTTCAATGTGGGTGTTGTGCGTGACAAAGATTTGTTTGACGCCAGCCATGCCAATGCCGACTTCTGCGTCCATCTCTAAACCTTGAAGATCCAACACTTTCGAGTGATTGCACCAAGGTAAAAAATGCATGTACTGATCGACATCTGTTACCAGGCGAAACATTTCCTCTGGCGAGTACCAGATTAAAACGGATTTGATCAGTTTCTTCATACAATAAGGCTTCTGAGACACATTGTAATTTCTCTAAGAGGCTCCTTGCTCAAACAAGCGCAAATTCAAGCGCCAAAGCAAGACGGGCCAACGCCCTCCTCCTATCACTGTCATGGCCACGCCACCCAAAAAAACCAAAGGACCTGGTAAGTCAGGTCTCATTGCCGAAAACAAAAAAGCAGCCTTCGACTACTTTTTTGAGGAGCGGCACGAGTGCGGCATGGTCTTGGAAGGCTGGGAAGTGAAAGCTGTGCGCGAAGGCAAAGTTCAACTCACCGATGGCTATGTGGTCATTCGCAACAAAGAGATGTTCATCATTGGTTGCCTGATCAATCCGCTTAAAACGGCCTCGACTCACGTCAATCCAGAAGCGGCCCGCACTCGCAAGTTATTGCTTAAACGGGATGAAATCGATCGCCTCACCAGCAAGGTCGAGCAAAAAGGTTTTACCTTGGTGCCCATCAATTTGCATTGGAAGGCGGGTTTCATCAAGTGCGAAGTTGCGCTTGCAAAAGGCAAGGCCGAACACGACAAACGTGACACCATCAAAGACCGCGAAGGCAAGCGCGAGGTAGAACGCGCCATGAAAAGCCGCCACCGTTAAGGGCGGCCGCATGGACTAATTCAGGTGGCGCAGTGGGTGCGTCTCTGGGCTCCAAGGACTCTCAAAAAACGCAGGCCATTCAGTTGGCGCTACATCGGCCAACTGTCCGTGAGCCCATTGGGGCTGATGATCTTTGTCAATGGCCAAGGCACGAATGCCTTCAACGGTTTCGCTGCGTTCTCGCAAGTGGAAACAATGGTGAACCAAATCACGCTCCATGCGCAAGTCATCGGCCAAACTCATGTTGCGTGCTTTGCGAATTTGAGCCAACACCACATGCACCATCAAAGGGGATGCCTTGGTCAAACTGGTCAGGGTTTGCTGGGCCCATTCAGAATTGTCTTGCGCCAAAGCAAGGCTGATTTCTAAAGGCGAAGACAATGCAAAAATTTGATCGATCTCAGCCTTATGAGGGAAAGAAGAAGTTTCCAATTTGGTGAACTGACTTTGAATCCATCGCTCAACCGCTTCGCCACTTTCAAAAGGTGTGCTCAACAAGGTGTTCCAAAGTACAGGCAAGCGTTGCACCTCAATCAACCCATCTGCCAAACCGGCCTGAATGGCTTGCAGACCATTGATTTTTTGACCAGTCAGACCCAAGTACTCACCAATCCGACCAGGACAACGACCTAAGAAATAGCCGCCGCCTACATCAGGAAACAAACCAATGTGTGTTTCGGGCATGGCCATTTGCGTTTTGTCAGTCACGATTCGAACGCTGGCACCTTGGCTGATGCCCATGCCGCCGCCCATCACAACACCGTCCATGAATGCGATATAGGGCTTTGTATAGGTGTGAATCAAATGATTCAATGCGTATTCTTCTGTAAAGAAATCTGTCAGACTTGTATCGCCAGCCAAAGCTGCCTGGTGAAAGAATCGAATATCACCACCGGCACAAAAGTGTCCGAAGGGACTTTCTTTGCCGTGGCCGCGCACCAGCACAGCCAACACTTGGGGATTGTTCTGGAACTCTATCAAGGCTTTCGTCAAATCGCGAACCATGTCAAGCGACAGCGCATTCAATGCTTTGGGACGGTTGAGCGTGATGCACCCTACTCGGCCGGTAACTTCTTTGATGATCAAAGAACTGGCGTTGCCAGCATTCATGTCAGACATTGCGTTGTCTCCATCCAAACCATTCATTTCCAAACAAAGCAGCAATCACCATGCTGCCACCCACCAACACACTCAGGTGTGGTTCTTCATTGGCACCCCACCAGGCCAAGGCAATGCCAAAAATAACTTCTAACAAAGCGAGCAATGAAACCTCAGGCGCCTTCAAGGATCTGGCACAAATGACCGACAGCGTACAAGGGATGGCCAATTGCACAAAACCCAACAAAGCCAGCAAACCCAAATCGTGAGGGCTCGTTTGCAAGGGCCAGGCCAATGGCAATGTGAGCAGTGAAGAAATCACGGCCCCTAATAAAACCGAGGGCACCAGGTCAATGGACGTGCCTTGTGACTGACTTTTCTGTGTCAAGTTCCATTGCGTAGCGCCTGCAAGCGGAACACACAATGCCACAGCGGCACCCATCAAAAAATTGGGATCACCCAATTGCAGTTGGCTGACAAACATCAATGCAATACCAGCACCTGCGAATGCAATGGCAACCCACGTTCTAAGTGGCAGTCGATGAGATATAAAAAGCCAAGAGCCAAGCGCTGTCAGCAAGGGACCACAAGCCATGGTGATCAAGACATTGGCCACTGCAGTCAGTGTCAAGGCCATCATGAACGCTGTGAACATGATGCTCCAGCACAAGCCCGACAACCAAAAATAAGGGCTGCGCCAAGGCAACCTTTTCCAAACACCCACTCCTTGCCAGAGGGTCAGGATGAGGATCAAGCCCAGAACCGTGAAAGCACTCCGCCAAAAAGTGATCTCAAAGCCGCGCGCGCTTTCTAAGTGGCGCGAGACCACGCCAGCGATTGACCACAAAGCGGTCACGAGCACCATCAAGGCAACTGCGTGACCGTGTTTGAGTTTGAGCACTTTGGATGCTTACGAGTCTTATGCAACCGGTCGCAAATTACGCGCGGCCAGCTTTCTTACGCTCGTGCTCTTTCAAGAATCGCTTGCGCAGACGAACGCTCTTCGGTGTGATTTCCACCAACTCATCATCGTCAATGAACTCAACGCCGTATTCCAAGGTCAGGTCGATGGGCGGTGTGATCTTGATGGCGTCTTCTTTGCCAGACACGCGGAAGTTGGTGAGTTGTTTTGTACGTGTGGCGTTGACCACCAAGTCGTTGTCACGGCTGTGGATGCCCACAATCATGCCTTCGTACACAGGGTCATTGGCCTTCACAAACATGCGGCCGCGGTCGTCCAATTTGCCCAAGGCGTAGGTGAAGATTTCACCATCGTCCATGGAAATGAGCACGCCATTTTTACGACCACCAATTTCACCTTTGTGAGGTTCGTAGCTGTCAAAGATGTTGGAAATCAAACCGGAGCCACGTGTCAAGTTCAAGAATTCGTTGGTGAAGCCAATCAAACCACGAGCAGGAATACGGTATTCCAAACGCACACGTCCGCGGCCATCGGGTTCCATGTTGACCAATTCGCCTTTTCGCTCGCCCAGGGCTTGCATGACGCCGCCTTGGTGAGTTTCTTCGATGTCAGCGGTGACCAATTCAATCGGCTCATGACGTACACCATCAATGTCGCGGAACACAACGCGTGGCTTTGAAACAGCCAACTCATAACCTTCGCGGCGCATGTTTTCCAACAAGATGGTCAGGTGTAATTCGCCGCGACCTGCTACGTCAAACACGCCTTCTTCGTCGGTTTCCTTCACGCGCAGCGCTACGTTGTGTTGCAGTTCTTTTTGTAGACGATCCCAAATTTGACGACTCGTAACGTACTTACCTTCGCGACCGGCCAAGGGGCTGGTGTTGACACAGAAATTCATTGTCAACGTGGGCTCGTCGATCTTCAGCATTGGCAGTGGTGCAGGATTGACAGGGTCAGTGACAGTTACGCCGATGCCCAAGTCTGCAATGCCATTGATCAAGACGATGTCGCCAGGGCCAGCTTCAGTAACTTGAACTCGGTCCAAGCCACGGAAGGTCAAAACTTGGTTGATGCGGCCTTTGAAGGAATTGCCATCAGGGCCTTCCATCACTTGCACATCCATCATGGGTTTGATGGTGCCTTGGCTGATACGGCCCACACCAATGCGTCCGACAAAGGTCGAGAAATCAAGCGCTGAAATTTGCAATTGCAAAGGCGCATCTGGATCACCTGCCTGTGCGGGTACGTGCTTCAACACAGTGTTGAAAAGAGCAGACATGTCAGGACCCCACTGCTCGCCTGGTGCACCCTCTTCTAAGGATGTCCAGCCGTTGATGCCCGAGGCGTAAACCACTGGGAAGTCGAGTTGTTCGTCTGTTGCGCCCAATTTGTCAAACAAGTCAAAAGCTTGATTGACCACTTTGTCTGGGTTCGCGCCGGGCTTGTCTACTTTGTTCACAACCACGATGGGCTTCAGGCCCAAGGCCAAAGCCTTCTTGGTCACGAAACGCGTTTGGGGCATAGGACCTTCTTGCGCGTCAATCAGCAAGACCACGCCGTCCACCATGGACAATGCGCGCTCCACTTCACCACCAAAGTCCGCGTGGCCTGGGGTGTCAACGATGTTGATGTGCGTACCTTCCCAGCTGACGGCACAGTTTTTGGCCAAGATGGTAATGCCACGTTCACGCTCAATGGCGTTGTTGTCCATGACGGTGTCGACCACTTTTTCGTGTTCGGCAAATGTGCCAGACTGACGCAGCAGTTGGTCAACCATGGTGGTTTTACCGTGGTCAACGTGGGCGATGATCGCGATGTTACGAATTTGTCTACTCATGCTAAGGCCTTCTCCAAAATTGATTGAATTTCTAGGGGGCTTAACAAGCGCCCCGGAATAAGTTCACCAGCTTTCACATGTGCAGTGCCCAAG
>JACCDZ010140773.1_pt1 | contig 23161 bp, 16 predicted proteins | sample 7449551 | NCBI WGS metagenome assembly JACCDZ01 (sample SAMN15323452, study PRJNA562643) | freshwater metagenome | isolation source: river surface water | place: USA:Blue River Watershed | collected 2017-08-18 | reverse complement strand
CGATGGTTGGCTGGACGCCAATCATAAATCGGTTGGTCTCGTGCTTCTAGGGAAGCCCTTAGACGGCGGCTCACGCAAGCGCATTGCCAACTTTGGGAAGTTGTCTTTGCTACAAATCGCTGGGGCTCTTTGTTTGCTTAGTGGTCGTCACAAGTTTGCTTTGGGCAAACATTGTTCCTCGTTCGATATAACCTGTTGGTTATTTCTCACCAGAAACGCAACAAATATCGTGGGCGATATTCTTATGCTTTTGCCACTTGGGTGGCTGCATTCTGCCCTACTGCGCATTAATTATTTTGCTGAACGCAAGATAATTAACTTGCTTGGTTCGGTTTAATTCTAGTTCGCGGATCTAATTACTGGTGGCTATTTTTTTGCTTTATTTATTTTTATTCTAACTTAACTTTTTAGGAGTTCTCATGGAACATCTCAACAACCAATTAATGCTCGGCTTATTTAAGCTACTCACAGCTAAGCCAACTAATTTTATTCTAGACCATAGTTTAGCCGTAGGTTTTTTTGCTGGCGTATTATCACTTATTCCATTCTGGATTAAGGAAATACCCCACCTAGTGATTTTAATTATTTTTATCCTTGGAGCTTTTTATATCAAATGCAACTATGATGTCAGCTACTTTGATTTGTTTTATAAAGCCGAAGCATTCTTTTTAGCTAATTTAGTAGGTAATTATATTTTTGGCTGTACCGCTGGATTTGTAGCTGCTAACTTAATTCAACGTATCCGTGGAGAACATGATCATGCAATCAACAACTAATCAATTAATGCACAATTCAATCATCGCGATATACCTCATGAAACACATGTGGTATATCGCTGTAACTGGGATATTATCGTATAACTTAGCTGAAATCTTTAAAATCAAACATGAGTCAGGTTTCTTAATTCGTGCTGGATTGATGAGCCTAATGAGTTTTACTATGGTTCCAGTTGCTATCTATCTTGCTGAAGATATGAATCTAAGCCTTTACGTAGTAACGTGGGGAGTTTGTTTCTGTACTGGATTATTCTTTGCAACCTATGGCGCCAGAATGTTACAAGCCAAGTTTAGTTTATTCTTTAGCCGTTTTACGGTAAAGAATAAAATCCGTAAGGGTTCTAAAACAGATATTAGATACATGGATAAAGAATTACCTAACTTACCTGACTATAATCCACATAAATTCATTAATCTAAAGAAAGGTGTTTTTATAGGAATTGATGAAATGGTTAAACCAATATACCTATTACTTAATGATTGGTATAAACGTCACTTTCTAATTGTTGGTGCTACTCGTGCTGGTAAAGGTGTGGCAATGCAAAGCTTAGGTGTACAATCCTTAATGCTCGGTGAAACAGTAATCTTTCTTGATCCTAAATGTGATCAGTATATGCCACATATCTTAAAGGCACAATGTGAGAAGCAAGGAGTGCCCTACCACTATATTGATTTAACTAAGGATGAGCCACAAATTAACTTAATTGCAGACTTTAGCAGCCGAGATTTAAAGAACTGTTTAGTGGAAGCATTCTCACAACGTGAGATGGGTTCTGAATCGGACGTTTATCGTAAAAACGAGCAAGAGTTTTTAGAGAACTTAGCAGATTTCATTCTTGAACAAAATAATGGCTTCAAAGAGAACGATTCAATAGTAGCAAAAAGCTTGGCTGAGTTGTGTAACGCATATGAGATTAGTCGTTATGCAAGCAATTATAAATCTTCAGTTTCAGATTTAAACAAGCTAACTCGTATTTCCTCAATCAATGCAACCAATGCTGGCTCATTGGCTGCATTGATTGAACAAGGTGGTTGTATCTACATCGTTGGAGATTTACTTGATGAAACGATGAAGAAGATCCAGCGTTTTATCTTCTGTCGAGTGGTTCAATTAGCACGTAATTATGAATCTCAGAATGCGCCACGCCAAATAACCGTGTTTGCTGATGAATTAGTAGCTCATATATCCAGATTCGTAGCTGAAAGCTATACAGTCAGTTTAGGTTGGGGATTAAAGATAGTCAGTGCAATTCAAAGTCTAAAATTACTTAAAGGTGCACCAGCTGATATTGATCCTGAATTTCTACTCGGCGCAGTATTTGATAATAGTCAGAATAAGCTGTTTTATCGGGCTGATGATATTGCAACCGCGGATTTTTTATCTGATATGACAGGTAAAATTCAAGTTGAAGATGAACAAAAGCTTGTAACAAGAAACAGTCTTAATTCAGAGAAATTAGACCGTCAAACCCGTTTAATATCATCTGAGCGCAATCTATACGATCGTAACATGATTTTAAAGTTAAAGCTCTTCCAAGCTATCTTTTGTGCATCACTACCTAATCGCAGTGCTATTGCCAGTTTATGTAAAACTAGTCCAATTACTGCACCAGTTAACTTGAATGGTAAAGAATTAACCAACATTAAAGATCAAGCAATGAATGGCCAAAAGAATACTGCGATAAACAATTTTATTAATTCTACGCAAAAAATAGAACCAGAATTAAATGCGAATGCTCAAATAAAACCTAAATCACTCAGTGATTTTATTTCACGCAAAGACTGGCAACAACAAACCAATATAACTAACAATGGAGAACACCATGCAATCAATCAACCAAATACCACAAGCGATAATTCCAGTGACAGAGCTAATCAAGAACAAAAAGCCAGCACCAGCAAATCTAATTATCTCTTCTAAATTACCTCATGCACAAAAAATGGCGATCTTTGAAAGTAGAAAGCGTAAAGTATTACGCTTTCTACTTGAAGAAAATTACTCTAGTCTAGAAAACTTAGCTATCTTAACCAATACGCCAAAACAAACAATGTTACGATTAACTAAGCATCTTTGTGAGATTAATTACTTGACCAAGGTTGATGTCAACATTGGCTTGTCTCGTCCAATTTCTGTATTTCAGCCAACCAATACTGGCATTATGTTTGCCATGCTGGAAAATGAAGAAATACCAGAGTTACGCGAAATTAGTAAAGTTAATGCAGCAACCATTTATCATGACCTTAAATTACAGCAAATCAGGTTTAAGCTCGAGGCACAAGGCTATCACAGCTTTCAGAGTTCTTGGCAACTAACCAAAATACTCAGAAAGCGTCAAGAAAAAGTACCTAAGATTCCTGATTATACTTGTATGAACCCACAAGGCGACAAAATAGCTATTGAGTATGAACGTACCATCAAAACCAAAAAACGATATCAGGAGATTATCGGACAATATATGGATATAAAAGAACGTGGAATTATTAAGCAGGTTATTTACTATACTGATAGTGGATTTGCAGACAAACTCAAGCAGTTATTTCAAAATGTTGAATTTATTTATAGAAAAAGTAGAACTGAGAAATGCTTAACTGAGCAGTTGAGGTATTTTAGCTTTGTGGAGGCGTAACTTTAGTATTTTTAGATTGTCCACAGAAAATGTTAATAAGTCGTTGACAATTTCGCTAACGGCTCATTCTTTAAATAATGACTCTTGCGATGTGAAAAAATGATACAATTATTTTAAAGATAATATGGTGACTCAGAAACCATGAATATCTATTTGTAACCTAGAAATTCATGGATACATAAATTAGTAATGTCTCATTGTAAGAACACTATAAAATAACAAACTAAGAAAGAAGACGATGGCTTCAACTACAACAAACAAAAAAGAAATTGTAGATTTTTTATGGGAGTGGGCTGAAAATAATGGAGAATGGAGCAAACTACTAATTGACAAAATTATCAGCACCGAAAGCAATTTACTTCCTGCTGATAGAGGGCACGTATTCAATTACTTTTTACAATCAATAAATCTTCAAACTAAGCTACCTCCACTTACAATAACAAAACCAAACTATGTTCCAACAGATAAAGTCATAGAGTTAGAAACCTTATCAGGCATAACTGGTGTAAATAAACTTGCAAAAAATCAAACCTTAAAGTTCAGTAAAAATATAACTGTAATTTATGGGGAAAATGGGACTGGTAAAACAGGATATGGTAGAATACTTAAAAGTTTAGGTTTTAGTTATGACCCAAACAATACAGTTCATCCAAATATTTATGATGTAGTTGAAGCAAAAACAGCTACCATAAATTTCAAATCAAATGGAGCAACTCAAACATTTAATTGGACTGGCATAAACAAAGATTCTGAACTGCAAAACATTTCGGTTTTTAATAACAACTGTGTTCAAATTTCTCTATCCGACAGACAATTAATCGTTTCACCAATTGGATTCCATCTTTTCAACATCGTATCATTAGAGCTTAACGAACTTGCACAACTACTAGCAGCTAAAATAGCTTCACATCCAACTGTAATTAATTGGAGTGACTCTTTAAACTTAGGAACGCCACAACAAATCTTTGTTTCAAATCTTTCTTCAACTTCAACTGAACAAAGACTAATAGAACTTTCTAGTATTACTCCTTCCCAAGAGCAAGAATTAATAGATAAACAAGCAGAATTATTAGGATTAAACAAAGCTTTACTTGTAAGAGAAATTCAAAATCTGAATAGTTCACTCACTGAACTTGGGTCAATAATTAATAAAATCCAAACTTCACAAACAAATCTTACATCTCTGAATTGGCAAAAACTTCTTGACTTAAATAAAGAAATAGCAAATTTAGAAGGTAAAACTAAAACAGGAATTAAAGAAATTGCAGAGACCAATGGAATTGAGTTTTACGAAACTCGGCAATTCCAATCTTTCATAAAGGCAGCAGAGGATTATATAAAAATCATTAATAAACCAGCGTATCCATATGCAGATGAAAGTTGCATATACTGTTTACAGCCTCTTAAAGATGAAGCAAAAAATTTGTTATCAAGTTATAAAATACTTTTAAATGATAAAACACAGGAAAATTTATCAGAATTAAAACAACAGAAAACAAACCTTATAAATCAAGTCCTAAAAATTGAAACAAACTTACGTTTCCATCAATCTTCCTTCGGTATAGATGAAAACCAAAATGCAATTCAACCAAAAGAAATATTAGAATATAATATGATTTTAGAAGCGCTAAAATCAGCTTTTACAACAGGTGACGTTGCTGAAAATTCATCATTCATATTTGATTATGTTAAATACCTTAAATTTTTTAGCGATAAAAAAGCATCTATTAACGACATCTTTGAACAAAAAAAATCGGTATTAGCAAATCTTGCAGTAAAAGAAATAGAACTGAAAAATAAAATTAATGAACTGAAAGACCGCAAATTTCTATCAATCAAAATGATTGAGATCAAAGAAATAATTTCAAACTTCAAAACTGTCAAAGCACTTCAGTCAAAATCAAATAGTTTTTCAACTCTTGCGATAAGCAAAAAAACAACAGAGGCAAGGAAGCAATTAGTTGAACAAGACTTCAATGACTTGTTTCAAACGGAACTAAAGCTATTCAAAAAATCAGACTTACAAATTGAACTTAATTTTGGAACTGATAAAGGAAAATCCAAGATTTCACATAGACTTAATTCAAGATACACTCTAGCAGATATATTAAGTGAAGGAGAGCAAAAAGCAATTTCATTAGCCGAATTTTTAACTGAGCTACAATTAGATAATATCAAAGCTCCAGTTATTTTAGATGACCCTGTTAATAGTTTAGATCATAGAATAATAGATGAGGTAGGAAAAAGATTTATTGAACTTTCTAAACAGCGTCAAGTCATCATCTTCACTCATAGTATATTATTACTTCACAGCCTAATTCAACAATCAGAGCTAGGCACAAACAAACAAGCAAATATTGATTTTAAATTCCAGAAAGTAAAGAGCAACTTTGGGATAACTGGAATACTTGATGAAGTTGAAGAAATAAATTCTTTTACTTATTATACTAAAAAACTTCAAGCAGTTATTGATATAAAACCATCCCCTGAACAGGATGAAGCAAAACTTGCAGCCGAAGGATATGGGCATTTGCGCTCTGCAATTGAAATTTCGGTAGAAGATGACTTACTCAACAAAACAGTTAAAAGGTATAGAAAAGGGGTCGCATTTCCATCACTATTAAAAATTGAAGGAAGCAAAATCGACATCAATAAAGGAGATATAAATGACATTTATGAAAAATGTTGTGTTTCAATTGATGGTCATAGTAGCCCTGAAGAAATTCATACAACACCTACAATTGCAGAACTAAAGGTGGACTATGACAAGTTTAAAAAGATACGAAAAATATTTACATCAAAATAATAAATGTTTTATATAGAAAAACAATGAATACATTAACTCTTTTATATAATAAAAACTTGATTAATAAATTCAAGATTTTTCACCACCTAAATTTTAATGACATGCGTAATTATGCTATCTTCAATTACTCGTCATATAACCTTGAACATTAACGCTAATTATAAAGAAAAATGTATGAACGAAATTATTTGCCCAAATTGTAAAAAAGCATTTAAAGTTGATGAAGCTGGATTTGCCGACATTCTAAAACAAGTTCGTGATCACCAGTTTGAAGAAGAATTACAAAATCGACTAAATATTGCTGAAAAAGAAAAAGATAGTGCAGTAAAATTAGCTGAAGCTAATATTAAAAACTCTTTACAAGAACAACTTGCAAAAAAAGACAATGAGCTTGAAAAACTCAAGGCTCAAAGCGAGTTAACATTATCAGAGAAATTAAACAAAAAAGATACTGAAATAACTCAACTAAAAGCAAAAATTGACAACGTTGAGATTGAAAAAAAACTTGCAGTAAACGAAGCTGTGCAAAAGATTGAAAAAGAGCGAGACAATTTAGCAAATGATGTAAAAACCAAAGAATTAGAAAAACAAAATATTGAAAACTCTTTAAGACAACAATACTCAACTGAATTACAAAATAAAGATGTAATTATCAAATACAAGGACGATGAAATTGCTCGTGTAAAAGACATGAAGCTAAAACTATCAACCAAAATGTTGGGTGAAACCCTTGAACAACATTGTGAGACTGAATTTAATAAACTTCGTGCAACGGCTTTTCAAAGAGCATATTTTGAAAAAGATAATAATTCAAAATCTGGTAGTAAAGGTGATTTTATTTACAAAGAAAATGATGAGTTGGGCAATGAAATTATTTCAATAATGTTTGAAATGAAAAATGAAGGAGACGAAACCGCTACAAAGAAAAAAAATGATGATTTTTTAAAAGAGCTTGATAAAGATCGCACTGAGAAAAAATGTGAATATGCCGTTCTTGTCTCTATATTAGAATCAGATAGTGAATTCTATAATACTGGTATTGTTGATGTATCACACAGATATAGTAAAATGTACGTTGTACGCCCTCAATTCTTCATTCCAATCATTACCCTACTTCGAAATGCAGCAATGAACTCAATGCAATATAAATCAGAACTTGCTTTGGTAAGAAGTCAAAATACTGACATTACAAATTTTGAAGAAAAATTAAACAAGTTTAAAGATGGTTTTGCAAGAAATTACGATTTGGCAAGTCGTAAATTTAAGGATGCAATAGACGGAATAGATAAAACTATTAAAGAATTGCAAAAAACAAAAGATGCCTTACTGTCGTCTGAGAATAATCTTCGCATTGCAAATGAAAAAACAGAAGATTTAACCATTAAAAAACTTACTCACGGAAATCCAACAATGAAAGCAATGTTTGATGAACTTGAATAAATAAAATTTACAATAATCCAATATTAAAAATGTATACCAAAATATTTAGGTGTCAATATTTTAACGTAAAGTTCATCAACTAATTGATGTTGTTCAATTAAACAAACCTATATAGATAATATTAAAAACTCGTGAATAAACATCATCCACGGTTTTTTATTGTTCATACGTTTGCGGCTGAAACTATTAACTCCTAGATAAGGCATAGATGTGCTCTAATTATCGCCATTAAGCCGCAAAACAAATAACGTTAGCTTAATTTTAATTCTAGAATACTAGAAAAGAATAATCTTTTATTGCAAATGACCAGCAAATGAGATATATTAGATAACACATTGATTTACTTACATTGCATCTTAAACATATGTAAAATTAAGCAATTCCTGCAAATGACCCGCAAATGAAAATAATTAAGCCCAGAAAGGAATATAACGCAACGCCTTACGGTTAGCATTATCATCATAAGCTTTTATTAAATTTTTCTCAACCGATAATTTAATTAATCTAGAAATGGATGCACTGCTTTCTTCACCCAAAGCAAATCTCTTGCGGAGTGACGTATTATTCATTGATTCATGGTTAACATAGTTTAAACAACAATGTAAGTAACATGCACGAATTTTCTCGTCTGTATCCATATCTTTAAACTCTTTGTGTGCAAACAATGTTACTTTAGTATTATCATCAATTACAGTAAATAATGGAGCAGGAAGCTGGTAAACTTCAGTTTGTGAAACTACCTTATCAATGCCGCTACCACGCTCTTCACAAATACCTATCCTACGCATAAAAGCCGCCATTAATTCATTACGACTACGCGGAGGCGTGTCTAAGAAGCGAATAACATCAACTATCGGCGCACCAGGATTAGTTATCTCTAATCTATTCGTAAATATTTCAATCATTGGACCTGCACCAGTGATGGTTAGGTCTTGATGAATAATTGCATTGGCTACTAACTCACGAACCGCTAATTCAGGATACATTAGCACGCTCTTGCGTAATGCGGTACCAATTACTTCATTATGTGGAAGTTGAGAATTTATAAATTCAATTAACCCAGCAAAACCAGAAGCATATCCCTTATTTAACTCAAATTCTTTGATTGTTTCAAGACGGCTATTACCTTGATACAGAATAACACGTACTGATTTACGCTCAAGATGTCTAAATTGCTTTAATTTTTTGGCAAATAAAATTGCACCTAAATTAGTAATTGTCCATTTGCCAGTTATGGCAGTAGCAAGAATCAATCTTTCATCAGCTAAACGGCTAATTATTCCATTACGATTTTCTGGTAATGATAGATTAATTAAATCAAAGAAAGCTGGATAATCTAATAATTGTAAAATTTCATCTTCGGTTACAAGCTCTGCCGCTGGCTGTAATTCAAATGGCGTTTGATCTAATACCCGCCATAAAGTTTTAGCAACCTCAGGATGATCATGAAGTGGCTTTTTATAGCTACCGATGCGGATAAACTCTGTATGTGTAAACTTAACAGGTGTATTACTAGCACTATTGATTTCAAGAAGAATGACTGACTTACCCTCATAATTTACGTTATAAAAGCAAAAATAAATTCGTGGTGACAATCGTTGTATTAGCCAATTGATTAGCTCTTCATTGCCGATTTTTTCGGTAAATGGGTCAAAGGTCGTTCCCACAATATCATGGCTATTATTATCAACTCCCCAGAGCATATAACCATGAGATTTACCTTTAATTGCAGCAGAATTTGATAGTGCAGATATATATTCACCAATATCTGCTGGTTGGGCTTTATTGGTCTTAAACTCTAGCCATTCTGTTTCGTGCGGTAGTTTAACTAACTCATGAAGTAAACTAATTAAATATTCATTGGTACGTTCTAATGTCATACTTTATTACCTAAATATTATTAAAGGAAGCACAATTAATTAGCCTCAATGATAGCAATTTCATCGTCAGTCAACCCATAAAGTTGATAAACTAATGCATCAATCTGTTGCTCTAATTTATTAGTATCAGCGTTTAAATTAATTTTTTTGATATCCAAAATTTGATTAACTAAACTGACAATTTCATCTTGTTTTGATATTTCAGGATTAATTAATGGAATATTTAATAGTGGTTCTTTATCCAATTGAAAATTACTTCCTTGCATTTTTCCTTTGTTTCTCAACCAAAAAGCAATTAGTTTAGAATTTAAAAGCCCTGTTAAATATTTTTGATTCGTTCGATTTGTTTTTATAACATAAAAAGTAGCAGACACATAACAATCAAAGTCAGTATAAGTAAACATTGGCCTATTAACACATTTTCTTAAAACTATTATTTTTTCACCGATAAAAAACTCTTCTTTGCGCGCCCTATGTAGACCATATGGCTTATTATCTGAAGTTATAACTACTGAAAACTTATCCAAATGACATTTTAGTTTTGGATAATCATCCATTGAGTTGGATTGATTGAAATTTGAGGTTGTATAGATTAACCAACGATTATTTTCAGGGCTTCCATAAAAGTGACGTAATTGATCACTTGTAAAATATGGTTTAATAAACTGCAACTCATCATCACCTAGATTTAAACTATTTTTTTCATTATTACTTAAACTAAATACTCCATCACCTATTTGAAAGTTGCTACCTAAAATGTCAACCGCTTTTCTATTTAATACATCCTGTGGAAATACAATACCTTGAGCAACCTCAGCTTCATTACAATAAAAGTCACTCTTAGCTAATACTTTAGCGAGTATCGCATCATCTAAGTTATTATTAAAGGTTAGTGTTTTATTTAATAGATTATCAACGTGAAGATTAGGTATTAAGTTCTTTACATTTATTGAGTCATTTTTTTGAATTAACAATAAGGCATCATTTAATGAGGGGGTCTTAGTTGCCATACTCATATAGTTAAATGAATAATTATCTTCAATTTTATTTTGAAATAGCATGATCATAGTTTGAACACTTGCAGAATCAAAAATCATATAAGCACCGAAATCAATTAACTCTACAAATTTACTATTTTGTAACATGTAGTTTCGCATCTTACTCGCACCTGAATTTGTTACCCAATTATTAGTAGCAATGAAATTTAGGTAACCGTTTTTATTCATTAACTTCATTGAATTTGCGGTAAACATATACCAGATATCCATTTTGCCTTGATACACAGGATTATTCCTTAATCCATCAAATATGTGTTTACCTTCATATTCTTTAATATATGGTGGATTACCAATAACAACATTAAAACCAATAAAGTCGCCATTATCCGCTAATACTTCAGGAAATTCAAACCGCCATTCAAAAGCATTTTCATAGATTTTATTACTTCTGATTTCGTCTATTTCATGACGTAACAAAGAAACTTCTTTTTTGAGTTTTTCTATTTTCTTATTTTTTTCTTTTTGGACTTTCTGAGTGATCGCAAAAAGTTCATCCGTAGATAAGTGATTTAATTGTGCTTGTTTGATTTCTAAATTTTTAGAGCGTTTATCATAATACATAATTTCGGTTTCAAAATTATTTTTAATCCGCTCAATAAATTTAGCCATCTCCATTTTTTGCTGTTTATCACGAGCATGGCGATAGTTTTGTACAGCTTCTTTATAGTCAGATATCTTGATTTTTGCTTTTTTGAGTGGTTCGATTAAATCACTATCTAAATCAAAACGGCTTATTAGCGAGTTACCGCATTTGATATTAATATCAATATTTGGTAATGTTTCTAGTTCGTGATTTTCTTTGTTTTTGTAGTACGTATTTTTTAATAATTCAATCCATAATCGCAACCGACAAATTTTTACTGAATTTGGATTTATGTCAACCCCAAAAAGACAATTTTCAATTATGGTCTGTTTCTCATGGAATAAAGTAGTTTGGACGCGTTGGCTTTCTTTGCTATTTGGATTGTACACAAATAAATCGCCCTCTTCGTCAGTTACAATTAATTCATCATTGACTATTTCAATCTGATATTCTTTTAGTCTTTTGCCATCATTGTCTTGTAATATTCTAAGCTCACTCTTTATCGCAATTATTTCATTTAGTGCAGACACCAAAAAATGTCCAGAACCCACCGCAGGATCACAAATAGTAATGCTGTTGATTAAATTATTTGCTTCATTACGATCTTCAATTTTATTATAAAGTTCATCAAATGATAGACAATTCCAAGACTTTGCTTTATTAAACTTCTCAACTACAGTACGGCGAATAGTTTCACGGCACATATACATTGTGATAAAGCTTGGCGTGTAAAATGAACCATCTTTATAACCGTTTATTTTTTCAAAAATCAGTCCTAATACCGCAGCATTGATAATAGTTTTACTATCTTCTTGGATTTCATCATTGCTATCACTAGCAAAGTTATAAGCATTCAAAAATTCAAATAAATATTCAAGAGTGTTTTTCTCTCCTATGAGTTTTTTGCCTGCTCTATCCTTGAGTACTGTCTTAACATCTATTGGTAGTGTACGATTATAGTTGAGTGAGCTAATCGCAAAACATGATTTTTCTAGCGTTTCTGATTGTGGATCAAATAGTGAGCTATTCAAATATGGTATTTTGGCAAATACATTTTTGTTATTTTCAGAACGCTCATTTTGTTGCTTGGCTAATACCCCAAAAAATAAATTATTCAGATCATCATAACCTTTAATTGTATTTGTATTTAAAAACGCATAATCTGTACTATTTTTATTAAAGCTAATTAATTGTCCCTCTAGTAGCTTTAAGAATAGAATACGATTGATCCAGATAATCACTAATTCAAGAGCTACATTAAACAACCGTTCTTCTTTCGTTGTTCCGTAATGTTCTATATTTGTGATAGAACTTAATTTATCACCATTATCAAGCTCAGTAATACAATTTTCAAGTAAAGAACCGTTATCTCGCCGACTACTATCTTTACGGGTAATAACCTTCTTACTACCTTGTTTAGTTTCTTCTAATCCAATAATATGTAATAGTTCATTATAAAATGATTTATCAAGTGAATTATTGTCATTTGCAATGGGTAATTTAAGTAAATGCTCTGGTGAAAATATTTTGTATAATGGAATTAGCTTATTATCGTTTTCAAGAGTGTTATTTTCAAGGTGTTTTTGATATTCTCGAATATCAAAATAAGTATATTCAATTTTATCTTTTATGGCTTCAATGGCTGGCTTGGCTATTTCAGAGTAGAAATCTTTGGTCTTGGTAACAGATAAAGTTTTATCTTCAAAATCATTAAATTGACTAACCAATTGCTTATTTTGTGCAAATAGTTTTTCAAATATGGTAGCATCAAAAATAAACCATTCATAGCGATTAGTAATTATGAGATGTTTCAGGTTGATATTATTATTACTAATTCGTTCTCGTAGATAATACAAGATTAATTCTTGCATTGATTTTGTATTAAGACTATTAGTTGAAATCATTTCAGTTTTGTTGGTTGGGCTTTTTGCCTCAATCAAAATTGAAACTGGGGATTGTGGATCAATTGAACTATGTATTACCAGATCAATATTAGTTGCGCCTTTGCTATCTTTATCATTACCTTTAATGTTTATATAATTAGATTTTTTATAATAGGTATCTTTAAGAAAATCTGAAAAATCACCCTTATGATATTCTTCATGTTCATCTATTTTTTTGAGGGATATTAATTTAAGTAGATTATCTTTAAATAACTTTATCTGATCACGTGTTGGTCTTACTTTAAGGTAAGCTTTATTTAATGCTTGATTTGGTTTAAAAATAGCCATATTAAAAGCGATCCGAAAGATTGCCAGGTTTTACTATACCGTAATTGATTGAATTAAAAGATAAGACTGTATGTGCCACAGTTGTTGTCGGAAATACTAAGTAGTATAACATGATAAAACCATACATCCAAAAATTCGAAAAAGATTCAAATATACTATTATAATGAAATATGGTTAAGCATAAAGCATACGATAATGACAAACTAAAACAAATAGATAATGGACATAATAATAAATTACCATAATTTTTTAAAAAGTTAAATTTAATCTTGGGATATATTGATTTAACTATAAAAAGCACACCAGAAAAAATAAAAGAAGAAAGAAAAACATAACTAAAATACGCGATATACTTAAATTTAGTTGACCAATCAATATTCATTTTTTGTAATATAATAAAATATGTCGTACAAATACCTGAAAAAAATATAGATAAATACAATAAATTAATTTTAGCATTGATATTGGTTAAATAATTTTTAAAGTGATTCAATTTAATTGCCTCTTCAAAATGATGGAATTTTATTTAAGCGTACGTTATAAGGATTATCACATAACAAAAACCAACTTTAATATGACTCTAATGATGCCGAATATACCAATTTACCAATAATTATGGCATCCTTGCCTGTGCTAACTATAATTTTAGAATAAACTTCAGGACAATCTGAGTCTAAAATATAATTTTCATTATCTTTCTTACAACGCCTTAAAAGTAAATTCCCATAAAATAAGACTAGATATATCTTATCAAATTGCATATGTGTCTCAGACTTATCAAAGATTAATATTTTTTCAATACCAACGCTTTTCTTTAAAGCTTCTCGTCCAATTTCCACATCAGGTTTTATGGCAAATAATGAATTACTCTCTTTATGACTATCATCAATAATGTCTTTATTTAATTCTAAATAATCACCAACTCTCGTTAATATGCTCTCAGCATCTTTAGATTTACCATTATATTTATAAAATGGAATATATATATTTTCAGATTTGGATAATGAAGATAAATAACCTTCTGGAAGCTTTAGCTTCCCCTCGATTGTTTCAGCCAATTTATCTGTAAATCTTTTATCTCCGTTAATAATCGGGGATAAATTTGATACATAAACACCAACTTGCTTAGAAAACTCTGTCAAAGATTTAAATCTATCGGGATGCTCTTCTAAGTATTTCCTCAAGTTATTTCTTCTGGTTTGATCTAAAGTAAGAGAATTTGACATAATAAATTTTTCAAAAAATTAGCAGCTATTAATTTTATGTGCTATCATAACGTTATATTTTTATATAACACTTATTCAATATATATAATATTATACTATAATCACTAAGTGTCAATATAAAAACAATTTCAGATCTTTAACAAATTACATTATTATTTTTATTACAAGAATGAATATGTCAACAACTTTGAGGAGTTAAAAATGAATAATTTAGACGAAAAAACTAAATTTGTTTATCAAGAACTAAATAATAAATATAAGAAGCAAGTTTTAGATAAAAGAGAGTTATCAAATGAGCTGGGGATATCAGTAAGTTGTATCAACTATAGAATATCAAAAGGAGTGAGCTTACCACCTTATAATAAAGGTGCTGGAAGTTGCGGGAGAATTGGGTTTACAATAATAAATGTAGCAAAATATTTGGTTCAACAAAATATTCAGTTATACTGAAATATGATAAAATTGAGGTCAATTTTATTAGCGGGCAAATAACGGGCAAAAGAGAATTTATTGATTTTGGATTAATAAGTATAAGATATTGACTTGAATTGGTTGCGGGGGCTGGATTTGAACCAACGACCTTCGGGTTATGAGCCCGACGAGCTACCAAGCTGCTCCACCCCGCGTTTGTTGAGATAGTTATTATGCATTATAATGATACGTAATGTCAAGCATCTTGGCAACAAATATTAACTCCACAGCTTATCCGCAATGTAATATATTGAATTAACTGATTCATATCAGCAACAAAGCTTATGCAATAAATTTTACATCTAACGCAAATATTTTTGCAACGCAGCATGAAATCAAAAATCAATCTACTACCTTAAGCGTATAATTACGCCATAAATAATTATTTTAATCACAATACTTTTGGAGATCTCAAAGATGACAATCCCTACCCCACATATCGAAGTGAAAGAATTAGGTATTATTGCTGAAACCGTATTAATGCCAGGTGACCCACTACGCGCTAAGTTTATTGCAGATACATTTTTGACAGATGTTGTTCAATTCAATAATGTGCGTAATATGTTTGGTTATACTGGTAACTACAAAGGTAAAAAGATTTCAGTCATGGGTAGTGGAATGGGAATGGCCAGTATTGGAATTTATTCATATGAGCTATATGCTTTTTATGGCGTGAAAGACATTATTCGAATTGGTTCAGCTGGATCTTATGATAAAGATATAAAAGTATATGATGTAATTTTGGTAAAAGATGCGTGGAGCGAATCATCGTATGCTAAAGCCCAAAATGGTTATGCTAGCGATGTGATTGAACCATCAGCGGAACTAAATGCAGAAATTATGACAACAGCTAAGCGCATTGGTACGGAAGTTAAGGAAATTCGTGTTCATTCATCAGACGTATTCTACCGTGCTAAATTTGATATTTATAAAGAAATTCATGCAGAACATGGCTGCGCTTGTGTAGAAATGGAATCATTTGCCCTATTTGCTAATGCAAAAGCTTTAAATAAACGCGCAGCTTGCGTTTTAACTATTTCAGATTCATTAGTTACTCACGAGGCGACCTCAAGTGAAGAGCGTCAAAATGCATTTACTAAAATGATGAAATTGGTTTTAGAAAACATCAAATAATCACTTATATTTGATTACACAAGGTTTTAGTCAATTTAAAGCCTTGTGTGAACCAAACCACCCAAATACTTTTTAATTAATATATATCTTAATAACAAATTCAAATTACATTTAGAGCACCATATACCTTTACATCAACCATTCAAAAATGATAACCATTTACCAATTAAATTAGAACAGCATTGCCTAAAGTTTGCTGAGATGCTTATCAGTATTATAAGCTAATAAAGAATAAAATGCATTACACCAATTAAAGTAAACTTAAACTATTTAATAAATCAAGCTAACATTAGCCACCACACACCCCAGTTAAACTAGAAGCAACTCATAAACCATAAATACCGAGCCATAGAATTCTTATGACCAAATTAGTTTAAATTTGATAAACTAAAGCCTTTATTCAAGAAACAAATATTCAATAACCTCGCTATGGATGCAGAACTTTAGTAACAACAAGGATCACTGATGAGCCAATTTATCCCTTTCAACACGGTTGATATTAATTATTTGACCGCACAACTCGAACAAAAAATTGATGCCTTACAACTACTCGTAAGCAAAATAGAAGCTTCACCAACTAGCACGTGGAATAGCATTATCGCTCCACTCCACAGTAGCTTATACGAACTTAATTATATTTGGGGTATCGCAGAACATTTGCAAAGTGTTAGAGATAGCCCAGAACTACGTGATTTCCATGAAAAATATCAACCTATTCTTACTGATTTATACGTAGGTCTAGGTCAAAATCAACAACTTTACCGACAAACTCAAGCGATAAAAGATCAGGAATATAGCCAACTAAATGCAGAACAACAAAAAGTTGTTAATAATGAATTACGTGATTTCCGTTTAAGTGGAATTACATTAGCTCCAGAACAGCAACAAGAATATAAAAAAATCCAAAATAAAGCCGCAGAATTAAATACTAAATTTGATCATAATGTGCTTGATGCAACCGATGGTTATGCTAAATATGTTAGCCGTGATGAATTAGCTGGCGTACCAACCGATAATTTAAGTATATATCAAGAACAGGCACAATCAGATGGACGTGATGATTATAAAATTACTTTACATATGCCAAGCTACTTACCAATTATGCAATATGCAAACAACCGTGAACTACGCCGTGAGTTATATCATGCTTATGTAACCCGTGCCAGTGAGCTGAGTGCTGACGGAAAATTTGATAATTCAGCTATTATTCGCCAAATTTTAGACTTACGCTACCAAAAAGCACAATTATTAGGCTTCAAAACTTACGCGGATTATTCCGTCTATACTAAAATGGCCGAGACACCAGAGCAAGTGTTAGATTTTCTCTATCAACTAGCAGAGAAATCACGCGATTACGCACAGCGTGACCTTGATGAGCTACGCGAATTTGCCAAACAATTAGACAACCTCGATGAATTACAAGCTTGGGATATTGCTTATTATAGTGAAAAATTGCAAGAGCAAAAATATAGCTATTCAAGTAATGAACTTAAACAATATTTCCAATTACCTAAAGTCTTCACTGGTTTATTTGCTCTAATTAAACAACTTTATCAAGTTGAATTTATCAGCACTCAAAATATGCCGAGTTGGCATCCTGATGTAACGACCTATGACGTCATACAACATGGTAAATTCATTGGGCATATTTATTTTGATCTGTACTCTCGCGAAGGTAAACAATCTGGCGCATGGATGAATTCCGCTCAAAATCGCAGCATGGATAATGGTGAGCCTCGGTTACCAATTGCATATATTATTTGTAATTTCACCAAGCCAATCGGTACTAAACCAAGTTTATTAAGCTTTGATGACGTACAAACTCTATTTCACGAAATGGGTCATGGTTTACATCATTTACTGACGACTATTGATAATTCAGCAATTGCGGGAATTAATGGAGTTGAATGGGATGCAGTTGAACTACCGTCTCAATTCATGGAATATTTTGCTTGGGATTACGCAATTTTACGTACTATAACCGCACATGTTGAAACTGGTGTTGAATTACCTGAAGAATTATTTGCAAAAGTTCTAGCATCACGCCACTATCAATCTGGTTTACAAATGTTACGCCAACTTGAATTTTCAATTTTTGATCTAAAATTACATGGTAAATATGATGCACATACCGCTGATTACCTGCAGCTTATAAATCAAGTTCGCCAAGAAATTGCGGTAATTACACCACCTGAATACAATCGCTTTGCCAATAGCTTTGGGCATATTTTCGCTGGCGGATACGCAGCTGGTTACTATAGTTATAAATGGGCTGAGGTTTTAGCTTGTGATGTATTTAGCCAATTTGATGGAAAATCAGGTGCTGAATTAGCTGAGCTTGGTGATAAATTCTACAAGACTATCTTAAGCCAAGGTAGCCTACGCCCAATGATGGAAAATTTTAAAGCCTTGATGGGACGCGAACCACAAATTGAAGCTTTAATCAAATATTCTGGCATGCAATAAAATCTATTAAGGTAATTTACAAATAAACCACTTTTCAAAAAAGTAAGTTATTTTATTAACCTTATATTAAAAATCCTAAACTTTAAAAGCTTAGGATTTTCTTTTTATATTAGACTATATCCAGCATAATTTATACTGTATATTCATCAATCTAATATTTAATTTAACATAGAAGATGTTGAATAGCTGCACGTTCTTCACATAACTCTTGATAGGTAATATCTATATACTTATGGCTAAAATCACTAATCACATAATCTTTAACTACCGTATATTCGCCATTCTTACAAGTACATGGATAACCAAACATAACCCCTTCAGGAATTCCATAACTACCATCAGACGGAACACCCATTGTAACTACTTCGCCATCAGCAGTACCAAATACCCAACTGCGCATATGATCAATTGCCGCATTAGCCGCTGAGGCAGCTGATGATAAACCACGTGCTTCAATAATTGCTGCTCCACGTTTTTGTACTGTTGGAATAAAATCGTTAACCAACCAATTTTCATCAACTAAAGTGCTAGCTTTTTTACCGTCAACTGTAGCGTTAAAAATATCTGGATATTGTGTCGAAGAATGATTACCCCATGCTACAACATCTTTAACATTCGTCGAGTGACTCCCGACTTTAGTAGCTAGTTGACTCATCGCACGATTATGATCTAAGCGCATCATCGAAGTAATATTGCGTGGATTCAAACCTTTAGCATTTTTAGATAAAATTAATGCATTAGTATTGGCTGGATTTCCGACTACCAAAACTTTAACTTGCTTATTTGCAACTGCAGCCAAAGCTTTACCCTGAGCAATAAAAATTGAACCATTTACTTCCAATAAATCCTTGCGCTCCATTCCTTTACTACGTGGACGTGAGCCAACCAATAAAGCATAATCCGCATCTTTAAACGCAACCATTGGATCGCTACTTGCGGTGATGTCATGCACCAATGGAAAAGCACAATCATCTAATTCCATCATTACACCGTTTAATGCACCCATAGCAGCATCAATTTCTAATAATTGTAAAATCACTGGTTGATCTTTACCCAGCATATCACCACTGGCAATCCGAAATAATAAACTATAACTAATTTGTCCAGCTGCACCAGTAATTGCTACACGAACTGGGGATTTGGTAATCATAATCTTAACTCCTAAAATATTTAACTTTAACTAATCTTTGAAACCTTTACTAAGGTATCATTGTAGCCCAATGAGTCATAAATCACCATAGACAATTTATCTATTGCGCATTCAACTTAAACTTAGATAGATTTATTATCTGGGTTGAATACCAAAAAATATTAAAGCAAGAATAATTCATAAATATAATATTCATATAGGCACTGATAGAATCAACATAGTAATCAGTTAACAGTTAAAGCCCGTAGCCTTAAAATAAGCTAAAATAGCAATCTCAGAACTTGAATGGACACATTTAAACCATATCACCCCGCTAAACCGGTGCAACAACACACTATTAACCACAAGATCGCAACATTTAGCAACACCAGTAAATCACCGACCATAACAATATGTTACACAACACAGTCACAAATAAAGCTCATCGAAGGTGCTGATTCACGGTAATTGAATTGACCAAAATATTATAAAACGCTAGAATAACGTCATGGATTTGAGGAAATACTTTTCGAGTAAATAACTCATTTAAAATTATTAAAAAGGGAAATCTCATGAAAAAATTATTACTAGCATCAATCATCAGTGGTTTAGCTTCAGTTGCTGCTGCAGACTCATTCCAAGACTTCAATAACAATTTATACGCTCAATACCAATACACTGGTAACAATGGTGCTCAACCAGCTACTGACTTAAGTCAATGGGGTGTTGGTGGTACTTTCCAATCTAAAAATAATGTTTGGTTAAACGCAAATGCAGTTGCTGGTGATAACAATGGTAACAATAGTTCTAACCTAGGCTTTGCAGTTGGTTACGCATTCCAATTCTTTGGCGATGAAAACCAAGGTTTCCAAGTTGTTCCTCATCTTAACTTCTCAACTCAATCTGTAACATTTGCTAATGGCGCAGATGCTACGAACTATATATATGGTTTAGGTGTAAAACCAGAATATCGCTTACTAAACTCTCTTAAACTAGCTTTAGACATGAACTTGTATGGAACTCAAACTAGTACAAATGGCAATAGCCAACAAATTTTCGCTTTCTCTGTAACTCCTGGTATTCAATATGATATCAGCAAAACAGTTATGTTAGGTCTTGACTATAGTTACACAGCTAACTTCAATAATAATGCTAACATTAATAACAATACTGATAACCTTAGTATCGTTACAGCTAAAGTTGGTTACTTATTCTAAGCCATTATTAGAAAAACTAACAAAAAGCTTGCTTTGTTACAAAAGCAAGCTTTTTCTATAAAATATGATAAAGCAATTTACTATAAAAAGTCTATTGCATCAAAGCAACTAAGATCAAATTAAAAATAAATCTTAAAACTACAATATAACTCAAATTTATTAAGGAAATTCAATGAAAAAATTATTAATCACACTTTCTGCACTTACAATTATGACGCCTGCTTTTGCAGAACAAACTAAAGTAATTACATTCGATAACACTAAAATGGAATGTACAGGACAACATATTAATGATGGGATCCAAAAAGATCAGCTAAAAGAAATGCATTGTAAAAAATTTGAAGATAAAAAAACAGACGTAGTCTTCATGGACGACCATTCACATAAAGTGGTTGATTGCAAAGTAAATCATGATGGTAGTATCACATTAACTAAGTGTAGCTCAATCTAATCACTCTCTAATTCTTAATAAAGATGGATCATTCTTTATTCATCTTTATTAAGAATAAAACCACCCAAAACTCATATCTCAAGTTTAATAATCATCACACTAGCAAGGTTAAGACTTATTGAATATAATAATTACAAATGAACCAAATTTTGGTGGTGAAGCGTGGGGAAATTGGCAAGAATACTTTAAAAAAATGACTCCAATAATCCATCTTTAATAACTAATTGGCTTAGCAATACAAGTATCTATCAGGCCCAGTCAGGAATTAGATTTTTAATTAACTCCAGAGCAGTTCAATTTATAATTTAAACCATCAATAATTAATTCAATTATGTAACCTAGTGATTTAGAGTATTTTACAATTAATCACCAAACCAACGATGAAATTCAGCAAAAGTTTAATCTTTAAATCAAAATACACACCTCAGCTAACCTCAATTTAAGACCTCAACATCAAGGCCTGTATGCTATAATCTTCAAGATAAAATCAGAAAATATTTTTATTAATCAAGGGAAGTAAATTCGATGTACTCATATGATGATTTAATCCTATTTACCCATATTGTAAAAAATAAAAGCTTTATTCGAGCATCCAAAGTTTTAAATATTGCGCAATCAACGATTAGCCGACGAATGAAAACCTTAGAAGAAAACTTGGGCTTTCAACTTTTCTTTAATGCTGGTGGAAGAAGTATTGCTTTTACTGAAAATGCCATGCGGCTACATACAAAAATAGAGCAACAATTAACATCATTTTAAAAGAAATTGACTCATTGATTATGAACCTAAAAATTCATAAAGAGCAAATAGCGGGTACCCTAAGAGTAATTTTACCATTAACATTTTCTGAATACTGCATTACCCCCTATCTCTCGGAGTTCATATTAAAATATCCCGAAATTGATTTACACATCATAAGTCGCTCTAGCCCGACTGATCTAATACAAGAGAATATAGATGTTGCAATTCTAAACCACATACCAGAACAATCCGAACAAAACTATGTGCACATACACAGCGATGTAATTCAACTCTATTGCACTCAAGAATACTTCAATAAATATGGAGTACCAGAAACCCCAGACGACTTAAGCTCTCATCTTTGTATTGGAGCAATTTCTAATGATGGAATTTTTGCAGAAAAAGTTGACTTCATAAATAAGCTCAGCGGAGAAGTTAAAGTAATTGACATGCCAAAGAAAATTGCTATAAATAGCTCATTAGTCTCATTAAAACTATTAGAATCAAATGAAATGATAGTTGCACTCTATGAGTATATAATCAAAAATAGAAGTAACATCGTACAAGTATTACCAAATTATATCATCAGCGATAAATATAATCATTATTATATTGCCACTCATCCGCATAAGAATTTAACAATTATAAATGTATTTGTAGAATTTATAAAAGACATTTTGTCGCGGCAAATGGCTACATCAATTAAAGCAAAACATGCTGCAAACATTTGATTATATTAAGGGGCTAGACAATCAAAGCGGATTATTTCTAACCAATTTTAATATTATAGCATAGAGGTGTCCTAGCCCCGTATAATAGAACCACTCATAATTAGACAGTTTGATAACATTTAGTCAAATTAAGGAGTATTGCTATGACTAAACGAATTAACGAGAATCAGATTGTTAAGATATTGGATGAAGCT
>JACCDZ011025285.1_pt1 | contig 23172 bp, 16 predicted proteins | sample 7449551 | NCBI WGS metagenome assembly JACCDZ01 (sample SAMN15323452, study PRJNA562643) | freshwater metagenome | isolation source: river surface water | place: USA:Blue River Watershed | collected 2017-08-18 | reverse complement strand
GATCAAGTAGGTAGCATTGTTTTCGTGAATCACTTTGTCGAGCGTCCATTTTGTGTTTGGAGCCGTAAAAACGACATGCTCTTTAATTTCGTAAGTAGTTCCGTCGACATAGAAATACTCATATTGATTAGCGGCTGCAACGCGCAGTTTTGATTTTTTATACTTGTAAGGCGTTGCAATAAATACATAGTCGAAAACACCAGGAGATCGTTCAATTGCCTTTGCTTGCATCAAACATTGGTAATCAAATGTAAAGGTCTGCTCTTTAATCAAATTGATGTCTTTGTCAAATTTTCTAAATACATAATGTTGTTTTTCTTCTTTCAAAACGCCAACAGTGCTGTACAGTATGTTTCCGCCGTTGGGTACGGGATTACTATACATTGGATACCATTTTTCTTCCTTCGATTGGCGGTTGGCTGCGCTATTGACTTCGTAGCGTGCAGGGATTTCTGAACAGCCTTGCACTTTCAGACCGACTATCGACGAAACAACTTCTTTTCCAGCCGAAAATCCGTAGGTTACGACTGTTGTAAACATAAACGAGTTGTCGATCATGTATGGAAAAAACGGGTCGTATGGTACGTTGTATTTTTTACCAAAAAGGAGCTCGTTGCTGAGCATCGCTTCTGCTGTGGATCCGTATTCCTTATTTTCTGTCTTAACGTAGTCGAAATTGGCGTCGAAGATCAGTTTGTCAACTTTGTGACTCGTTCCTCGGTAGGTTGTATAATCATAGGAGTGACCTGTGTTGCATTTGGCTTGCACGAAATTTATTTGGGTTTGACCCGATACTGAGTCTACATTTGCACCGCGAATCAGCCAGTTTTTGTGTTTGTCTTGCGATTCGAGATCAAAATTTTTGGTAGTCACTTCTACCTGTGCATGGAGCGTCAAACTGGTCAAACCAACTAACGCAGAAGCAATTGTCTTTTTCATGGCATAGAGTTTAAAATTTTTCTTTTGTTCAATTCGATTCACCGAAATGTGCGTGAGTAACTTTGCTTTCTCGTGTAGTAGCAAGAACTGTTGCATTAATTTTCTGACAATGCGGTGAATTTCTGATACAAAACTACCGTGCGATGTTGTCTAAACACTACGTATTTTTACTGATTTTAACACATCTTTTCTTTTAGCTTTTTTTTGATAATCAGTGTTTTGTTGATTTTCGGGTAGTTTGCGTCGGCACGATCAATTGTGCTTGTCACAACTGTTTTCGTGGGTTCACATTTTTTTGTACCTTTGTAAACTAATTTTGAACAAATCTCGATTAAACCGTTTTTGAAATCTGTATTTCAAAATAACTATTAAAATATTCCCGATAGAATGGCATCAGATAATTTTGTTGATTACGTAAAAATTCATTGTACTTCTGGTAACGGAGGCGGAGGTTCTACGCATTATCGTAGAGAAAAATACATTCCGCTTGGTGGTCCAGATGGTGGAGATGGTGGTCGTGGTGGACATATTATTTTGCGTGGAAATGCGCAATTATGGACCTTGTTGCATTTGAAATTCCACAAACATGCAAAGGGAGGTCACGGTGCCCATGGGACAGGAAATTTAAAAACGGGTTCTCAAGGAGAGGATAAGTACATCGAGGTTCCGATCGGTACGATTGCACGCGATCCTGATACGGATGAAATTTTGTGTGAAATAACACACGACAAGCAAGAAATCATTTTGGTGCCAGGAGGAAGAGGCGGAATGGGTAACAACCATTTCAAATCGTCAACAAATCGTGCACCGCAATTTGCCCAGCCGGGTGAACCAGGGCAAGAAGGTTGGAAAACATTAGAATTGAAAGTCTTGGCCGATGTTGGGTTGGTTGGTTTTCCAAATGCAGGAAAAAGCACCTTACTTTCGGTGTTGAGTGCAGCGAAACCAGAAATAGGAAATTATCCGTTTACGACCTTGCGTCCGAATTTAGGTATCGTAAATTACCGCGACTATCGTTCGTTTGTAATGGCCGATATCCCAGGAATCATTGAAGGTGCCCACGAAGGAAAAGGAATTGGGTTGCGCTTTTTGCGTCACATCGAACGCAATTCGTTACTCTTATTTATGGTACCTGCTGACAGCGATGATATCCGTAAAGAATACGATATTTTGCTGAATGAATTGAAACAATACAATCCAGAATTGTTGCTCAAAGATCGACTGCTCGCAATTACTAAATCGGACATGTTGGATGATGTATTGAAAGAACAAATGGCTGCTGATTTGCCGAACGTGGAATATTTGTTTATTTCCTCATTGGCCCAACAGAATTTGGTGGAGTTGAAAGACATGATCTGGAAAAAATTGAATAGCAATGATTGAATGGCTTGAGTCGATTGATCGCTCAATTGTATTGGCTGTCAATGGCTTGAATTCTCCGTGGCTTGACGAGGTAATGTGGGTCATTTCTGGAAAAGTGCTTTGGATTCCATTGTATTTGTTCATTTTTTACCTGGGAATCAGATCCTTTGGTTTGGCTAAATCACTCAAGTTTTTGGTACTTACTGTCGTTTGTATTGCCGTTGCAGATTTGATTTCGGTTCATTTCTTTAAAAATGTATTTGAACGTTATCGTCCGTCACATCATTTGTTGTTGACCAACAAGTTGCATTTTTACGAACAAAAGCCGGGTGAGTTTTATCGCGGTGGACAGTTTGGATTTGTTTCGTCACACGCGGCAAATTTTTTCGCACTCGCCACCTTCGTTGGACTTTGTTTCCGTGCTCGATATCGTTACTTTTTCCCCATTTTAATTGGGATTGCTATACTTATCTCGTTCTCAAGGTTGTACCTTGGCGTTCACTATCTTTCCGATTTACTTGGCGGCGCGACCGTTGGGATATTGGTTGCATTCGCCATTTGGAAAACTTTTTGGAAAAAGTAATTTTTTTTTGAATCCAAAACAGTACTTCTTTCGTATCTTTGTAAATATCAATGCATTTTACTAATTTTCAAGCATGAAAGCAATTCAACAAATTATCGATTCAGGTTGGATAGAATCTTACTTATTAGGTTCTATGACTGACGGTGAGCGCGTTGAATTTGAAATGCAATTAGCAGAAAGCGAGGAATTACAACAAGCTTTAGAGGATGGAGCAAATTTACTTGAGGAGCTTGCCTTCCGAAATGCGATCACTCCTGATCCAACTATAAAACCCTTTCTTCGTGCTAAAATTGACTACATGGAAAGGCTTGAGTCGGGTGAGCCGATGACGTTCCCGCCTACTTTAACTGAAAATGCACGGATTTCTGACTACGAGGCGTGGCTCAACAGAGAAGACATGCATTTGTCAATCGAATTGGAAGACGTTTTTGCGAAGATTATTGGATTCACGCCGGAGCAAACGACTGCTATTGTATGGATCAAAGAAATGGCACCAGATGAAACACACAGCGATGAATTTGAACGCTTTTTGATTGTTGAAGGAACATGCGACATTCAAATTGGTGAGGAGATTCACAGCCTTGTGCCAGGCGATTACTTGCAGATTCCGTTACATGTCAATCATTTTGTGACTGTCACCTCTGAAATTCCATGCAAAGTCATTTTGCAACGCGTCGCAGCTTAAAAATTCCCAATATTCTTTCCTTTTGATTTATTCTGATTCAATTCTTGTATCTTTGAAACATGAGTGATTTGATGCAACATTTGATTGAGCAGTTTGGTAGGGATTCTATTGTTTCCGTGGATAAAAAGCAACCCGACGACGTTCCAACGGTGTTGATATCGGTGCAAAAGCGATCCAAGGTAACGCTCTTAATGACCATCGGTTTGTCTGATTACAAAATGCCTGTTCCAGACTTGTATGCAGAACGGAGTTACACGGAGTTAGTCTTCTGTTTGCCAAGTCATTGGGATTTGGACGACATTTCCAATCAATGGGTTTATACCTGGATCCAGAAACTTGCGAAGCATGTGGTTGAAAAACAGACGTGGTTTGGACCGGGTCACACGATTCCGAACGGTAATCCAGTGTCGGCGATTTCTGAGCGTATGCAACAGAAATATTTGATTTTAACAGATCCGATTTATTTGAAGTCGGAATTGAGTCCGATTACGTTGGAGGATAAGACGGTTTATTTTTTAGCGATTTTACCCATTTTCGAGGATGAAATGGATTATAAAATGGGGAAAGGAACGTTTAAATTGTTACAGAAAATCGAAGGAAAGGGAATCTCAGAAATGTTGGATGATTACCGAATGAGTTCTTTAAAATCGAAATGGCGTATTTTTGGAAAGTAGCTTATCTACCGAACTGTCTTAAATGATGGTCGGTATGTTTGTAGGCGAATTTACCAATTTGATCGTCCGTCATTTTACCAAAAAAATCATGTACAAACGGGGGATTGGAAAACGATGCATAGGATGCAATTCGGTCGATCTATTGTTGTTTGCTCGCTTCTAAGTCGCCACTTTTTTCACGTACGACGAATGGTTCTGTAGTGGGGATGTTTTTAGCGAGCGGTTTTTCATTTTTTAGTGTTCTGTGGAGCATCCATTTTCCAAGTAGAATTCCAAGAATGGATTGTTTATATTCAAATTCGCCATTGCCTCGAATCCATCGTTCCCAATATTCGCAGTGTTTAATCATTTGATATACATTCATTTTACCCCAAGTTGGATTTTCTTTTCCTGTTATTGATTGAATTCGAATAATTAGCTCGTTTCGATCAATTGGATTCACTACACTTTTTACGTTCAAGAATTTAGAGATAAAAAAAGGCTGAGAATTTTATTCCCAGCCTTTCGCTTATTTTAGAGTGTATTCTTATTTAGTAACTGTAAACTCGCAACGACGGTTGATCGCTTGTCCCATCACAGTTGAGTTGTCTCCTTTTGGAACAGAATCTCCAAAGAACTCAATTGTAATGCGATCTTCACTTACACCTTTACTTACGAGGTATTTTTTAACCGCTTTCGCTCTGTTTTCAGAAAGTGGATTGTTGAATGCTTTGTCACCTCGTGAGTCAGCGTGTCCAGAAACTTTTAATTTCACAGCAGGATCAGCAATCATTTCTTTTGCCATTTCATCCAAGTTTGCTTTGTAGTTTTTTCTCAAAACATATTCTGCTGTTTGGAATTGTGCATCGATTTTAGCTAAATCAAGTAATTTTTGTGAGATTACTGGTACAACAACTACTTTCTCTGGGCAACCTCTATTTTCTTTCGTACCTGCTTCTGTAGGGCAATCATCTTCATTGTCTGGAACGCTATCTCCGTCTGTATCTGGACATCCTTTCATTGCTTTTGTACCTTTTACTTCAGGACATTTGTCGTCTTTGTCAGCAACTCCATCACCGTCTGTATCTGGGCATCCGTTTGTTTCAGCAGGACCAGCCAATTCTGGGCAATCATCGTCTTTGTCAGCAACACCGTCCTTGTCTTTGTCTGGACATCCTTTCGTTGCTTTTTCACCAGCTACTTCTGGACATTCGTCTTGGTAATCTGCGATACCGTCTTTGTCTGTATCCAATGGACATCCGTATGCGTCTACTTTTACACCTGCAGGTGTGTCAGGACACTTATCGTTGGCGTCAGTTACACCGTCACCGTCTGTATCTTTTGCTTTCCCGAAGTTGTAAACGATTCCAGCACTGTGAATCATGTATTGGTCATTGAAAACCAATGAAACACCATCCCGTCTGTCGCTCGACAAGTTTGTTAACATCGTGTTGAAGTTCAAACCGATATTCTGCGTCAATTTCACTGTAAATCCAGCACCTAAGTTTTTTGCTAAATCTGTTCCTTCGACAACGTACTGATTTGTATCACTCGTTTGGTTTTTGAACATTGCAAAACCAAGACCTCCAAAAATGTATGGTTGAAAACGAGCGTCTTCTTTCAACATACGTCCGTTGTTGAATTTGAATCTCAATTGTAAATTTCCTTGCGTTAAATCAGCACGAAACCCTCCCATTTGTGGGAAATGGTGACCAATACTACCTTTTGATAATTCCAACGCCAAATTGAAATATGCGTTTAGGTTGTATGCAGCAGATAGTCCAAATTGCGCGCGGTAAGCCTTATCTGTATTAAACCAATTTCTGTCTACTTCACCATTGTAATCAACGATTCCAGTATGTAAACCTAAACTGAATTTTTGGTCTTTCGTTTGAGCATTTAAAACATTCATTCCTAAAACGAATGCGGTAATACTAAGTAACAGTTTTTTCATTTTATTTTTTTTTGATGGCCGAACAAATACCAGTGACAATAATTGGTACTAAAACAAACCATTTTAGACCTAAATTACTGTGTAAAATGTGTTAGTAATTTTTTGACAACCACAAAGGTAGATAAAAATCCAATTCTTCAAACATTTTAATCGACTAAATTTCAATTTGCATGAAAATAAAAAGGGCATTCATCGATATATTACCCAAATTTTACGCCAGTGTTTCTTTACTTTAAAGGAAACGACGATTCTCTGTTTTGTCCATTTGCAGCGAAGTTCTTAACTCGTTCTGGGATGACTCAAATTTTTCCGCCAACTACAAATGCTTTTTTTCCTACGAAGTCTGTTCCTGTTTGTATATCAACGGCTTTGAAAACGAGAACGTATGTACCGATGTTCACTTTTTGGTTTTGGTCATTCAACCCGTCCCAAATGAATGTTCCTTCACTCGCTAGAAGTTCATTTTTTGCAAGTGCTTTCACGAGTCGACCACGATCGTCGTAAATATCGATTTGCGCCAGCATGCCCGGCAGATTCATGCGGTAGTTGATTTGTAAAAAGTCTTGAAATCCATCGTTGTCGGGAGAAATAACGTCCGTTGAGAGTGCAAGTGTCCCGTTCGTTAATGACGGCCCATATTGCGAGTTTTCGCTACCTGGCGTTGCAAATCCAATTGCTTCTGATGCGGTATGCCAGTTGTTGGGGTCGGCTGATTTGCCAGTGGGAACAATACGTTCGAGGGATTTTCCGTCTTTGTTGTCCAATAGTTTAAAATGCCAATCGTCGAGGTAACTAACGCGATCAATCAGTGTCGTGCCGTGAAGCAACACAACGGTGCCTGAATCATTGTTGTAATTGGGAATCACTTGCTGAATAAACCGCCCGGGAACACTTGCTGCATAGGTTTGAAGTTGACTCAATGAATCGGCAGTCACTACGACAATTTCCGACGGAAACACAAGGTAATGCGTGGTGATTGGTTTTTTGTTTGCAATACTATCTCCCGCGATGTTTGCGAGTACCATCCCATTCACATCGATGATTTTGTTGGAATTATTGCGTAATTCGATAAAGTCGGATCCGTTGGTGAGCGGATCAAAAAGGATTTCATTGATTACTAAATCACCGGGCTCGGGGGCTTCCGACAACACAAAGTCGCCCATTAATTGGGTTGAATTTAGCCAACAATCGGCTACTTGCCCCAAATTGAATTGGTACACGAACGAATTTTGAATGTTTTCCTGAAACGTGTATTGGATCGATTTCGGGAAGGTTGCATTCAATGATGAGCTGGCAATTGTGAGTGTTGGTGTTGTTGTAAGTAGTGCGGTTGCCAATGACAAGGAGTCCATTCCTTCTGAGAAAAGGATTTCGATTTGATTTGGACCAGTTGCCAAACTGCTGAGCACTTGAGGTGCTGATGTATCGGGAGTCAAATCCAGAACGCTATTCGCCAACGCGGGTGTTCCTCCGAGGAGTGAGATTGTAGCTTTCCAATTGGTTTCATCGGAGCATGGATCAGTTGGATTGATGAGTTCAAGTGAATAGCCTCCCTCAGATTTTGCGGCGTCTTGATACCAATTTACGGTGTAGGTGATTTCATCGATGGTTGTTGTTGGATCGCTTTTGAGAATAATTTTTTCGCCTGCGTTGTTTAGACTTGGAAAAGAGGTCACTGCAATCGCATTCGGAAACGAATCGACAAATGCACTGGTACACAAAACTTTGTATTCACCGGGCAACATCCAACCCGCAGTAATTGTACCTTCTGTTGTGCCATCACCCAATTTCCATCCGTTGAGGTTGAAAATTTTGGAACTTCGGTTGTATATGTCAATAAATTCGGTTTCGGGCAGGCCAATACGTGGAGATGGGTCGCACATAAATTCATGAATGATCACGTCTCGTGCAGTTGCATTTTCCGAAAATAAATACATGAATTGCACGGAATCATTGCTTGCGTTTCCAGCGATATCTTTCACGTTGGTTGCATATCCTGTGTTTGCTGTACCGTTTGTCAATGGTGTTGAGAATGATAAATGAACGAGTGCTAAATTGACAGCATCTCGTGTTGCGGATAACAATGTGTTTGTCGGCGAAAATGTGTAGTTTGCCATATTTTCGGCGGATGTTTGTTCGACCGATTCAGAAAATAGAAAATCGACATTGGTACCATTGATTACACTAGCGGAGATAATTTTCGGGGCTTCGATATCTAGAATTTCCGGACCGATATACAGATCATCGAAGTAAAATTTTGTAGCATTCGACTGCGTGTATGTACACAATACTCCAGCGTGCGTTCCAAGTTGTGAATTCGTGGCATTTGCAGTTGCTTGCAGTACATAATTTGTACCTCCTGAATAATCGACATACAAACTCCAATTGTTAGCCGCGTCGCAAACCACCCGGATTCCGACATTTGCGGTGGTGGCAATTGCACCAACGGTTCCAGCACAAACTTCAGTGCTGACGCCATTTTCGCGTTTCATCAATCGTACTGCATCCGTTGTCAACGCCTCTCCCAATTGTAAATAGTATCCATTCGGATTAGTCGTTAAGTCCGGATTGTCGGCTGAAAGGTAGATTTGTGCGAAGTTGCTCGAAGAACCAGCGAACGTAAGTTTGGCATACATTTTCCATTCTTTGTTGGTGAAAGTTGTCAGGTTGTGGGGTAATGACGAGTAGGAAGAACCTGAAACAGTTGCAGCGCTTTGAAGTTGAAAGCTCGAATTGATCGTAAAATTTGATGTCGTCCCTTGCCACGCAGGATTGTTGCTGAAGTCACCATCGGTAAAATTGTCTTCCACTTGTGAAAAACAAAGCGTGCTTAGCAGAAATATGTAAATGTTTAGAATCTGTTTCATAGCAAGTTTCATTAAGACTTTAAATATAGTAATTTTGTTGTGGAATATACAAAATGTTCTTTTTTAATGAGCTGGTCTTTAGAATGCTAGTTCATCAAGTTAAATTTATAATACATGCATAGATGAAAGTTGCAGTGGTCGGTGCTACCGGTATGGTAGGCCAAGTGATGCTTGAAGTATTGCGCGAACAAAGTTTTCCAATCTCGGAATTGATTCCCGTGGCATCGGAGAAATCGGTGGGTCAGCAGATTGATTTTGGGAGCTTGAAGTATACGGTTGTTGGGTTGGAAACAGCTGTGGCAATGAAACCAGATTTGGCTATTTTTTCTGCAGGTGGAGAAACGTCATTGGAATGGGCACCTAAATTTGCTGCGGTTGGAACATTTGTGGTAGACAACAGTTCCGCATGGAGAATGGATCCCACCAAAAAGTTGGTTGTTCCAGAGATAAACGGTGATTTACTAGAAGAAACAGATAAAATCATCGCAAATCCAAATTGCAGTACCATCCAAATGATGTTGGCATTGGCACCGCTCCACAAAGCATACACGGTAAAACGTGTTGTGGTTTCGACTTACCAATCGATTACAGGTACGGGAGTGAAAGCGATGCAACAAATGGAAAACGAACGCGCAGGAATCAGTGGTGAAATGGCGTATAATTATCCGATTGATAAAAATTGCATTCCGCATTGTGATTCGTTTCTAGAAAATGGTTACACGAAGGAAGAGATGAAATTGACGCTTGAAACCAAAAAGATTCTCGATCCTTCGATTCGTGTCACGGCAACGGCGGTGCGTGTGCCTGTCGTTGGAGGACATTCGGAAGCGATCAACGTCGAGTTTGAAAAAGAGTTTGAGTTGCACGATGTGCGCAGCTTGTTACACGAGGCTCCTGGGGTTACTTTGAAAGATGATCCAACGACCAATACGTATCCTATGCCGAAGTATGCGCAAGGAAAGGATGATGTGTTTGTTGGACGAATTCGTCGGGATGAAACACAGGAAAAAACATTAAACATGTGGGTCGTTGCTGATAACTTGCGCAAAGGAGCTGCGACGAATGCAGTGCAGATTGCACATTTATTGTTGCAAAAGGGGTTTTTAAAAATGTGATTCCTTCGAAGGAAATCGAATAAAAAAAGGCTCGATGGATTTCCATCGAGCCTTTTCAGTTGGTGTAATTTTCAATTAGTCTCGGATAATTCCCAAGTAATTGAATTTACGTGTATCTTTTACTTCTGCTTTTTTAACCAATGCTTGACGGATACTTCCTTGGATATTTCCTCGAGCAGCTGCAAGCAATTGTTGTTTTTCTAAATCGTAGTTGCTTGTTGCTGGTGCTTTCGTTGTTTTGTTTAAACGAATTAAGTAAACACCATTTTCACCTTTCAACGGAATTGTCATTTGTCCATCTTTCAACCCTGCAAATAATGATCCGACTACTTCTGGTTCAAAACCACTTCCTGCGAATTGAGGATTTGCAAACGTAACTTCCGCATCAAGCACCTGAACATTCAGTTTGCGTGCAGCACCTTCGATTGTTTTGTTACCCAACAATTGTTTTGTGAAACGCAATGCTTTTTGCTCTTTGATCACTTCACTTTTCATGGATGCATAAACATCGTCGAAATTTGGAACTCCTTTTTCACGGATTGAACTTACGATAGCAATGATGTATTTCGAACCGTCTTTGATTGGTGACGAGCACAATGTTCCTACTTCTGTATTTTCATCGTAAGCCAATTTCAAGACTTTGTCTTTTGCCAACGAAGATTCAAATGCATTCACACGTGGACTTTCTTCGATGATATCAATAGGTTGCGTTACAAAATATTGTTTTCTTTTCGCCAATGTGTCGAATAAATCAAGTTTTGCTTTTGCTGTTTTTTGCGCACCAATTTTTGTAGAGAACAAATCCAATACGTCGTAAGCTTCGTCACTCGATGCATCTTCTGTTTCTTGACTAGCAACCAGCGTTTTTTGAACGATTGCTAAAACTGGGAAGTTTACTTCTTTTTTGTCCATTACTTCGATGATGTGGATCCCAAAGGTTGTTTTCACACTTCCGATTTTCCCAACTGGATTATCGATTGCGAATTTAGAAAACTCAGGAACCATTTCGTAATCCAAGAAGTCTTCGTAAACACCACCAGTTGCTTTCGACCCTGGATCTTCAGTGAATTTCGTTACATATTCTGCGAAGTTGGTTTTGTTTAACGTTACCATGATGCTGTCTGCTTTGCGTTGCGCCTTAACAAACGACAAACTATCACCTTCTTTCCCAGCAATTAAAATGTGGCGTACTTTCAAAGCGTATTTGTTGTAATCCAATACTTTAGCGATTCTAGTTGTACCTCGATCGTCGTATGGACCAACAATTTTCCCTTTTCCAGCTGATTTAAAAATACTGTCCATGTACGCAGGATAAGTCATCCCTTGTTTTGCCTTTGGATCACCTTCTGGTCGGAAAGTAGCTAAATGCGTGCTTGAGAACGCTTTCATTTCGCTATTTGCTAGGACGAATAAACTGTCGTTTTTAGCCTTTGAAAATTGATCTTTCAACGTAGAAATCATCTTCGTGAATTTATCTCGATCATCTTTTGATGGCTCAACGCGGATTTCAAAGTATTTTACAGTTCTTCCCGCAGTAGCTTCCCACTTTTTTTCTGATTTGTGCTCTTCGTAATAAGCGCGCACCATGTCGTCAGTTACTTTAATTTGATCGTCAGGAATTTCGCTGTATCGTTTTGCAATGAAAGAAATGCTTTTCAATTCTTTTTGTGCTTTGTATTCTTGTTTCGCTTCTAAACTCGTAACGTAAATACCTTGAGAAAGCAATTGAAAGTATTTTTCAGATTTACGTTGTTTACGCAAGTCTTTTTTGTTTTGTTCCCATTGAGCCACTTCGTTTGGATCTTTCGAACTTTCCATTTGCTGGATACGTTGTTCCAATAAACGTGGATTAAATTTCCCAGAAGAATCTACGAACGTTTGAGCCAAGTTTTCCATTACCGTAAAACCGTCCGTTCCATACAAATAAGCATCCAACTCGCGTTGACTAACGTCAATCCCAAGTGCCTCGTATTCTTTTTCGAAAATGATGTCTTCAACAACAGAGTTCCATGCTTTTTCAGCAGAGTTTTCTTGATCTTGTGAAGTGTACGGACGTTGTGCCTGAGCAGCTTGTTGCTCATCCATCATGCTTACTTCTTGCAATCGTTGTTGATACAATTCTGATTTTACTTTTTCACCAGCAACTTCCCCTGGACCCATGTCTAGGTTGTTGTTTTTCGTAAACTCTGGTAAGATGAATGCAATTAATGCTAGTCCAATAATTACAACCAGTAAACCTGATTTTTCTCGAATTTTTCCAATTAGAGCCATTTTTCTGTTTTTGTTAAGGGTGCGAATATAGTTAGATGAATTGACTAATAAAAGTTTATACTATGAATTATTTTTAGTTCTCGCTACAAATTCAACCGCACGTCGGTTTTTTTCAAGAAAAATTTATGTTCTTTTCTCCGTAAATTCAGGGGGTTACAGCGGTAGACTTGTATATTTTTGAAAAAAAATGACTTTTTTCTTGTTTTTATCAATTCCCTGCTATAAATTTGTCTCAGGTTTAGTTGTAAAAGGTAGGTTAGGTTAGGTTAGAAGAGAGTGAGACGCCCGTCTCACTCTTTTTTTTGTCCAATTTTTTGCAGTAAATCAGTTATTTTTTTGGAGATACATTTGCTCAAGTAGCTTCTTATCGGCCTTTCCGTTTTGATTCAGTGGAATTCGATCAACGATTTTGAAGTCGGAGGGAATCATGTAGGGTGGGAGTGAATTCGACAAGTTGGATTGGATGATTTCAATCAAATTAGATTGGGAAGCCCACGAGGGTTGAATGGTAATCAAACTGACAATCTTTTTTACTTCTTCGTTGCGCTTTAGTGCGATAGTTGCTGCTTGTAAAACACCCTCAATTTCATTGATTTTAGCCGTAATCTCATTCAATTCGATGCGGTATCCATGGAGTTTTACTTGGTCGTCGTTTCTCCCTTTGAAAAATAACATTTCGTTTTCGAAATATCCCACGTCGCCGGTTTTGAAAGCGCGTTGATTGTTGATCGTAATAAATTTTTCTGCATTCAGTTCTGGTCGGTTGAGATACCCCAAGGAAACATTTTTTCCGACTATGATAATTTCTTCGTTTTCAATCAACAACGCGCTGTTGGGCTTTGATTTTCCAACAGGAAGCGGATTGTATTTTTCAAGAATCGCTGCGTCAATGATTACTTGTGTGGTTGCAACCGTTGCTTCGGTCGGTCCGTAGGTGTTGTAGACAGTCGCAGTCGGAAATTTTTCTACAAGTTTTTTGGCAAGTGGATGTGGTAGTAATTCACCACAAAACAAAAAGTACTTGACAGATGCAAGTGACGAAACATCGTCGATGCGCGAATAGATGAATGAGAACGAAGGGGTAGACACCCAAACTGTTCCTCGATTTGCCTCAATGCGCTTGAGCATCAATTCTGGATTTTCAGTCGTTGTTTTGGAATTTAACAACAACGTCGCTCCCAATGCGCCAAAGGTCATCACTTCGTAAACCGAGAGATCAAAACTCAGCAACGCTACATTGATGAAGACATCGTCGGATGTAAATCCAAAGTCGGTAGTCATCCATTCTGTAAAGTCGCGAATTGCTTCGGTACTAATTTGTACGCCTTTTGGCTCGCCGGTGCTTCCTGATGTGAAAATAATGTAAATCAATGGATCGGCTGCTGCCGTTGTTCGGAGTGTACAATCGATCGCTTGTTTGCATTCAAGTGTACCCGCTGTAAATTGAACTTCGATCGTATTTGCTAGGTTCAATGGCGTTTGTGTGCAATTGATAACGAGTTGACATTGTGCAATCGTTCGAATTGAGTTCAATCGTTCGATCGGGTAGACGACGTCAGCGGGAATATATGGTATTTCCATTTGAATACATGCATACATCGCAATGATCATCTCTGTTTCCTTATGTCCGTACAACAGAACCGGGTATTCAAGTTGATCCCAACCGTTTTTCTGAAAAAAGTGACACATCGAATCGACCGCTTTTTTAAATTCAGTCCACGTCAGGGCGCTATTTTCACCAACAACGGCCCATTTTTCGGGTTCGATTTCGTGCTCAACAAACGTTTTATGGACAAAAGAAAACTTCATACATTTCGAGAATTAATGGTTCAACGTCTGATTTTAAAACAAACGACCGCTAAAAACATAAATCGCGACCGCCACTGCGTTGAATAGAATAAAGATAGAAATACGTTCGATGGTTTTCGTGTTTAGGCTTCCAAAAACGGGATCTTTTCCATTTTTTTTGCACAGGTATACGTAGTAATTGTGGATCACTGAATAGCATCCAAAAAGCATTCCGCTCACGATGAAATGCAACTCAAATCCATTCCAAAATCCCATCACTGTGAAGGTGAGAAAAAGCGCAACATTTTGGCGTTGAATTGGCTTCAATACCTTTTTTGAGGTCAGCTCTTTGAATACGGGTTTGAAAAAATAATCATTCAGCCAATCGCCCAGCGTTTTGTGCCATTTTTTCCAAAATTCTTTTGGATTGACCGCCAAAAAGGGTTTGTCGAAGTTATAAGGAACGTCGATTCCGATTGCATTACCTACGCCAATTGCAAGCAATGAATATCCCGCAAAATCGAAAAAGAGGTAAAACAAATACGCATACATATCCGCGATGTAAAACCACCATGTACCGGTGTTTTCGATGTGATTTAAAACCAATACCAAGATGGCTTCTCCGACGATGAATTTGTAAAACAATCCGCGTATGATTTTGTCAATACCTGCCAGAAATCGTTCGGAGTTTATTCCGGAATACCCGTTTTTTACATTTTCATTGAATCGACCAAAACGATCAATTGGTCCGATCAAAAGTGTTGGAACAAACGCCGTGAAATTGAAATAATCAAGCAATGAAACGGTTGTTGCACTGTCTTTTTCGTCGATGTACAACTGAATGACTTTGAAGGTCAAGAACGAAAGTCCTGCAATTTGGAAAATCGTACTCAGTGTCGCAATACCTCCTGTTTCGCTGTTGGATGGGAGAATATTTAGCGTTTTCATAAAGACCATGGGCAAGGCCAACAAAATCACTGGAAGAAGTAATCCTTTGAATTTGAGTCGCCTGCCTAGGAGGTAGTAAATCCCGTACGTATATAAAATCAATCCAGCTAGTTGAATCGGTTTGGGAAACATCCAGCTGATGTAAAACAAACTTGTCGCGGCTAAAAGGAGTTTGTAAGGCAAACGCTGTTGTAGAAATCGTTTCGCGAGGAGAAATAGAAGCACGACTACGAGTGTATAGCCAAAAAAAGCGCTATCCGTAAAGGGCAATATGTTTTTTAAACTATCCATTAAAATTGTTGGTAAACGAAATCAACTTTAGAGGTAGACTCTTTTTCGTCCAAGTCGTAACATTCGTTTTCAATGTTGATGACATACAGAAACAAATAGCCAACTAGCAAGGCAAAATAAATTAATGTATTTCGAACGATTCGGTGGGAGTTGAGTTTCATTTGCGTGCGTAATTTGTGTACAAAAAGCGGTTAATTTGCATCCAGCCGTAGTCGCCCAAATGCATAATGTCGTTTAACGTTCCTGGTTCATATTTGTGGGGGTCGGTGACAAATAAATTCAAATACGGGAAGTTGTTTTTTTGAAGCACTTTCGTTACATCTTCCACAATTGGCGCCAACTTGTCTAAGCCTTCATAATGGTATGGGTGTAGTGGTTGAATTACGAACGATGCGTCGCAATTGTATCGTTTCAATACATCAACGAGCAACAAAAAATCTTGAAATTCGCGACAATCTGTTGCGTCAGGAATTGGGTCGATCGAACCTTTTTTGTAGTGTTTATCTTTGAATAAATACTCCAAGTAATAGGCGTCATTCACGTAGATTTGATTGCTGCGAATACTGTCAACAAACTGTTTTTGAAGCACTTTAGATCGTTCGTTCCAATCAAAACTTTGCTTTTTGGGCAACACAACTGATTTTGTTTTTACGTCGTAAACTACGCGGGTAATGCCTCGTTTGGAATTTTCCATTTCGGTATTTAGGACCGGAACATTTTTGAATTGGTGTAATTTCTTGAAGTACGTTAAAAACGCGGCAGGATGTTCGATGTCTTTGTAATGTTCAGAAACATACCGACCAATTTCTTGTTTGTACTGCATCGGAATGGACGGATTATGAACGATGGATTTTAAAAAATTGGGTCGAACAAATTCCAGAAACGCTTCGATATTTGTTCCTTCCGTTTCAAACCAAGAAGGACTAATAATGATGCAGATTTTACTCCCATTCAATTCTTTTTGCATCGCTAATAACTCACAAAACATGCTGAAGTGTTGTTGGAACGCATGCCCAAATGCAACGGTCGGAATGCCCAAACTATCGGGTAAGAAAAAATAAGGCGAATAGCGCATTTCTCCGATTTCGGACGAACCAAATAGCGTGATTGTTTGTGGATTTTTGAGCGCTCCAGCCAATTCCAATTCCGATTGATTTCCTGCAACACAGTTGGAAAAATAGTTGCGAGATGCCTCCTGGTTTCCAGCAATAATTTCAGTTTTGAATGCTGAACTTGCAGGTTTCAGTGCTTTGTAAGCAAAAAATGTTGCAATCGTTAGGACGACTGCAATTGAAACAGGAACAACGTGGTATTTGAAAAGACCAATTAAAACGCCTTTCATTTTTTGGATTGAATGTAATTAATCATCCGCTCGACGGTTTCGAAATTGTCTTCAACGATTTCGTTGAAAGGAATTGAAATTCCAAATTCATTTTCAATTTCCACAACCAATTCAACAATCGTGATTGAATCCAAAACACGTGCTTGCCACAACGATTCTTCTTTCGTAACCGTTGCAAAAGCGATTTCTTGAATTTTGTCGATTAAAAACGTTTCCATGGTGATTTTTTGGTAAAAATAATAATAATTAGCAATCGGAAGTCGAAGAATCACCCACAATCTCGTTCAGTCGTTTTACCGCTTGGTCGATGGTTAAAATATTGGTGTACAACAACCGCAGTTTGTCGTTTTTCTCACTCAGTTTGCAATCTTTCGGATGCTTTTGAATGTAGCTGAGGACGTGTCTAAACACATCAGAATCGTAAAAAGGAGATTGCGGATTATTGATAAAATAACACACCATCGAACCCGATTTCATGACCAAACGCTCGATGCCTAAATCTTGTGCCAACCAGCGCAACTCGAAGGATTTGAATAGTTCTTTCACCGCGCGAGGCAATGGTCCAAACCGATCGATTAAGGTTTGTCCGTACTTCTGGAGGGCTTCTTTGTTTTCTAAACTATCAAGCCGTTGGTAAAGACTCAAACGTTCCGCTACATTATTGACATAATCATCTGGAATTCTGATTTCTAAATCGGTTTCAATCACACAGTCTTTTACAAACGTCACAAATTGATCTGTATTTCGATCGGCAAAAAGATCTTTGAATTCGGATTCACGCAACTCTTCCATCGCTTCATTCAAGATTTTTTGGTACATCTCAAATCCAATGTCTGCAATAAATCCACTTTGTTCGCCTCCCAGCAAGTTTCCAGCTCCGCGAATATCCAAATCTTTCATCGCAATGTTGAAACCTGATCCCAAGTCGGAAAATTGAACCAACGCTTCGAGTCGTTTTCTCGCTTCCGAAGTCATTTCATGGTATTTTGGCGCAATTAAATAACAGAATGCCTTTTTGTTGGAACGTCCCACGCGTCCACGCAATTGGTGTAAATCACTCAATCCGAAGTTTTGCGCGTTGTTGATAATCATGGTGTTGGCGTTTGAAATGTCGATTCCAGATTCAATGATGGTTGTTGCCAACAACACGTCGTATTCGCCTTGAATAAAATCCATCATGATTTTTTCCAACTGTTTTCCGTCCATTTGACCGTGACCGATTCCAACCCGAACTCCTGGACACAAACGCTGAATCATTCCCGATACTTCTTTGATGTTTTGTAGTCGGTTGTGCACAAAATACACTTGTCCACCGCGACTAACTTCGTAGGCAATCGCGTCTCGAATTGCTTCTTCGTTGAATTGAATGACTTCCGTCAGTACCGGTTGACGATTTGGTGGAGGTGTGTTGATAATACTCAAATCACGTGCTCCCATCAATGAAAACTGCAAGGTTCTCGGAATTGGCGTTGCCGTTAATGTTAAGGTATCAACCGTTGCTTTTAAGGTTTTCAATTTGTCTTTGACTGCGACACCAAATTTTTGTTCTTCGTCAATAATCATCAAACCTAAGTCTTTGAACTTGACTTTTTCTCCTACAATTTTGTGTGTGCCAACCAAAATGTCGATTTCACCGGAAGCTACTTTTTTTAGTGTTTCGGTTACCTGTTTCGCACTTTTGAAACGGTTGATATAATCGACCGTAACGGGAAAATCTTTCAACCGTTCGCTGAAACTGCGGTAGTGTTGGTGCGACAAAATCGTGGTTGGTACTAAAATCGCAACTTGTTTGCTATCGGTGACGGCTTTGAATGCTGCACGAATTGCCAATTCTGTTTTTCCGAAACCAACATCGCCGCATACCAAACGGTCCATCGGGGTTGGAGACTCCATGTCTTCCTTGATCGCTTGCGTTGTTTTTAGTTGGTCGGGCGTGTCTTCGTACATGAACGACGCTTCGAGTTCGTTTTGCAGGTATGTATCGGGCATGAATGCAAATCCGGGTTGTGACTTGCGTTTGGCGTACAGTTGAATCAAATCAAAGGCAATTTCTTTGATTTTGGTTTTCGTTTTGTTTTTGAGTGTCGTCCATGTTTGCGTGCCGAGTTTGTTCATTTTCGGCGCAGTTCCTTCTTTTCCCGTAAATTTTGAAATGCGGTGCAAGGAGTGAATGCTGACGTATAGCACATCTCCGTCGCGGTAAATCAACCGAATTGCTTCTTGTGGTTTGCCATTGACATCGATGGTTTGCAATCCAGAAAATTGTCCAACACCGTGATCGATGTGGGTGACATAATCCCCTTTTTGCAGGTTGTAGATTTCTTTCAGAGTCAAGGCTTGTTTTGCTTGCGAAAATCCTTCCTTTAGTTTGAAACGGTGGTAGCGCTCAAAAATTTGATGATCCGTATAGCACACCAATTTCAGTTCATGAAAAATGAATCCTTCGTGCAGGGCAATGGGCATGGAAATGAATTCAACTGCCGCACCAATATCCTCAAAAATGGAATACAGACGTTCAATTTGTTTGGGTTGATTCGAAAAAAACAAATTGGTGTAACCGGCTTTTTTTCGCGCTGCGAGATCTTCCTTCAACAATTCAAAGTTTTTATTGAAGGCGGGTTGCGCTTGTACTTTGAATCCGATTTCAACCGTTGGGTGGAATGAAAAATCTGGACCCCATTCAACTACGGAAAAGGAGGCAAGTTTTTCGATCCATTCGGATTTGTGCGTGTATAAATCGGAGGGAATCGTTTGTTTGACCGTGTGGTTTAACCCTTCGTATATTTTGACTGCTTTTTCATATTCTTTGTTCAGTGTACTCTCAATCAGTTGATTGGATGAAATCCATACGGTACTTTGCTTGCCCACAAAATCCAAAAACGTTCCAAAACCGTCTTGCATTAAATGACGCTGTACGTTGGGAATGATGTTGAAAAATTCATGGTTGCTGACAGAGAGTTGATCCACAGGATCGAAGGTGCGAATCGAATCGACTTCATCACCAAAAAACTCTACGCGAAATGGTTGGTCGTTGGCAAATGAAAAAACGTCTAAAATTCCACCTCGAATGGCAAATTGTCCGGGTTCATACACAAAATCAAGGCGTTCAAATCCGTATTCGAGGAGCAATTCGTTCATAAAATCTAAGGAATAACTTTTTCCTTTTTGAACTCTCAGTGTGTTTTCAGTTAATTTTTTTTGGGTCGGAATCTTTTCAAAGAGCGCTTGGGGGTAGGTTACAATCCAGGTATTTGTTCCGTTGTTGATCTTTTCCAATACTTCAGCGCGCAACACGACGTTGGCATTGTCCGTTTCTTCAAAATGGTAGGCAGAACGATACGAAGCAGGATAAAAAACGATGTGCTTGTCGTTGGGGAAAAGATTTTCTAAATCGTTCAAAAAATAAGCAGATTCCTCTTTGTCACTTAGTACAAACAAATGATTTCCGGGTACTTGACTCGCTACCGCAGAAGCAACAGCTGCACGTGATGAACCGACCAACCCTTTCAAGTGAATTCGAACTTCTGCTTCCTGCAAGGCATTTGCTACTTGATCTACCTGATTGTATTTTTTAAAAAGCTGTAAAAATTCCGCTTGATTCATGCGTTTGAAAAAGTTGTGTGTCTGATGTGAATACCTCCAATTAGAGTACAAAGATGCGGATAAAATGTTTCAACGGCAATGCAAATTGGTTAAGAAACTTCCACAAAAAACCCCGATTCAGTCGAATCAGGGTTGAATGGATATTTTTATTTTATTTAGTGTTTTGCTTCTCGCGCTGCGATGAATTCTTGTACTTTTTCTACTTGATTTTTCGATCCGGTGATATACCCACAGCGTTGGTGTAAGGTGGCCGGAACAATATCGAGCACACGCTCTTTTTCTGTGACGGCCAATCCACCTGCTTGTTCAGCGATGAATGCCAATGGGTTACATTCATACAACAAGCGCAGTTTTCCTTTCGGCGCTGTCTTTGTAGCCGGATAAATGTAAATTCCTCCTTTGATCAAGTTGCGGTGAAAATCTGCAACCAACGATCCAATGTATCTACCGGAGTACGGTGTACCGAAATCGTTGTCAAACGACTGGCAGTATTGTGTGTAATCTTTGATTCCAGGATGACAAATGTCGATGTTTCCTTCGTTCATTCCATACAACCTGCTTTTTTCAGGCATTCGCATGTTGGGATGTGAAAGGCAATATTCTCCAATCGATGGTTCTAATGTAAATCCGTTTACGCCGTGACCCGTTGTATACACCAACATGGTCGATGATCCGTATAATACATATCCAGCCGCAACTTGTTTTGTGCCGGGTTGCAACATGTCTTTCAATGTTGCTTTCGTTCCAACGGGTGAAATTCTGCGATAGATGGAGAAAATAGTACCAATGGAAACATTCACATCGATATTGGACGAACCATCCAATGGATCAAACAGCACCACGTATTTTCCGTATTGTGACAGTTCACTTTCAAATGCCATAAAATCATCGTTTTCTTCGGAAGCAATTCCACAAACTTCGCCCCCAGATTCAAACATTTTGATGAATTGACGATCTGCAACCACGTCTAATTTTTGTTGTTCTTCACCTTGAATGTTGGTTTCTCCTTGTGCACCCAGTATGTCTTCCGTCAATCCTGCGCGGCGAACATCCCTGCTTACTACCTTGGAAGCAACCGCAATATCATTTAAAATTCGAGATAATTCACCAGATGCAAACGGGAATTCCGCTTGGCGATCCATAATAAATTCGTGAAGTGTGGTCATTTTAGACATGGTGTTTTTTTTTGCAAATATAGGGAGATTTTGAGACACTTAGTTGTTCTTGATCCAAGTAATTGTTGTGTCGAAAAGCACTTCCTCGCGTGAAAAAGGCATGAGTGATTTGAAAAAGCACAGCGCATCGAAGTCGTTGGGTGAAATAAACTTTTTCTAGACTTGGTTTGTTGCTAAATTGGAGCGATTAAGATAGATTTACCAAAAAAATGAACGTGAATAAAAAAGCCATCGTTGTTGGGTCAGGAATTGCAGGAATTGCATCAGCGATTCGGCTTGCAAACAAAGGGTTTTCGGTCGAGGTGTACGAAGCAAATGCCTACGTCGGTGGTAAATTGACGGTAATTCAATTGGGGGATTATCGGTTTGATGCGGGGCCTTCGCTCTTTACAATGCCGCATTTGGTGGAGGAATTGTTTCTACTTTCTGGGAAAAACCCTGCGGATTATTTTCAATACGAACGGTGCAAAACCGTATGTCATTATTTTTTTGAAGACGGAACGTTTTTGCCTTTTAGCGCTTCGAAGGAGGAGTTGTTTGCAGAAATTGAACGGACCTTGGGAGTGGATTCATCGCCCACGCGAAAACATTATGAGCGAAGTGCGTTGATTTTCGATGCAACCTATACGCCATTTTTGGAAAATTCATTGCACAAAGTGCGCAATTATTTTTCCCGTGCTATTGTGAAATGCATTGCGCACATTCCTTGGTTGCACTTGTTTACAACGATGCACAAGGCAAACGAAAAAGCATTGAATCATCCCAAGTTGGTTCAGATTTTTGATCGTTATGCTACATACAATGGATCGAATCCATATTTAGCTCCCGGGATTTTGAACATTATTCCACATTTGGAGCAAGAAATCGGCACTTTTTTCCCTACGAAAGGGATGCATTCCATCACGACCTCACTTGTTGAGTTGGCAGAAGAATTGGGAGTAAAATTTCATATCAACCAAAAAGTGGATGAAATTATTACCGAAAATCGTTCGGTAAAAGGAATTCGAATTGGCGATCAAGTTGTGGAAGCAAATGTGGTGGTTTGCAATTCGGATATTAAGCCAGCATACCAAAACCTACTACCAAAAGAAAAATTGGCGCCCAAAACCTTGCAGCAAGAACCGTCTAGTTCAGCCATGATTTTTTATTGGGGGATTAAAAAACAATTTGCGCAATTGGATTTGCACAACATCTTTTTTGCGGCCGATTATCAGTTTGAATTTGAAACGATTTTCACGAAGAAACAAGTAAGCGATGATCCAACGGTGTATGTTCACATCAGTTCAAAAATGAATCCGCAAGATGCGCCTGAAACGTGCGAAAACTGGTTTGTAATGGTCAATGTGCCCAGTAATTCGGGTCAAGATTGGCATCAAATGCGTCAAGAAATTCGGAAAAATGTGTTGCAGAAATTGAGTCGCTTGTTGCACGAAGACATCGAGTCGTTGATTGAAGAAGAAGATTATCTAGATCCGATCCGCATTGAGCAACGTACATCCAGTTTTGCAGGCGCTTTGTATGGCGCAAGTTCAAACGACCGGATGGCTGCTTTTTTTAGACATCCTAATTTTTCAAAAATCGATGGATTGTATTTTG
>JACCDZ011583415.1_pt1 | contig 23175 bp, 22 predicted proteins | sample 7449551 | NCBI WGS metagenome assembly JACCDZ01 (sample SAMN15323452, study PRJNA562643) | freshwater metagenome | isolation source: river surface water | place: USA:Blue River Watershed | collected 2017-08-18 | reverse complement strand
TATGCAAAACATTCCTAGTGTTGACTTGCGTGATTTCCTGTCGGATGATCCGACACGTAAACAAAAATTTGTAAATGAAATCGGAAGAGCCTACGAAGATATTGGCTTCGTAGCATTAAAAGGTCATTTTTTAAATGATCAATTAGTAGAAAATCTATATAGTGAAGTGCGAAGTTTCTTTTCGTTACCACTAGAGACCAAATCAAAATATGAAATTCCAGGAATTGGAGGTCAGAGAGGTTATGTTTCTTTTGGAAAAGAACATGCTAAAGGTCGCTCTGCTGGAGATTTAAAAGAGTTTTGGCATTTTGGACAATACGTAAGTGACGATTCAAAGTATGCCAGCGAATATCCAAAAAATGTTACAGTTAACGAATTGGCCAATTTCAATTCAACTGGAAAAGAAGCGTATCAAATGCTTGAAAAAACAGGTATTTATGTTTTAAGAGCATTAGCAATACATATTGGTTTAGATGAATTTTATTTTGATAATTTTATCAAAGACGGAAACAGTATTCTGCGACCAATCCACTACCCTCCTATTACTGACGAACCTAAAGACGGTGCAGTTCGTGCTGCAGCTCATGGAGACATCAACTTGATTACCCTATTAATGGGTGCTCAAGGAAAAGGATTACAAGTACAAAATCATAACGGAGATTGGATTGATGCCATGGCACAGCCTGACGAGTTAATGATTAATGTGGGTGATATGTTATCAAGACATACCAACAACAAATTAAAATCAACAATCCATCAAGTAGTAAACCCGCCTAGAGAGTTGTGGGGAACTTCTCGTTATTCTATTCCGTTTTTCATGCATCCTGTTAGCGATATGCCACTGAATTGTTTGGAACAATGCATTGATGCAACACATCCAAAACAATTTGATGACATTACAGCTGGCGAATATTTGAATGAACGATTAGTGGAATTAGGATTGATTAAGAAATAGATTTAATCAGATTTATATAATTTATTTAGAACACAGATTGAAGAAATTTCTAAAATTTTTAAAATCTGTGTTCTAATTTATATCTCTAATACAAACGAAAAATGGACCTACAAGATCAATTAAAAAACCTATTTCCTGATCATCAAATTTCAAATGAACCTGAGGAGACTCTCGAAAACGAACATGAATTATACGTTCAAGCAGAACCAATGATTTGCAAATTCGAAAAACGTAAAGGAAAGCCTACTACAATAATTGCTGGTTATGAAGGTGCTGATGAAGATTTTAAAATTTTAGCAAAAGAAATCAAAAGTAAACTCGCTGTGGGCGGAACTTTTAAAGATGGTGAGATTATCATTCAAGGGGATTATCGTGATCGAATCATGAAAATGCTACAAGATAAAGGATTTAAAACCAAACGCGTAGGCGGATAAATTCGATATACGAAGTACGATATTGGATTTACGAAGTTAAATTTCACACCTAACACAAACATGATAAAATCATCAGAATTAATATTAAATCCAGACGGAAGTGTGTATCACTTGAATCTCAAACCGGAAAATATTGCCCACGATATTATTTTTGTTGGTGATCCTAATCGTGTAGAAAAAATTACACAATTCTTTGATAGCATCGAATTTTCAATTCAAAAAAGAGAATTCAAAACCCAAACAGGAATCTACAAAGGGAAACGATTAACAGTTCTTTCAACCGGAATTGGTCCAGATAATATTGATATTGTCTTGAACGAATTGGACGCTTTGGTTAATATTGATTTAAACACACGTCAACCGAAAGAAAACTTAACTTCTTTAAATATAATCCGAATTGGTACCTCAGGTTCAATTCAAGCGGATATCCCTGTTGATAGTTTTGTATTATCTCAATTCGGAATTGGTTTAGACAATATGTTGCGTTCGTATATAGTTGACGAGGTTACGCATAAAGATATTGAAGATGCTTTTATAGCTCAGACCGAATGGAACCTACAAAAAGGTCGCCCTTATGCGATTGCGTGTTCTGAAGTTTTAGAAAAAAGAATTGAAAGTAATCAAATGCATAAAGGAATTACCTGTACTGTAGGCGGTTTTTACGGTCCCCAAGGACGTGTTTTACGTTTGCCAATTCAAGATAATCAGTTGAATGCTAAAATGGATCATTTTAAATTTAACGGCAATCGAATTACTAATCTCGAAATGGAAACGACTGCCATATATGGACTTTCGGCTTTATTAGGTCACAATGCTTTATCCTTGAATGCGATAATTGCCAATAGAGCGACAGGGACTTTTAGCGAAGATCCTACCAAAGCAGTGGATGAATTGATTGCCTATACTTTAGATAAATTAGCTGAATAAACACTATGACTTCCTTAAAAATTGTTGGCGTTCCAGAACATTTCAATTTACCTTGGCATCTTTGTCTTGAAAATGGCGAATTTGAAAAGGAAAATATCGATTTACAATGGACTGATGTGCCTGAAGGAACTGGAAAAATGTGTCAAATGCTTCGCGATGGAAGTACTGATATTGCGGTAATTTTAACCGAAGGAATTATTAAAGATATTGTTGGTGGAAATCCATCTAAAATTGTGCAAATTTATGTTGAATCACCTTTAATTTGGGGAATTCATGTTGCAGCTCAATCCAATTATCAATCGCTTACCGATTTAGAAAACACAAAAGCTGCCATTTCACGTCTTGGTTCTGGCTCTCAACTAATGGCTTATGTCAATGCCAAAAACCAAGGTTGGAACACTAGCGAATTGCAATTTGAAATTGTCAATACTATTGATGGTGCAGTAACTGCTTTGACTGATGGAACAGCCGATTATTTTATGTGGGAACATTTTATGACAAAACCATTGGTAGATAACGGCGTTTTTAGACGCTTAGGCGACTGCCCTACTCCTTGGCCTTGTTTTGTTATTGCCGTTCGCGAAGAAGTATTAGCAAAACAACCAGAAACAATTACAAAGCTTCTTGGAATAATTAATGCCAAAACACGAATTTTCAAAGCCATTCCAAACATTACAGACCATTTAGCAACTACCTATAACCAAAAAATTGAAGACATCAAAGAATGGTTAAGGCTAACCGAATGGTCGCAAAAAACAATAGATAATGAGTTATTAAATCGTATACAAAAACAATTAGTAGAGTTACGGATTATAGATAATTAAATAAAAAAAAACTCTTCACATATAGTTTGATAATGGTACATTTGGAACTTATTAAAACACTATGGCTCGATTTAAAGAAAACGATTTACCAAAATCAAAAATTACCTTAAGCGCCCTTCAAAAAGCAAAACTCATATTTCAATTTTCAGGGAAGCACCTTTGGAAGTTTTATGTAGGTTTATTTTTTTTATTGCTAACTGGTGGTACTGCTTTGGCTTTCCCAAAATTAATGGGATTACTAGTAGATTGTGTCAATAATAAAGACACCGCACAAGCCAATTTTATAGCACTGAGTTTACTTGGAATACTGTTTATGCAATCTATTTTTTCGTTTTTTAGATTGTCTTTATTTGTGAATTTTACCGAAAACACTTTGGCTAATCTTCGTTTGGCATTGTATAGTAATTTGGTTAAACTCCCAATGTCATTCTTTTCTCAAAAACGTGTAGGTGAATTGAATAGCCGAATCAGTTCTGACATTACCCAAATTCAAGATACATTAACCTCTACCATTGCAGAGTTTCTAAGACAATTCATTCTTATTATTGGAGGTATTGCTTTATTGGCTGCCGAAAGTTTCAAGCTTACTTTGTTAATGCTTTCTGTTGTTCCTTTGGTTGCTGTTGCTGCAGTAATCTTTGGACGATTTATTAGAAGTTATTCTAAAAAAGTACAAGACAAAGTAGCTGAAAGCCAAGTGATTGTTGAAGAAACTATGCAGGGAATTAGTATTGTAAAAGCATTTGCTAACGAATGGTACGAAATTGCCCGATATAAAACGCAGATAAAAGAAGTAATTCAAATTGCAATTAAAGGCGGGAAATACCGTGGTTACTTTGCTTCTTTCATTATATTTTGCCTTTTTGGTGCTATCGTGGCGGTGGTTTGGTACGGTGTTCAATTGAGTATCGCTGGCGAAATGAGCGTAGGTCAATTAATCTCGTTTGTTTTATATTCTACTTTCGTAGGGGCTTCTTTTGGTGGTATTGCCGAATTGTATGCACAAATCCAAAAAGCAATTGGTGCTACTGAACGTGTTTTTGAATTATTAGACGAGACTCCAGAAAAAATTCAAGGTACAATAGCACACCAATCTATTGAAAAAATAAAAGGAAATGTCAATTTTAAAAATGTAGCCTTTAAATATCCTTCTAGAAAAGAAATGGAAGTATTAAAAGACGTGAGTTTTACCGCTCAATTTGGACAAAAAATTGCTATTGTAGGTCCTAGTGGTGCTGGAAAATCAACCATAGCTTCTCTCCTATTACGATTTTATTCTGTTGCAGAAGGAAGTATTGAAATTGACAATAAAAACATTTATGATTACGATTTGGAACAACTTCGTGGCAATATGAGTATTGTCCCTCAAGATGTGATTTTGTTTGGCGGAACTATTCGCGAGAACATTGCCTATGGTAAACCTAATGCTACTGAAGAAGAAATTTTAGCCGCAGCCCAACAAGCTAATGCCTACAATTTTATAGAAAGCTTCCCAGAAAAATTAGATACCATTGTAGGAGAAAGAGGTGTGAAATTATCGGGAGGTCAGAGACAACGTATTGCGATTGCAAGAGCCTTATTGAAAAATCCAAGTATATTAATTTTAGACGAAGCCACTTCTTCATTAGACAGTGAAAGTGAAAAATTAGTTCAAGAAGCGCTCGAAATTTTGATGGAAGGAAGAACAAGTATCATCATTGCACACCGTTTATCAACCATTCGCTCAGCAGATCAAATTCTAGTATTAGACAAAGGCAAAATTGCTGAAAAAGGTACTCATCAAGAATTAATAGCTTTAGATAATGGAATCTATAAAAATTTAAGTAATCTTCAATTTAGTAATTCATAAAAAAAACGCCATTCTATTGAATGGCGTTTTTAAATTATGAACTTTTTCTTCGACTTCGCTCCGTTTTTATCATAGACAATTCGCGACTCGTTTGTCCAGCTACAGAAGTATTTTCTTCTGCACGACGAATCAAATAAGGCATCACGTCTTTAACTGGACCAAAAGGCAAATATTTGGCTACATTGTATCGGTGAGCCGCTAGATTATAACTAATATTATCACTCATTCCGTATAATTGTCCGAACCAAATTCGATCATCATTAGACTTAATTCCTCTTTCCTGCATTAAATTCATTAAAGTATACGAACTCAATTCATTATGGGTTCCAGCAAAAATTGCCATAGTTTCAATATGTTCTACCATATACAATACTGCTGCATCGTAATTTTTATCAGTAGCTTCTTTTGAAGCACAAATTGGAGTTGGATACCCCTTCTCTATTGCACGAGCATTTTCTTTTTCCATATAAGCACCACGTACTAGTTTCATTCCGATGAAAAAACCATCTTGTTTTGCTTTTTCATGTAATTGTTTCAAATAATCCAAACGATCCCAACGGTACATTTGTAGCGTGTTAAATACTACTGCTTTTTCTTTGTTATACTTTTGCATCATTTGGGTAACCAAATCATCTGCAGCATCTTGCATCCAACTTTCTTCAGCATCAATCAACAAGGCAACATCTTTGTAATGAGCGGTTTTACAAACCAAATCAAAACGATCCACCACTCTATCCCACTCTTCTTTTTCTGAAGAAGTCAAAACAGTTTTCGACCCCACTTTTTCATATAAATCCAATCGTCCTAAACCGGTTGGTTTGAATACAGCAAAAGGTATAGCATGACGCTCTTTAGCAAATTCAATAGTTTTCAAGGTCATAGCCAAGGCAGCATCAAACTGTGCTTCTTCTTCTTTCCCTTCTACTGAATAATCCAAAACAGATGAAACACCTTTAGTAAACATTTTATCCACTACCGAAAGGCAATCATTCTCATTTACACCTCCACAAAAATGATCAAAAACAGTAGCTCTAATCAAACCATCTACCGGTAAATGTACTTTGATAGCAAAATTAGTAACTGCGGTACCAATACGAACAAGCGGCTCATTATCAATCATTTTGAACAAAAAATAAGCCCTATCTAATTCCGTATCACTTTTTAAAGCAAACGCAATTTGTGTATTATTGAATATATTTTCCATTAAATGTTATATTTTTTTACAAATATAGAGAGAGTTTTCAATACTATTTATCAAAAAAATCCCTTATTTTGCGTTCTCAACAAATTCTCAATAATGCAAACGATTCAAGCCAACAATTATCCCGTTCATTTCAATGAAAAAGGTTACGAAGCCTTAAATTCTCATTTGAAAGCAACAAAGTATTCTAATCTATTTATTATAACTGATAGTAATACGAACGACTATTGTTTGCATAAATTTTTGCCCTACCTAGAAACTGAACTAACCATCGAAATTATTGAATTTGAGGCAGGTGAAATCAACAAAAACATTGAAACTTGTATCGAAGTATGGAAAGTACTAACCGATTTAGGTGCGGATAGAAAAAGTTTAATCATCAACTTAGGTGGTGGTGTTGTAACTGATTTAGGTGGATTTGTAGCGTCAACATTTAAAAGAGGGGTGGATTTTATTAATATCCCTACAACGCTTCTATCCATGGTAGACGCATCTGTGGGTGGTAAAACAGGCGTTGATTTAGGAAATTTAAAAAACCAAATCGGTGTGATCAATGTTCCTACTATGGTACTAATTGATAGCCAATATCTTGAGACTGTACCTCAAAACGAATTGCGTTCTGGATTGGCCGAAATGCTGAAACACGGATTAATTTTTGATAAAAACTATTGGGAACAATTTCTTGATATCAGTACTATTGATTTTTCTGATTTAGATCTATTAATTCATCGTTCTGTTGTGATCAAAAACGAAATTGTGATGCAAGATCCAACGGAAAAAAATATTCGAAAAGCATTAAATTTTGGACATACATTAGGTCATGCTATTGAAAGTTATTTTTTAGAAAATGAAAACAAAACAAATTTACTTCACGGCGAAGCTATTGCTATTGGAATGATTTTAGAAAGTTTTATTTCATGGCAAAAAAAATTGATCACAGAAATCGAATACCGTCAGATCAAATTAGCCATTAAAACAATATATGAAGAAGTTCAAATTGAAGAAAATGACCTACAACCTATTATGGATTTATTAATTCATGACAAGAAAAATGAGTTTGGCACCATTCAATTTGCTTTAATTGAAGGAATTGGTGCTATAAAAATTAATCAATTAGTTGAAAATGAATTGATTCTTAGTGCGTTTGAAGACTATAAATCATAATCATTAATTTACATAAAAGGATTGCATTTCGTATGTATATTTTTTTATATTTGCCTCAATGAAAACGAACCAACACACTACATACTTAAATAGGGATTGCAACAATAGTTGCCAATCCTTTTTTGGGATTTCTAAAAGTGTGTTTGCAATCAAAGAAAATTTTAGTTTTGATGTTTTTCAGTTTTTAAAAGCTGAAAACGAAAAATTACAGATTGTATATGCTAATATTCGGGTTTGAATTCTAGTTTAATTCTATTTACATTATTATTAATCTAAAAATTCCGAAAGCATAATGAATACTAAATATTTCGACTTAATAAATCAAACCTATTACTTCCCTCAAGAAGAATTTACTTTAAATAAAGATAACCTTCAATTTCACAATATTGATTTGATGAAATTAGTGGAACAATACGGAACTCCACTGAAGTTTACTTATCTCCCTCAGATTTCTAACAATATAAACAAGGCCAAGTCTTGGTTTAGAAAATCAATGGAGAAAAATAAATATGATGCAAAATACTATTATTGTTATTGCACCAAAAGCTCTCATTTTGAATACATTATGAATGAGGCTTTCAAAAACAATATTCACATTGAAACCTCTTCTGCTTTTGATATTAATATCGTAGAAAATCTTTTGGAAAACGGTAAAATAAACAAAAGTACCTATGTAATTTGTAATGGTTTTAAACGAGATGAATATGTTTCAAACATCGCTCGTTTGATCAATACAGGTCATAAAAATACTATTCCAATAATCGATAATTTCGAGGAATTGGATTTACTTCAAGCACAAATTAAAGGTAAATTCAAAATTGGAATTCGTATTGCTGCAGAAGAAGAGCCGAAATTTGAGTTCTATACCTCACGTTTGGGAATTGGTTACAAAAACATTGTGCCTTTTTATAAAAAAGAGATAAAAGAAAATAAAAAATTGGAACTTAAAATGTTGCACTTTTTTATTAATACAGGTATTAATGACAATGCCTATTATTGGAATGAATTAGTAAAATGTATCAAAGTATATGTAGCCCTAAAAAAAGAGTGTCCTACACTTGATGGATTAAATATTGGTGGTGGATTTCCTATCAAAAATTCATTAACATTTGAATACGATTACCAATACATGATAGACGAAATTATCAATCAAATTAAAATTGCTTGTGACGAGGCTGAAGTGGCGGTTCCAAATATATTTACTGAATTCGGTTCATTTACTGTAGGTGAAAGTGGTGGTGCGATTTACCAAATTTTGTATCAAAAACAACAAAACGATAGAGAGAAATGGAATATGATTGATTCTTCTTTCATTACTACACTACCGGATACTTGGGCGATTAACAAACGCTTTATCATGTTAGCTGTCAATCGTTGGAATGATACTTACGAAAGAGTTTTATTAGGTGGTTTAACTTGTGATAGTGATGATTATTACAATTCAGAACAAAACATGAATGCTATCTATTTACCAAAATACAATAAAGAAAAACCGCTATACATTGGCTTTTTCAATACAGGAGCGTACCAAGAAACAATTGGAGGTTATGGAGGATTACATCACTGCTTGATACCACAACCTAAACACATCTTAATTGATAGAGACGAGAATGGTATTTTAGCAACTGAAGTTTATTCAGAGCAACAAACCTCTGATGACGTATTAAAAATATTAGGATATAAAAAATAATTAAATAACCCTAAATTTATCTTTCAAGAAATACAATTTAATCCTATTTTCGTAAACGTATTTCTGATACATTAAATAACATAAAATGAGCAAAGGACCAATTAGTCAATTTATTGAAAAACATTATTTGCATTTTAATTCTGCCTCTTTAGTTGATGCAGCAAAAGCTTACGAACAACAATTGGCGAATGGTGCCAAAATGATGGTAAGTATGGCTGGTGCAATGAGTACAGCTGAAATAGGAAAGATTTTTGCCGAAATTATTCGCCAAGATAAAGTCCAAATTATTTCATGTACAGGAGCCAATCTAGAAGAAGATATCATGAACTTAGTAGCGCACTCACATTACGAAAGAGTACCGCACTACCGTGATTTAACTCCACAAGATGAGTGGGATTTGTTAGAGCGTGGATTAAATCGTGTTACAGATACTTGTATTCCTGAACATGAAGCATTTCGTCGTTTACAAAAACATATTTATAAAATTTGGAAAGACGCTGACGATAAAGGAGAACGATACTTCCCACATGAATTCATGTATAAAATGCTACTTTCTGGTGTTCTTGAAGAGTATTACGAAATTGACTTGAAAGACAGCTGGATGTATGCCGCAGCAGAGAAAAACTTACCTATTATTGTTCCAGGTTGGGAAGATAGTACAATGGGAAACATTTTTGCTTCGTATGTAATCAAAGGTGATTTGAAAGCATCTACTATGAAATCAGGTATTGAATACATGACTTATTTAGCTGATTGGTATCCAAAAAATAGCGCTAATGGTATTGGATTTTTTCAAATTGGTGGTGGTATTGCTGGAGATTTCCCTATTTGTGTTGTTCCAATGTTGTACCAAGATATGGAAATGCATGATGTTCCATTCTGGAGTTATTTCTGCCAAATCTCAGATTCTACAACTAGTTATGGTTCGTATTCTGGAGCAGTTCCGAACGAGAAAATTACTTGGGGTAAATTAGATATTAAAACTCCAAAGTTTATTATTGAATCAGATGCTACTATTGTAGCTCCATTAATTTTTGCTTATTTATTAGACTTATAGAATAGACCCCCGTATGAAAAGAGTAATTGTTGACTACGCTAAACTTACCAATGAGATTTTAAACTTGTTAGTTGAAAAATTTCCTGATGGTTATGATGATTCAGACATTATCCGTTTTAAAAATGCAAAAAACGAATTAGTTGAAGCTGTTGAGGTACGAACTGAAGACACTATTTATTTAGTTAAAGTTAGTACAAAACTTTCTGATCGAATTGAAAACTATGATGAGGATGATGAAATCCTAAACGTAGCAGTTGAACCAATTAAAGAACTTGATCTAGAGGAAGATGATTCGGATGACGACTCTGAAGATGAAAATCTAGATAAAGAGGATAGCGATCCTGAAGATGGTGATGATGACGAAGATGCAAAATTTGAGGATATTGCAGATGATGAAGACGACGATGACGAATAATTAGTTATTTAGTAAAATATAAAAAGGCTTCCTAATTTTGATAGGAAGCCTTTTTTAGTTAGTAGAATTTGGTACTCTTATAAATATCGTTCAGCAAACACTTTTTGATGATGCTTTTGGTGATCAATTAACATAAAACCAATAGCTCGAACAGAGATAGGTTGGTCTGAAGCAATTCCTCTACTTAAAAGCTGTTCTTTAGAAAAACTTTTAAATAACAACAAATTAGAATGGCGAACTGCTGATAATTCTGTTAATAAATCTTGTAAGCTTCTTGTATTTGCTGCAGTATTATCGGCATAACTATTCTCGTCAAAACCAGGTAAAGGCGTACTGTCATTCCTAGAAATGCGTAAAGCACGATAGGCCAGAATTCGCTCTGTATCAATAATATGTTGAATTATCTCTTTTATTGTCCATTTTCCCTCAGCGTAACGATAATCAAATTTATCCATTGGTAAATTTTGAACAAACCGAATAAAATCGTGCAAACAGATTTCAAGTTCTTCGACTAATTCAACTTCTCCAGCTGCTTGAAAATAAGTTACGCAATAAGGAGGATATTCATTTTGTTCTAACTGACTTGTTCTCATAATTATTAATTAAGCAGAGTTTCTACTAGCGTTTGTATTACCGAAAAGGGAACGTGTTACGATTTTCTCATACACTTTTATCAACTTTTCATCTGGATTTTTTTGTTTCAATAATTCATTAATTCGGGTTAAACCGTATTGCTGTATTGTTAACAATGGCAAGACAATACGTTCTCTTATGTCAATAGAAGCTTTACCATCAGGATAGTTTTCCATTAACTCTTTATGTCCTGCAATTTTCAATAACAATCTTTTAGTTTCTAAAAATTCATTATAAATAATTTTCCAAAAATCACCATATTCAGGATCCTTACTCATGTAAGCAGTTAATGGGAAAAAGGATTTAGCTAATGACATCATACTGTTTTCTAATAAGGTTTTAAAGAACAAAGAACCGTCATACAAATCTTGTACTTTATCCCATTGATTGGTGTCTTCAAAATGTTTTAAAGCAGTACCTACTCCAAAAAAACCAGGTACATTTTGCTTTAACTGACTCCAAGATCCCACAAATGGAATTGCACGCAAATCAGCAAAGTCTAAGGTTTCTGATTTACTACGTTTTGAAGGACGACTTCCAATATTAGTTTTTGCATAATATTTTAGCGTACTCATTTTTTCTAAATACGGAATGAATTTTGGGTGGTTTTTAAAACTTAAATATTTTTCATAACCCAATTCTGCTAATTGATCTAAAATAGCCTTTTCATCAATGGTTAGCTCATTTCTTCCTTTAGCAAAAACCTGATTAGTAACACCGGCACTCAACAAGTTTTCTAAATTATAACGACACGAATCTAAGGTTCCGAAATTAGAACTAATAGTTTGACCTTGAACCGTTACTTGAATTTCATTATTCTCAATTTTTGGTCCTAATGAAGCATAGAATTTATGTGTTTTACCTCCACCACGAGCTGGAGGACCTCCTCTACCGTCAAAGAAAATCGCTTTGATTCCATATTGTCTTGAAATCTCGGTTAAAGACTCTTTAGCTTTATAAATACTCCAATTAGCCATCAAATAACCACCGTCTTTAGTTCCGTCAGAAAAACCTAACATGATTGTTTGTTTATTATTTCTCGATTTCAAATGTTTTGCATACGCTGGATTAGTGTACAACTTTTCCATAATCTCGTGTGCGTTCTGTAAATCATCAACTGATTCAAATAATGGAATAATATCTACTGTTGGAGCATCCCAATTACTTAATTTGAATAGAGCAAATGTTTCCATCACATTTAGCGCACTTTCGTTATTACTAATAATGTAACGATTGGAACCAAACTCCCCATTATTTGTCTGAATTGTTTTTATCGCCTGAATAGAACCTAAAGTAGAGTTTGTCATTTCGTTCTCAAAATCAGCTGGATTTAGATCTCCAGATACATTTGATAGCACATCGAATTTTTCTTTTTCTGAAAGTTCAAAATAATTAGCAGGAAAAATAGAACTACCTTTTTCCAAATAATAATCAACAACCTCTTTAAAAACACCATTATGAATTTTACTATTTTGACGAATATCTAATGTAGCAAAATGAAATCCGAATAAATTCACCTTAATTAATAGCGCATCTAACTGATCTACATATAAAGATTGATGTTGCTCTACAATTATTAAGCGTATTTTTTTAAGTTGCGTTTTAAATTCTTCAAGAGTAATAAATATTTCTCCTTTAGAATAAAAAACGGAACGATATAATTTCTGTTCCAATTCAGAAACCAAAGTATCAACACCTGAGAATGTTAACTTTCGTTTCAAATTTCTCATTTCAATGTAGTAACATTTCAATATTGAAGTTCGCAAACGATCTGCTACTTTCAAAGTAATATCCGTTGTTACAAAAGGATTTCCATCACGATCACCACCGGGCCAAAAACCAAGTTTAATCAAAGGATTATTGATTGAATTTCCATTAAATAAGTTCTTTTCTAAATAATGAACCATCTCTCCTGCCGTTTCATAAAAAACGTTTTCAAGATACCAAATCAAACTTACCGCTTCGTCATAGGGATTTGGTTTTTCATTTTGAATAAATGGGGTTTTTCCTAATTGAGCTAATAACTGTTTAATTCCTAGCAAGTTATTATTACGAATTGCATCTGTTAAATCATTGATAATCCCTAAAACTGCACCTGGGTAGAATTGAGTTGGATGTGCTGTTAAAACAGTTCTAACATTAAAGTTTTCTAAAAACTCCGTTAATTCAACCTGATTGTTACTATTATCCGACTTTTCTTTAATATCACGCAAAGAGCCTCTACCCTCCATGTTATTCACTTTTGAAAATGACGCATCTTCAATCGCATCAAAAAGTACAATTTGACGTTCTATGTATTGGATAAATCGAAACATCAAATCAATCTTATCCGATTCAGAATCTGTTGGTAAGTATTTCTTTGTAAAAAAATCAACAATTTCTACCGGAGTTTCTTGTTTTTTAAATCCAGTGTCGCAAACATCTGTAAATAAAGGAAGTAAAACCCCTGTATTGTCAATAGAATCAAATGGTAGCGTTATAAATACACTATTATAAATATGGTATTTAGAAAGTACATCTTGATTAAAACGTTCGATTTTTGGAAGCGTATACATAAATGAAGTGAAATTTAGTTGTTGTAGTTAAATCAATTGGCATAAAAAAACCCCAAGAATAAACTTGAGGTTATAATATAAATATAGCGTCAAGTATTACATATTTTTAAAAATCGTATGCATCAAGCGCTTCTTATCGTTAATACTTTCCTCCAATGAAATCATTGTTTCTGTTCTGTATACACCGTCGATATCATCAATCATAAAAATTACATCTTTAGCATGCTTAGTATCTTTAGCTCTAATTTTACAGAAAATATTAAACTTACCAGTTGTTACAGAAGCCACAGTAACAAACGGAATTTCATTAATTCTTTCTAAAACAAATTTTGTTTGGGAAGTATTATTTAGAAACACACCTACATAAGCTATAAAAGAATAACCTAATTTATCGTAATCAAGTACAAGAGAAGAACCCATAATAATTCCAGCATCTTCCATTTTCTTAACTCTTACATGCACAGTACCTGCAGAAATTAATAATTTTTTTGCAATATCCGTAAATGGAACTCTAGTATTGTCAATCAACATATCTAAAATTTGGTGATCTACTTCATCTAAACGAAACTTACTCATAATAATTAAAATTAAAGTTATTTACTATCTTAAATAGCATTAATTTAAGACTTAATCAATCCATTCTCAAATGTTAAATCTCCCAAACAAAAATTAGCCAAATGATCTAATCTTGGAAAATTCCCATATTTATCAGAATATAAAGCACCATTAGCGTCAAACTCTTGATGTCCAAAACAATAACCTAAATTATCAATTTGAACAATGTAAGCATTGAATACAACCTTACCATCAATAATTTCTTCCTTATATTGTGCTGCAAAATTGATGATTTTTTCTTTACCATCATAATTAATTTTGATATTTTTATACAATAAATCACAAAAAACAGGATTATTTTGTGAAATATTCAAATAATCTTCAATTCTATTGTGAACTATATCGTTTTCGTAAATTAGCCTAAAAGCAGTAATCATAGCAAAAAATAAAAATTTTCTAGTTTCTTCTCTTTGGTAATCATTTTGAAAATGCCCTCCTTCAAACAAAATTGTTGGGACACCAAAAAACTGAAAAGTATCACCTACACAATTGAAATTAAAAGAGTCATTAAACCTTCCTATTTGACCTGGAATAAATTTTTGTAAAACCTCATTTATACCCGCGATTACATTAATAGCTTTTAATCTTGTAGTATTTATTTCACATTCTAAATTGTATGACGGCGCAAGAAAAGATAGTGTAGCCGGCTTGTTTGTTTGCCCCACACTATATATAGTTCTTTGGTCATGTAGATTAAAGCAAAAGTCAGGTTTAAAGGTTTCAAATACGGATCTTAAAATTTGACTTTCAGGTTGCGATTGCTCTTGAGAATCCCTATTCAAATCTATTAAATTTGCATTTTCTCTTGTATACAAAGCTGCTCCGTCAGGGTTCAACATCGGAATCCACTGAATTGTAAATGACTTTAGGTAAAGTTGTGATTCGTAAGAATTGGTTTTAAAAAAATTAAAACAATCAAAAGAAGCCTTAGTAGTAGTACTTTCATCACCATGCATTTGTGACCAAAGTAAAATTTTAATAGGACCAGAACCAATATTATAACTGTAAATTGGTTTACCTAAAACAGATTTTCCAATTTCCTTTAATTGTTTTTCTGTATTTAATCGTTGCAAAATCGGTTCAATATGCTCTAAAGTAATATATCGACCTTCAATAGATTGTTCTTTATTTTGAACAAATAACGCTTCTAAATTCATAGTTCATAATTTGATTTTACAAAAGTAAACATCTTTATATTTACAATTGTAAATTGTTTTTGAAGTGATTAATTTAATATTGTAAACAGTTATAGCGGTTTCTATATATACTTTACTCAAGCAAAAATTGTATTCTGTAAACAAAATATTTTTTGAATTTTAAATGTATGAAAATCAATATTTTAAAACTACTTATATCTATTGAATATTAAAATATTCAAAAGCTACTATATTGAAATTATTGTATTTTTTATCCTTATTAATCTTCTTTTATTTACATTTGTAAACAAAAAATATTTATAGCTCCTTATACAATGGTAAACATAGACGATTTCGTAAAAAGACTAGAAACTATACTGGAATATTACAATTTAAATGCTTCTTCTTTTGCAGATAAAATTGGAGTACAACGCTCTAGTTTATCACACCTCCTATCCGGACGAAACAAACCAAGTTTGGATTTTATTCTTAAAATTTTAGAAGTGTTTCCGGAAGTAGATTTATATTGGATATTAAATGGTAAAGGAACGTTTCCAAAAACAAACAACGAAATTAAAACTACTGATACAATAAATACAGCTCAAAATAATGAAGCTATAAATGCAAATTTATTTTCAAATGTATCTTATGAAAAAACGATTACCGCTCCAGCAGCAATAAAAAAGTCAAATAAACAGGAATCTTTTTCAAATGAGGTCGAGAAAATTGTATTCTTTTATAAGGATGGTACATTTAAGGAATTTAAACCTAATTAACTCGGTAGCCATATTCTGGAATTTTTCCAGTTACACCTACGAAATGTTGGTTAAGAAGCTTACTGTCTTGATCATAATCACCAGAAGGAAGAACTGGTTGTCCAAATCGTACTTCTTTTTTACCAAAATCAAAGGCTACAGGAACAATTGGCACATTTGCTTTCAGAGCAATATAATAAAACCCTGTTTTGAGCTCGCTTACATATTTACGAGTACCTTCTGGAGCAACTGCTAATCGAAAGGTTTCTTTCTTCTCAAAAATTGCAGCAATTGAATCAACTTTATTTAAACCACCTGTTCGATCTAGTGCTGCTCCTCCCATATAACTAAAGTAGGCCCCAAAAGGAAATCGAAACAATTCCTTTTTGGCTACAAAATTCATTTCAAGACCAACAATACCTCTTGTGAAAATGCCTAAATAAAAATCGTGCGCGCTCGTGTGAGGCATCACCATCATGACGCATTTTTTTATTTCTGGGTTAATAGTTCCAACAATCTTCCAGCCCATGAGTTTGAAAAATACCCATTTATAGAAAAGCTTCTTCATTCTTTTTAAAATTTAGTACAAATAAAAACAAATAAAATCTTATTTTTGAATAAATCCCCACTTTATGATTCGTAAACTCCTGAGTTATCTCATTCCGATACCAATTTTTAAAACCAAATCGGCTTGGAGTAAAACAATTGAGATTACTTGGGCAAATGGTGAATTAATGATGGACTCCGAGAATACTAATTATTCTTACGGAAGCTTACAACGAATTTTACGATTAGGGTTGAAAACTATTGGCTTTCGCCAAATCCAAAAAATGAAAAAAATTCTAGTTCTGGGTGTCGCGGGCGGAAGTGTAATCAAGACTTTATCTCATGAAATCAATTTTAAAGGAGCTATTACAGGAGTTGAAATTGATCCAGAAATTATCACAATAGCCAATACCTATTTCCATTTAGATGAAATTAAAAATCTTACCATAGTGATTGCAGATGCATTTGAATTTGTATTACAAGCCAATGAAAAATACGACTTAATAATCGTGGATGTTTTTCAAGATACTAAAATGCCAGGTTTTTTGTTTGAAAATTTCTTTACTCAAAGACTTTGTTCTTTACTTCAATACAAAGGCTTTATATTATTTAATACTATGGTGTTAAATAAAAATGATAATCAAAGAAATAATAAATATTGCGAAGAATTTTACCAACCTAATTATAAATTAAAAACATTACCTAGAGTTGAAAACCACAATGAATTAATCATAATTGAACGAATTAAATAAAAACATTTTTAGTAACTTGTATCTGTATAATTTAAAGCATAATGAGAAAAACAGTTAGGAAATTATTTTTAGGAAAGCCATCTCATGGACAGCAGGCTGAATGCAATCCAATCCAAAAAAGGATTCAAAACATCAAATCCATTTGGAATAACGATCATCAAGATGATAATGGTATTGAGAAAATTTTCAGATTATTACTTTCTTCCTCTCAATTATTATTTCCGGGTATCTATATCAAGTATTTTTCAAGAAAAAAAGGAATCGAATACCAAGATTTAGCAATTGACACTTACATTCTTCTCAAGGTTATTTTTCCTATAGTAATCTTAATATACCAATGGTACACTATTGATTGGGTAATTATAGTAATGACGTATTTGTTTTTAGAAACTATTTTCTACATACCAACTTTGATTTTTGCCTCTGATTTATTCTCAAGACCACGATCGTACAGAAGATCAATGTTATTATTATTTTTTAACTATTTAGAAATTGTATTGGCGTATGCCGTTTTTTATTCTTGCGGTAATTATTTAAACAAACCTTTTGAACATTGGTTTGATGCGGTTTACTTTAGTATTATAACCTCTTCCTCAATTGGATATGGTGATTTTCATCCAGTGCTAACAATGGGTAAGTTTTTAGTAAGTACTCAAGCCTTACTTTTCTTATTCTTTATCGTACTGTTTTTGAATTTTTTCTCTACTAAAGTAAAAAACAAAGGGTATTTTGATCACGAAAATAATGAGTAATTAAAGCATTTTTCTAGCTTTTTCTAAATCTTCGGGAGTGTCAATTCCAATGCCTACATGAGTTGTCTCGACCATTTTGATGCGTTTACCAAATTCCAAATAGCGTAATTGTTCTAGTTTTTCGGAGGCTTCCAAAGATTGCATTGGCAAACTGTAAAAATCAAGTAACGCTTGTTTTCTAAAAGCATAAATTCCGATGTGCTGAAAATAACGCACTCCTACATTTTTCTCTCTTGGATACGGAATCACCGAACGGGAAAAATACAAAGCAAACCCATTTTGATCTACTACTACTTTTACATTATTCGAATTATTGATGTCATCTTCATTGGTAATTTCACGCATTACAGAAGCTAAATCTACTTGCTTAGCCGAATCCTTTTGAAATACTTCAATTACTTTTTGCAAGGGATCTGTATCTATAAAAGGCTCATCTCCTTGTACATTGACTACAATATCAACATCTAAATGTTCTATCGCTTCGGCAATACGATCACTCCCCGACTCGTGCTCTTTGATACTTTTTATTGCCTTTCCTCCATTAGAAACAATCTCATCAAAAATGATATCGGAGTCTGTAACAACAAAAACATCATCAAACAACTTGGTCGCTATTGCCGCTTCATAAGTTCTTAAAATAACTGTTTTTCCACCCAAATCTTGCATTAATTTAGCAGGAAATCGTGTGGAAGCGTAACGAGCTGGTATGACGGCTATTATTTTCATTTGCATATAATTTGCCACAAAGGCAGTAAGTCAAAAAGTTTTAATTATTTGCAACTATTTTGTTCCAAATTTAAAAACACTAATTATTAATCTTAAAATAATTTTCCAAATATACCATTTTCCTAAAAAACCTATCTAAACAATCTTCACCGAAGTCATACTCAAAGATCCCGCTACTAATTTATCATTGAATAGACTGAGTTCTTCCTTCTTTTCTTTTAATCCCAACGTATAAATCAAAGGTAAAAAATGTTCTGGCGTTGGAATGGCTAATTGCAAGGCTTTGCTTTGCCTTTCGTAATCAAACAAAGGTTTAAAATTGCAGTCCGATAAATAATTATTGATTGTTTCTCTGGCTTCTATTGCCCAATCGTATCCGTAATTGTCTTTGTCAAAATTTGGAAAATCAACTAATCGCAAGTTATGTACAATATTTCCACTGCCCACAATTAGAATCCCTTTGTATCTCAAATCTCTGAGTTGTTTAGCCAATTCAAAATGATATTCTGGTGGTTTTGTATAATCTATACTTAATTGAATCACCGGAACGTTAGCTGCAGGATATAAATGTTTAATTACACTCCAGGCTCCGTGGTCCAAACCCCAGGTATCATCTAATTCAACTTCAATAGGTTGTACTAATTCTTTAGTTACCAAAGCCAATTCAGGACTCCCTTTAGCAGGATATTGAACCGCAAATAATTCGGGTGGAAAACCTCCAAAATCATGAATTGTTTTTGGCATTTCCATAGCCGTTACTTTGGTTCCTTTGGTATACCAATGGGCTGAAATACACAAAATGGCGTTCGGTTGTGGAAGTGTTTTTGCCAAATTCCTAAAACCAGTCACAAACTGATTTTCTTCAATGGCATTCATTGGGCTTCCGTGACCCAAAAATAAAACAGGCATTTTATCGGTAGTTGAAAAACTTCCAGATATAGAATGTAAATCGTTTAAATTATTCATCAGAAGAGCTTTCTAAAATTATTCAACAAAACTTTCATCTTTAAAACCAATCAAATACAATTTGTTTTTAGCCCGTGTCATAGCCGTATACAACCACCGAATATAATCACTATTAATTCCGTCAGGCAAATACGGTTGTTCAATAAAAACGGTGTTCCACTGCCCTCCTTGCGATTTATGACAGGTAATAGCATAAGAGAACTTGACTTGCAAGGCATTAAAATAGTCGTTGTTTTTTACTTTCTGGAATTGCTTAAATTTAGTTTCACCTTCATAATCTTTGAGCACTTCTTGGTACAAACGATTGGACTCTTCATAGGTCAAAGAAGGCGATTCGCTTTTGATGGTATCCAAAAGTAAAACCGTTTCAAATGGCTTTTGATCAGGATAATCGACCATACGGATTTTCACCTTGGCAAATTGAAAACTATACAATTCTTGAATACCAAATATTTCCAAAACCTCAATTATATCACCATTGGCAATAAAACCAGCTTCATCTGAATCTTTTAGCCAAAAGTAATTGTTTTTTACCACCATTAAAAAATCTCCTGTTGACAATTCGCTTTCTCGATCTAAAATTCGAGTTCGAATTTGTTCGTTATACTGATTGGCTCTTTTATTGGAACGAACAATAAACGCCGTATCTTCTATACTGTAATTGCTATAAGCAGATTGAATAGCGTCCTGAATATCATAGCCATCTGTCAATCGTATTATATCTTTATATTTTTTTACATCAAACTGAAAATCAGTAACAAAACTATCCTTCAATAATTCTCGTAATTCTGTTGCATTATGTAAAATCCCTGAACTTTCTTCCTGACGCATCACTTCGTCTAATTCAATGGACTCAATTTCTTTATCATAATGTACTGCTAAAGTATGGGTGTCTAAAGCTGGACTAATATCTAAATTCACTGGGGGTAGCTGAGCGGTATCTCCCAACAGAATCATTTTACAATTGGTTCCCGAATACACATACGAAATCAAATCATCCAACAATGAACCATTTTCATACAATTTAGAATCCGAATTAGCGTCCGATATCATCGAGGCTTCATCAACGATGAAAATGGTATTTTTATGTTTATTAGGCTGTAACGTAAACGAAACACCTCCTCCAGAAGATTTCTTAGGAAAATAGATTTTTTTATGAATGGTAAAAGCTGGCTTGTTTGAATAATTGGCAATTACCTTAGCCGCACGACCCGTTGGAGCAAGCAAAACATACTTTTTATTAATCTCTATCAGATTATTGACAATGGTAGAAATGACGGTCGTTTTTCCTGTTCCCGCATATCCTTTCAAAACAAAAATGGTGTTGTTCTCCATTTCGGTTAAGAAAATAGCAATCTTCTGAAAAAAAATATCCTGTTTGTAAGTAGGTTCAAACGGAAATTTTTTCTTTAAAAGACTGTAAAACATGGAGGAATTCATTCTGACTAATTTGTCTGCAAAGTAAACAATTGCAATGACAAAAATCAATTGCAATTGCAAAAATCAATGATAAAATTAAATAGCGAGTTCCAAAATTAATTTGATTTCTTTATTACTTTTTGAAATTGATTTTTGAAATTGCTATTGAAATTGATTTTTGCCATTGTTATTCGTATGTTTGCATTGTTGAAACAAAACCTATGAATACCAATATCACCGAAAAGAGTTATAAAAAACTGTCGATTCAAGTTGCCTTGAATGGACTTTCTTTTTGTTGTTTTGACACCTTAAACAATACGATTACCTCATTCAACGAAGTACGTTTTGATACGTTTCACAAAGCGACTAAAACTGAGGATTTATTTGCCGATGCTTTTAGTGATTATCCTCAATTAAAGGATTCGTATGACGAGATTCTAATTATACACAATAACAATCTCTCTACATTTGTGCCTGAGCCATTGTTTGACGAAAACTTTCTAGGCAGCTATTTGCAATACAATACTAAAGTTTTTGAAACTGATTTTTTTGCTTTTGACGAAATTGCTAATTGCCAAATGAATACTGTTTATATTCCGTATGTAAATATCAATAACTTTTTTATTGACCAATTTGGCACTTTTGATTACAAACATGCTAATTCTATTTTGGTTTCCAAATTATTAATTGGATCCAAAAACAATCCGGAAAAGAAAATGTTTATTCATATTAATTCTGGTCATTTTGAAATTATTGTTTTACAAAATCAGAAACTATTATTATTCAATTCGTTTGAGTATTCAACTCCTGAAGATTTCTTGTATTACATTTTGTTTACAGCAGAACAATTAGGTTTAAATCCAGAAGAATTTCCGTTAGAACTGATTGGAAAAATTGATGCTGAAAGTGACTATTATCAATTGGCGTATAAATACATTCGTAATGTATCATTAATAGATATTAGTGATTTACAAGCTAAAAATACTTTTTCAGAAGCGGACAATAGAAATCACTTTATACTTTTTAATTCATGAGAATTATTTCAGGCAAATACAAAGGCCGACGCATATTTCCTCCAAAAAACCTTCCTGTACGTCCCACAACTGATATGAGTAAAGAAGCATTATTCAATGTTTTGAATAATCATTTTAGTTTTGAAGGATTAAAAATATTGGACTTGTTTTCAGGAACAGGAAACATCAGCTTCGAATTTGCTTCGAGAGGTAGTTCGCCCATCACTTCCGTAGATGGTGATTTTGGTTGTGTAAAATTTATCAAACAAATTGCTGCTGAATTTGATTTCAATATTGCTGCTACTAAAAGTGATGTTTTTGCTTTCCTTGAAAAAAACAAAACAACTTACGACATCATTTTTGCAGACCCTCCTTATGGTTTAGACCAAAAAACCTTCGAGAAAGTAGTTACTTTAGTATTTGAAAAAGGACTTTTAGAAGAAGATGGTATGTTGATCATTGAACATTCCAAATACACTAAAATGGAGCATTTAGCTCATTTTTCTTTCCAGAAAAGTTATGGTGGATCTTTCTTTAGCTTCTTTGAGATTGCAACTTCGGAGGACGAAGAATAGTTTTTTCCTCACTAATAAAAAAAGCAGACCTATAAGCCGGATTCTGTCTCCGTAAACGGAGCCTTATCATTTATCTAGATCGTACATTACTGTAAGACTCAAGCTATCTACCCTTCAACAACGGACGAGAAGCCCTTAAATGCTGATATACTTGATATTTCACCGCATAGAGTTTACCTGGTTTCACTACAGCATTACCTGTACATACTTTCTGTT
>JACCDZ011526562.1_pt1 | contig 23175 bp, 18 predicted proteins | sample 7449551 | NCBI WGS metagenome assembly JACCDZ01 (sample SAMN15323452, study PRJNA562643) | freshwater metagenome | isolation source: river surface water | place: USA:Blue River Watershed | collected 2017-08-18 | reverse complement strand
GGGCTGCGGCTTCTTCGTAACCGGTGGTGCCGTTGATCTGGCCGGCGAAAAACAAACCTTGGATCTGCTTGGTTTCAAAGCTGTTTTTCAGCTCGCGCGGGTCAAAGTAGTCGTATTCGATGGCGTAGCCGGGTCGCAAGATGTGGCAGTTTTCCAAGCCCTTCATCGAGCGCACCAGGTCGTACTGGATGTCAAACGGCAAGCTGGTCGAGATGCCGTTGGGGTAATACTCGTTCGTGGTCAGGCCTTCGGGTTCGAGAAAAATCTGGTGGCTGTCTTTGTCGGCAAAGCGGTTGATCTTGTCTTCGACGCTGGGGCAATAGCGCGGGCCCACACCTTCGATCTTGCCGGTGAACATGGGGCTGCGGTCAAAGCCGGAGCGGATGATCTCGTGTGTGCGCTCGTTGGTGTGCGTGATCCAGCAGGGCATTTGCTGGGGGTGCATGTCCGCACGGCCCATGAAGCTGAACACCGGCACACCATCGTGAGGATTCATGCCGCCGGGCATACCGTCCCCGGGCTGCTCGCTGCATTGGCTGAAGTCAATGGTGCGGCCATCCAGACGCGGCGGTGTACCGGTCTTCAGACGCCCTTGCGGCAACTTCAATTCTTTCAGGCGTGCGGACAAGCTAACGGCAGGCGGATCCCCTGCCCGACCCGCCGAATAGTTCTGCAAACCCACATGGATCTTGCCATCCAAGAAAGTCCCGGCCGTGAGTACCACGGTGCGCGAACGGAAACGGATACCCACCTGCGTGACAGCGCCCACCACACGGTCGCCTTCCACCATCAAATCGTCCACGGCTTGCTGGAACAGCCACAGGTTTGGCTGGTTTTCCAAGATACGGCGGATGGCGGCTTTGTACAAAATGCGGTCGGCCTGGGCGCGGGTGGCACGCACGGCGGGGCCTTTGGAACTGTTGAGGATGCGGAACTGGATGCCGCTCTCATCCGTGACCAGCGCTCTGGCACCGCCCAAAGCGTCCACCTCTTTGACCAAGTGGCCCTTGCCAATGCCACCAATGCTGGGGTTGCAACTCATCTGCCCCAAAGTTTCGATGTTGTGGCTGAGCAAAAGCGTTTTGCTGCCCATGCGGGCTGCTGCCAAGGCGGCTTCTGTTCCAGCATGGCCGCCACCGACCACGATCACATCGAATTCTTGAGGATAAAGCATGAGTGTGCGCCTCCGTGTGAAGGCTAAAAAATGAGCGCCACATGCGCCGTGAGCTGCCCTGCCACGGGGTCAGCCGAATTTGCTGATTTTACAGGCACACCCCCAATGGGTGCACGCGCTAAGCCTTCAAAGGCAAGGCACCCACGGCTTTGACCTCACCCAAGGAAAAACTGGTGTGCAAATCTTTCACATTGGGCAGGTTGATGAGCACATCGCGTGCAAACTGGCTGAAAGTGTTGAGGTCTTTGCTGACGACCTGCAACTCAAAGGTGCCCGTGCCGCTGATGTAGTGGCAAGAAATGACCTCCGGGATCTTCAGAATGGCCTCTTCCAACTGGCGGGTCACATCGCCGCGGTTGCGCTCGGCATCAAGACGCACAAAAGCGAGCACGTCCAGGCCCACTTTTTGGCGATCGATTTCCGCCCGATACCCTTTGATCACACCGGCCTCCTCCAGCGCACGCACACGCCGCCAGCACGGTGCTGCCGACAAACCCACGCGCTGGGCCAATTCGGCGTTGGTCAAGCGGCCATCGTTTTGCAGTTCATTCAAGATGGCCCAGTCAAATTTATCCATTGTTTCCAAAATCAGTCCTTTTGAGCAAGATTCTTTCAAATCATAGGGGAAATCCTGTCACATAAAGCAAGCACCTGTCGGCGGGCCCGCTCTACACTGATCCTGAATTTCCATCTGCAGGACACGCACCATGAATGCACCTTTGCCCGAATCGATCCGCCAAGCTCTTGAGACGGTGACCCTGGACGACAAGTACAGCCTGGATGTCGGCAGGGCCTTCATGAGCGGTGTGCAAGCTCTGGTCAAGCTGCCCATGCTGCAACGCCAGCGCGACGCCTTGCAGGGCAAGAACACCGCCGGCTTCATCAGCGGCTACCGAGGCTCGCCCCTGGGCAATTACGACCAATCGCTGTGGAAAGCCAAAGACCACCTGAAGGCCCAAAACATCGTCTTCCAGCCCGGCGTGAACGAAGAGCTGGCCGCCACCGCCTTGTGGGGCACGCAGCAACTGGGTTTTGCGCCCCCGGGCACCAACAAGTTCGACGGCGTGTTCGGCATTTGGTACGGCAAAGGCCCAGGTGTTGACCGCTGCTCGGACGTGTTCAAGCATGCCAACATGGCGGGCACCACACCATGGGGCGGTGTGCTGGCCGTGGCCGGTGACGACCATGTGGCCAAAAGCTCGACCGCTGCGCACCAAAGCGACCACATCTTCAAGGCCTGTGGCCTGCCGGTGTTCTTCCCGGCCAGCGTGCAGGACATCCTCGACCAAGGCCTGCATGCGCTGGCCCTGAGCCGCTTTGCAGGAATCTGGTCGGGCATGAAAACCATCCAGGAGATTGTGGAGTCCAGTGCCACCGCCCACATCGACCCCGAGCGCGTGCAGATTGTGCTGCCCGAATTTGTGATGCCGCCCGGGGGCGTGCACATCCGCTGGCCAGACACCGCACTGGAACAGGAAGCCCGTCTGTTCGACTACAAGTGGTACGCCGCGCTGGCCTACATTCGCGCCAACCGACTCAACCACAACGTGATTGAAAGCGCCAACGACCGCTTTGGCCTGATCGCCAGCGGCAAAGCCTACAACGACACCCGACAAGCTTTACTCGACTTAGGACTCGATGACAACCGTTGCCGACAGTTGGGTATACGTTTGCACAAAGTGAACGTGGTTTGGCCTCTTGAAGCCCAAACCACGCGTGAATTTGCCACGGGCTTGCGCGAAATTCTGGTGGTTGAAGAAAAACGCCAAGTCATTGAATACCAGCTCAAAGAAGAGCTTTACAACTGGCGTGACGATGTGCGCCCCAACATCTTGGGCAAGTTCGAAGAAAACGAAGGTGATTTGTCAGGCGGTGAATGGTCAAATCCCAACCCCAGCGAACGCAAGCTCTTGCGTGCCAATGCCGATTTGACACCCGCCATCATTGCAAGAGCCATTGCCAAACGCCTGAAAAAACTGGGTGTGGACAGCGAAACGACAGCACAAATCGATGCCCATCTGGCCATTTTGGATGCCAAAGAAAGTGCCATGGAAGTGCAGGTACTGGGTGCAGCCGCTGAGCGGCAACCCTGGTTTTGCTCTGGTTGCCCGCACAACACCTCCACCAAGGTGCCTGAAGGCTCACGCGCCATGGCCGGCATTGGCTGCCACTTCATGAGCCTGTGGATGGACCGCAGCACCGCTGGCTTTACCCAAATGGGTGGCGAAGGTGTGCCGTGGAGTGGCCAACAACCGTTTTGCACCGACACACACATCTTTGCCAACATCGGTGACGGCACCTACTTCCACAGCGGCATCTTGGCGGTACGGCAAAGTGTGGCCTCGGGTGTGAACATCACCTACAAAATTTTGTACAACGATGCCGTGGCCATGACCGGTGGCCAGCAAGTGGGCGAACGTCCCGAGGGCCACAGCGTGGTCCAGATCGCCATGAGCATGAAGGCTGAAGGCGCCCAACGCATCGTAGTGGTCACCGACGAACCCGAAAAATACGAGGGTGTCGCCTTGGCCGAAGGTGTGCGTGTGTTCCACCGCGATGAGCTGGACCGGATTCAACGCGAAATGCGCGAGATCAAGGGCACAACTGTCATCATTTACGACCAGACCTGCGCGACCGAAAAACGCCGTCGCCGCAAGCGCGGCACCATGGTCGATCCTGCGGTTCGGGTCATGATCAACGAGGAAGTGTGCGAAGGCTGCGGCGACTGCGGGGTGCAATCGAACTGCCTGTCGGTAGAGCCGCTGGAAACCGAACTGGGCCGCAAGCGCACCATCAACCAAAGCACCTGCAACAAGGACACCAGTTGCCTCAAGGGCTTTTGCCCCAGCTTTGTGACGGTGGAAGGTGGCCAATTCAAGAAAAAAGCCAGCAAGGCGACACATGCGCTGTCACCTGCCGAATTGGGCGCATTGCCAGAGCCCTCGCTACCAGACACCACCCACCCCTGGGGCACCGTGGTGGCCGGTGTGGGTGGCACAGGCGTCATCACCATCGGTCAGTTGCTGGGCATGGCCGCGCACATCGAAGGCAAGGGCATCGTCACGCAAGACGCTGCGGGTCTGGCCCAAAAAGGGGGCGCCACCTGGAGCCACATCTTGGTGGCCAATGCCCAGCAAGACATCCGAACCACCCGCGTGAGCATGGCCGCAGCCGATGTGATTTTGGGCTGCGATCCGATCGTGACCGCATCCAAAGAAACCCTGCTGCGCATGCGCGAAGGCCGCACCCATGTGGCGCTCAACAGCAGCAGCACACCCACCGCAGCCTTCGTGAAGAACGGCAATTGGCAAAACCCGTCCGAGCAATGTTTGGTCGAAATTTCCAGGCAAGTGGGCAACGATGGTGTCAGCGCTTTCGATGCCGATCTGCTCGCCAAACAACTGATGGGAGACACCATTTATATGAACCCCATGATCCTGGGCTACGCATGGCAAAAAGGCTGGATTCCCATGCACCGTGAATCTTTGATGCGTGCCATCGAACTCAATGAAGTCGCTGTACAAAACAACCTGATGGCGTTTGAATGGGGCCGTCATGCCGCACACCATCTGGATGTGCTGATGCAGAAAATTCAACCGACACAAACCATACACTTTAAGAAGCGTGAAACACTGCAAGACTTGATTCAAAACCGCACGGTGCGATTGACCGCTTACCAAAACGCCGCTTACGCCGAGCGTTACCAAGTCTTCATCGAACGCGTCAAAGCAGCAGAAGCGCCCTTGGGGAAGAACTTGCTGAGCGAGACCGTCGCACGCCAACTCTACAAGTTGATGGCCTACAAAGACGAATACGAAGTCGCACGGCTGCACACACAGTCAGATTTTTTGGCCCGCATCCAGGACAGTTTTGAAGGGGACTTCAAAGTCCATTACCACTTGGCACCTCCCCTCTTGGCCAAACGGAACGCCAAGGGCGAACTGGTCAAACAAAAATTTGGTCCAGCCATGCTGACCGGATTCAAACTGCTGGCCAAACTCAAAGGCTTGCGTGGCACAGCACTGGACATTCTGGGCCACACCGAAGAACGAAAAACCGAACGTGCTTTGATTGGCGAATACATGCAACAAGTTGAAGCCACACTGCCAGGACTCAATGCCCTGAACCATGCGCATGCGGTGGATGTGGCACGCGTGCCAGAAAACATCAAAGGATTTGGTCACGTCAAGGAACGCAACATCCAGGCTGCACGCAGTCTGTGGACAGCGCTGAGCAAAGCTTGAAAGACAAAGGCCACCTTGCGGTGGCCTTGGCTGATTTTTTTAGCATGCCTTCAGGGCAGACCTGATGCGAAAATCAGCGTGCGTCAGGCAACTCGATCTTGACTTCCAGAACTTCCAAATTGTCCTGGCGTTCCAGATTGACCTTGATGTCGTCCTGATTGATCTTGATGTATTTGCTGATCACCGCAACCAACTCGCGTTGCAAATCAGGCAAATAATCCGGCTCGGCTGCATTGCGTCCACTGCGCTCATGCGCCAGGATGATCTGCAAACGCTCTTTGGCCACATTGGCCGTTTTCTTCTTTTCACCCAGCAGGAAAGAAAGAAAGGACATGGTTTATTTACCTCCGAACAGACGTTTCAAGAAGCCTGGTTTTTCAGCTTCAGTGAAACGCATCGGCTTGTCTTCACCCAGGAAGCGATCGATCACGTCCTTGTAAGCTTCAGAGACATCGCTGTTGGCCATGTGGATCGCAGGTGTGCCCTGGTTGGACGCTTGCAAAACGTTTTCGCTCTCGGGAATCACGCCCAACAACTTGATGCGCAAGATGTCCTGGATGTCCTGCAGAGACAACATCTGACCGTCTTCCACGCGGTTGGGGTTGTAGCGGGTGATCAGCAGATGTTCCTTGATGGGCTCAAGGCCTTCGATGGCACGCTTGGTCTTGCTGCCGAGCATGCCCAAAATGCGGTCCGAGTCACGCACCGAAGACACTTCAGGATTGGTCACCACCAGTGCTTCATCGGCAAAGTGCATGGCCATCAGGGCACCTGTTTCGATACCGGCAGGCGAATCGCAAACAATGTATTCAAAACCCATGTCGCTCAAATCGTTGAGAACTTTGGCAACGCCTTCCTGCGACAAGGCTTCCTTGTCACGGGTTTGAGAGGCTGCCAACACAAACAGGTTGCTGCACTGTTTGTCTTTGATCAGGGCCTGGTTCAGATTGGCTTCACCTTGGATCACGTTGATCAGGTCATACACCACACGGCGCTCACAACCCATGATCAAGTCCAGATTGCGCAAGCCCACATCAAAGTCGATGACGGCTGTCTTGAAGCCTTTCAAAGCCAAGCCGGTGGCGAAACTGGCGCTGGTCGTGGTTTTGCCAACGCCGCCTTTGCCGGAAGTCACAACGACGATTTTTGCCATGGGGGGTTTTCTTTCTTGGACAGGTGTAAAAGCAGATTCAGGATATCAGAGGCGAAATCAACAATTTGTCGCCATCGGGGCCAGATTGCAAACAAACCTGAGAAGGTAAGCCAGCAACTTCGGCAGGTAAAGGATTTTCGCTGGTGCGGTACACACCGGCAATCGAAATCAATTCAGGTTCCATCGCGTGGGCAAAGATCATGGCCTTGGTATTGCCACGTGCGCCTGCAATGGCTTTGCCACGCAAACTGCTGTAGACGTGGATAGAACCATCGGCAATGACCTCAGCGCCCGGATTGACCACAGCCAAAACCACCAAATCACGCCCTTTGGCATAAACCTGCTGACCAGAACGAAGAGGTTTATCGATCACCAAAGCACCCAAAGGTGCAGGTGCAACAGGCGCAAGCACTTGAGGTGCTGGGCTTGAAGGCTCAGCAACAGGGACAGAGCGGCGAATGCGGGCATCAGAAGCATCCACCAACCCGAGGGCCTGGGCAACCAATAATAAAGCGCTGTTGGCCCCTTTGATGGCCAAAGGAACCAAACCATGCTGGCGCAGCACTGCCAAGAGCTTTGCCAGATCAAATTGAGAACTTTCAAGCTCCTGAGGCAACGATGAGACATCGATCACCAAAGGATCGTGGTCAAAAAAACCAGGACTTTCGGCCAATTGCTGACTCAGTGCTGCAGATACAGCATCAATCTGGCTTGTTTTGAGCAACAAAGCCACCAATGGCAGATCAGCGCTTTTGATGTCGTAACACTGAGAAAGAGGTGTGTCTGAATCGAAGGCCATGGTGCCGAAATAGGAGGAAAGATGCAAATCTTACCAGCGAGCTTGTTGTTTGTTAGTTTTCTATAGATTTAGATTTTAAATTAGTAGTAGTAGATAAGGAAAGCGCTGTCTTGTGTACAAGCAATTTTTTCCCTTGAAAAACAGATACTTAGCTTACTCCCATGCATGTGGATCACCTTGCTAGCGGAGAGTCTGCTGAACATGAATAACTTTTAAAAATGGCACCGGTCTGTGGATAACTCACGGTTTGCTCTTTCTTTATCCACAGCTTTATGCATCTCGTTTTACTGGTCGATGAGCCACTGGATGATCCCTTTGGCGACGAAACCGACCATGCCAAAGGAAAGACCTAGAAAAATAACAAAGGTGCCAAATTTTCCAGCTTTCGACTCCCAAGCCAGTTGCCCAATGATGAACAACATGTAGAGCATGAAAGCGCCCACCCCAATGGTCAGCCCAAACCAGGCGAATTGTTCTTCAGTGAATCCCCACATCACTGTTCACCTTGTCGGGAAATGCGCTCTTCGAGATGGGAGACATCGATCAGTTGGCGGTAGGCATGCCAACTGGCATGACCGAGCATGGGTACCACCAAAATGAGGCCCAAAAACAATGAAAAGATGCCCAACAAGCTGAACCCCATGATGAGAAATGCCCAAAAAGCCATCTCCAAGGGGTGGGTCAACACGGTTTTCCAGCTGGTCAACACCGCTTGCAAGACACTCACTTTGCGGTCCAACAACAAAGGCATGGAAACCACGCTGGATGCAAATACCGGTGCTGCCATCAAACCGCCCAAGCCAAGCCAGAATTCAAAAAGGAAATGGTCAGGACTGAGCACAACATGGCGCACAAAATCCATGGGCGTGTGAATGGGTACGGGTGCCATCAAAGTGATCAAAGCCGCGGAAGTGATCACCCAACCTGTGGCCGCCAATGCCAACAGCAAGCCAAAACGGATCAGGCTCCAGTAACTCTCAGGCTGACGGTGCAAACGCAAGTGCCACTGCGTCCAGGTGTTCACCAGCAATTGGAAATTGACCGTTTCTCCCCGTTCCATGGCCCGACTCATGGCATACAGGCTGGTCGCCAATACAGGCGCAATCACCAAGAACCCAGAAAGACAACCGGCCAACAACCAAAACCGATCGTGAGCCATCCAGGTGATGACCAGACCCCACATGCACATGAGTAAGCCGTGCAAGGTGCTCAACCCAGGAGATCTTGCGAAATCCTTGAAACCCAATGCCAGCCATTGCAAGGGTTGGTCAAAGACGATGGGCAATACAGGCGGTAAAAAGACCGTGGCGCTGCCTTTGGGTTTGATTTGAGGTGGAGGTTTGAGCATCCGCCGAGCTTAACGGCCGTGGATGTTGATGAATTTGATGCAAGTCAAGACAAAAAAGGCAGCCCGCAGGCTGCCTTGAGGGGTTTGCAAGTCAATCCATCAGGGATGGCGGGGAGCGCCTTTGCGCATACCGTGCATGAACCGCAAAGTTTCATTGTCAAACACTTTCTTTTGCTCAGCGCTCAGGACGCCATAGAAAACTTTGGTGGCTTCAGCATGCTTTTGCATTTGTGCGTCCATTTTGGCGCGATGTGCTTGCATTTGGTCAAGGCGCTCAGGGGTGCTCATTTTTTCCAAGGCCGCACGATCAAACCGTGCAGGGGCGTGAGCGCCGGGTTGCATGGCCTGTGCAAATGCAGCCCAAGCCGCTTCCTGCTCGCCTTGCAATTTCAGTTGCGTTTTGAGTTCTGTCAAATGCTGGGTATGTCGTTGCGACATGTGTTCATGCATTTTGGCCATGTGCTCACCGCCAGCAGCAGGGCCCATTTGGGCAAAGCTCAAAGATGACAGACCTGCCAGCAAAGACGCTGCGATCAATGTGTTGCGAATCAGTTTCATGGAAAACATCCTTTCAGTGATGGGATGGCTGAAGTGTGCTGTGTCCATGTGTCTGCCATGTTCCTTGTTTGCACCATCACTGTAAAGTTGAGCAAACAACCCTCACCGATCACTGACCCAAACGCCCTGCCTGAAAGTCCTCCACAGCTTGCAGCAATTCTTCGCGCGTGTTCATGACAAAAGGCCCGTACTGCGCAATGGGTTCGCGCAATGGCTGGCCCGTGATCAGCAAGGCGCGGGTGCCTGCTTGGCCTTGAAGCACAACGCCATCACCCCCATGGCTCAAAATCGCCATGCGTTGAAGTGGCACGGTTTCAGTGCCTTGCGCACTTTGCACCGCCAGCGAGCCACGGTAAACATAAACGAAAGCGTTGTGGCCAACCGGGATGCTTTGCGTGAAAGCTTGGTTGTCGCTGAAATGGATGTCCAGGTACAACGGGTCGGTGGGGTAGTCTTTGGCAGACCGATGCAAAGCGCCTTGCACACCGTGACTTTGGCCAGAGATCACACGCACAAGAACGCCCGCATCGGTGGTCACTTCCGGGATGCTTTCACTTTGAATATCCCGATACCAAGGCGTGCACATCTTTTGATGAGAGGGCAGGTTCAGCCACAACTGAAAACCTTCCATCAGCCCCTCTTCTTGTTCAGGCATTTCGCTGTGAACCAGACCGCGGCCTGCGGTCATCCATTGCACACCACCGTTTTGCAGCAAACCTTCGTGGCCTGCGCTGTCGCGGTGGCGCATGCGACCGGCGATCATGTAGGTCACGGTTTCAAAGCCACGGTGAGGATGGTCAGGAAAACCAGCGCCGTAATCTTTGGGGTCGTTGCTGCCGAATTGGTCGAGCATCAGGAAAGGGTCAAGGCGTTGTTGCAATTCGCCCGTGAGCACACGGGTCAAACGCACACCTGCGCCGTCGCGTGTGGCACGACCAGCAACCAAGGCCTCCACAGAACGTGGATTTTGAACAAGGGCAAAAGAAGTCATGCCCCGGATGATGCCGCAAAAAACAAACCCCGTTCATCACGGGGCCTGAGGTTCAAACTTTGCGGTTTTTACAAGTGTTGATGCCCAACAAGCTGTAGGGCGGGCACCAGCCGATCAGGCCTGTGGCCACAGGCACAAGGCCCACCCAGCCCCAGACGCCGACTTGTCCGGTGGCCGCCAATGCGATCAAGACAAGACCGATCACGATGCGCAAGATGCGTTCAATGCCGCCGATGTTTGTGGTCATGGGAACTCCTTTGGGGTTAAAAATCAGGTCGCGACGCGGTAGCCTTCTTCGGCAATGGCCCGAGCCAAATCTTCGCGTGGTTTGTCAGAATCAATTTCGACTTTGTTGTGTGTGCGGTCGATGACGATTTTGGCTTGTGCATCGACAGCCAACAAAGCTTTGGTCACTGCTTTTTCGCAGTGGCCACACGTCATGCCTTCAACAGTGAAAACCTGGTTCATGATGTCACTTTCAGTCAAACCCTCAGGGGTATGCTCAAAGCATAGTTCAAAACAGGTTTCAAGACATGACTTATATCAAGCGTGAAGCGGCGACCATTGACATTGGCATTGGTGGCATGACGTGCGCATCGTGTGTGGCGCGGGTTGAAAAAGCCTTGAACAAAGTGCCTGGGGTTGAATCGGCCACCGTCAATCTGGCCACGGAATCTGCGCGCATCACGGTGCAATCCGCAGAGGTCACAGATGCCCGTCTGAGGCGCGCCATCCGCGATGCAGGGTATGAGCCTTTGACACCTCAGGCGCTTGAATCGGCTGAACGAGCTTCCACTTGGTCGGGTTTCGCGCCAGTGGCGTTGGGCTTGCTGCTGTCGGCACCGCTGGTCTTGCCCATGTTGGGCGACCTGTGGGGCCAGCACTGGATGCTGCCCGCTTGGGTGCAATTTGCATTGGTCACACCGGTGCAATTCATCCTCGGCGCACGTTTTTACAAAGCCGGTTGGCACGCGCTCAAGGCCTTGACGGGCAATATGGATTTGCTGGTGTCCTTGGGCACCACGGCAGGGTGGTTGCTCTCGGTCTGGTTGTGGCTCAATGCACACGAAGGCCATGCCCCGCACCTGTATTTTGAAGGCTCGGCGGTGGTCATCACCCTGGTCTTGCTGGGCAAATGGCTGGAAGCCAGGGCCAAGCGGCAAACCACAGAAGCCATCCGTGCGCTGCATGCTTTGCGCCCAGACAAGGCCCACTGGATCAGCGACGAAGGCGAGGTCGATGTGCCGGTGGCCGAAATTTTGGTGGCTGATCTGGTGGCGGTGCGCCCGGGTGAGCGCTTTCCCCTGGATGGCGAGCTCATCGAAGGCCAGACCCAGGTCGATGAATCCATGTTGACGGGCGAGCCCTTGCCCGTGAGCAAAACCATGGGCGCACAGCTGACCGGCGGTTCGATCAACGGCGATGGCCGTGTGCTGATGCGCGTCACCGCCGTGGGCCATGAAACCGTGCTCTCACGCATCATCCGCCTAGTCGAAGACGCGCAAGCGGCCAAGGCGCCCATCCAACGGTTGGTGGACAAGGTGGCCGAAATTTTCGTGCCTGTAGTGTTGGTGGTGGCCTTGTTGACCCTGGCGGTGTGGATGTTCATGGGCGCGAGTTTTGAAACAGCGCTCATCCATGCCGTGGCGGTGTTGGTCATCGCCTGCCCTTGTGCACTGGGGCTGGCCACACCTGTGGCCATCATGGCGGGCACCGGTGTGGCGGCCAAACACGGCATCCTGATCAAGGATGCCCAAGCGCTGGAGATGGCGCACCGCGTGGAGACCGTGGCCTTTGACAAGACCGGCACCCTCACGGTCGGTCAACCTCGCCTGATTGAGCACTTGGTCGCACCCGGCCATGACGCTGCAACCGCTTTGGCTTGGGCCGCCAGCGTGCAAAGCGGCAGCGAACACCCCTTGGCCCGAGCAGTGCTCAAAGCGGCGCTGGCGCAGGGCTTGAAGACCAGCACACCGCAAGACCTGACCGCAGTGCCCGGGCGCGGCGTGCACGCCCAAGTGGACGGGCGACAACTGCTGCTGGGCAGTCTGCGTTGGCTGCACCAAGAAGGCATGGACAACACTTTGTGGGCCGAAGACGTGAAGGCTTTGCAATCGCAAGGGGCCACCTTATCGGCGCTGGCCGAGCGAAGCCCAGACGGCGTGCAAGGCGTTTTGCTCATGGCCTTTGGCGACGAACCCAAGGTGGGCGCCTTGGAGGCTTTGGCCGCTTTGCGTGCGCGTGGCCTGAAGCTGGTGATGATCTCGGGCGACAACCAGGCCGCCGCCGAAGCCATGGCCCGACGATTGGGTCTGCGACCGGAAGACGGCGAGGTGTTGGCTGATGTGCTGCCTGGCGACAAAGCCGCGCAAGTGCAAAAGTTGCGCGAAGGCGGCCGCATCGTGGCCATGGTGGGCGATGGCGTGAACGATGCACCCGCGCTGGCGGCGGCCGATGTCGGCCTGGCCATGGGCAACGGCACCGATGTGGCCATGCACGCGGCAGGCATCACCCTCATGCGTGGCGATGTGGCCCTGGTCGGTGCGGCACTCGATATCTCCGCGCGCACGGTGGCCAAGATTCGGCAGAACCTGTTTTGGGCCTTTGCCTACAACGTGGCCGGTATTCCGCTGGCCGCGATGGGTTTCCTCAACCCGGTGATCGCCGGTGGTGCGATGGCGTTGAGTTCGGTCAGCGTGATGAGCAACGCTTTGCTGCTCAAGCGTTGGAAGCCCGATTGAAGACCTGGTTTCCGGGTTTTGGCTCGGGGAGACCGATTCCATGCGTGCGGCGCACGCAGATGTACCTCGCGTTTTCTTGACTTACGTCACGGCAAATCAGAGCGCAAACCATCACACTGACTTCATTGATTTGGAGAACAGACAGATGACAAAGCACAGCAGTTTGCAAACCATCCGCGATGAACATGCGTCATTGGCCGCCATGTTGCAGTCTATGCGCATGATGGTCGAACGCGGCCCAAGCGATGACCGGCGCAACTTTTTTGATGTGGTGCGCGCGATGCTGTTTTACATCGACGAGTTTCCAGAACGTTTGCACCACCCCAAGGAGTCGAACCTGTTGTTTCCCAAAGTGGTCAAGGTTGCACCCAAGGTGATGGGTGCCATCGACAAGCTCGAGCGTGACCACATGTACAGCGAAAAAGCAGCGCGGGATTTGCAGCACTTGTTGTTGTCTTGGGAATTGTTGGGGGCCACGCGGCGACAGGCCTTTGAAGACGCATTCAAACAATACGTGGACTTTTACCTCGAGCACATGAACTTGGAAGAAAGCGTGATCTTGCCCGAGGCAGAGCGCTGCCTGAGCGATGAAGACTGGGCCATCTTGGACAAAGCATTTGCCGAGAACGCAGACCCTTTGACGGGCCACTACCCGCCAACGCAGGCATACGAAAAGCTGTTCACCTTGATCGTCAGCCGCGCACCAGCGCCGATTGGTTTGGGCTGACCGCATCGCCTGTGCGGTCAGCTCACCAAGGATGCATCAATGCGCATTAGCCGCCGGGTGTGTGCGGTCCTTGAACCAGGACACGTACAGCACGGGCAAGACGAGCAGCGTCAGCAGTGTGGCGGTGAACAAGCCGCCAATCACCACGATGGCCAGCGGGCGCTGAGTTTCCGAGCCGATGTCATGGCTCATCGCCATCGGCAACAAACCCAGCGCGGCCAGCATGGCGGTCATCAGCACCGTGCGCAGGCGCTGCAAGGCGCCTTCTTTGACCGCCTCCAAGACCGTGTGACCTGCATTGCGCAGCTGCTGGAATACCGACAGCATCACCACACCGTTGAGCACGGCTTGCCCTGACAGCGCAATGAAGCCAATGGCCGCAGACACCGACAAGGGGATGTTGAAAATCCACAAGGCCACAAAACCGCCGATCAAGGCCAGGGGCACATTGATCAGAATCAGCGCAGCGCTCTTGAAGGAGCTGAATGCGTCGAACAGCAACACGAAAATCAGCAGCAGTGAAATGGGCACAACCACGCTCAGGCGCTGCATGGCACGCTCCTGATTTTCAAATTCTCCGGACCAGTTGACCACGTAATTGGCGGGGATCGTCACGTTTTTCTGAACACGTTGCTTCATGTCTGCCACGACGGAGCCCATATCGCGGCCTTTGATGAAAATGCCGATTGCCACAGTGCGGCGACCTGATTCGCGGGCGATGTTCATCGCGCCGCTGGTCTGTTCGATCTTGCTCACAGCACCCAGGCTCACATAGCCGCCATCGGGTGTGGGGATAGGGATGGTCTCCAGTTCAGAGATATTGCGGCGCGCCTGCGGCAAGCGCACGGCCACATCGAAGCGACGCTCGCCGTCCCACAGCGTGGTGGCGCCCTTGCCGGCCAGTGCGGCTTCGATCACATCTTGCACATCGCCCACGTTCAGGCCATAGCGTGCGGCTTGTTCGCGTTGGATGTTGATCAACAGCTGTGGCAACTCACCTTGGCGATCGATTTCAGCGCGACTGACACCTTTGACCTGCTTGATCTCGCGCTCGATGGCCTCGGCGGTCTGCCTGAGCACGGCCAGATCATCACCCGCGATCTTGATCACGATCTGCCCGTCGATCTGCGAAATGGATTCAAGCACGTTGTCGCGGATGGGCTGCGAGAAGGTCGGCTCCATGCCGGGCAAAGCCGAAACCGCCTGGTCCATTTCTTCGATCAGTTTTTCGCGCGTCAGACCCTTGCGCCATTGCTCTGGCGGTTTCAGGTCGACAAAGACCTCGGCCATGCTGATGGTTTTCGGGTCGGTACCGTCTTCGGGCTGGCCCGCTTTGGACACGGTGGTGCGCACTTCAGGGACGCTGCGCAATGTTTTGCGAATGTCACTCAGAATGCGCGTGGCTTCATCGTTGGCGACACTGGCGGGCAAACGCACGTTCACCCAGATCGTGCCTTCGTTGAGCTCGGGTAAAAACTCAGAACCCAAGCGCGATGCGGCCACCATGGCCATGGCGAAGCAAGCGATGGCGATGCCGACCACCTGACGGCGGTGACCCAGCGCCCAGTTCAGGGCCGGCGTGTAGATTTGTTTGGACTTGGCCACGACGCGGTTGTCGTGGTGCGGCAAACCTTTGCGCAGCATCCAGTAAGCCAACAAAGGCACGAGTGTCAGCGAAAAAATCAACGCACCAATCAGCGCGGCAGTCACCGACAAAGCCATGGGCTGGAAAATGCGGCCTTCATGGCGTTGCAAGGCAAAAATCGGGATGTGCGCTGCGATGATGATCAGCATCGAAAACAGCGTGGGTCGCCCCACTTCATTGGCCGCTTCGGTGATCAGGGTCTTGCGCTCTTTCTCGTTCATGCCCTCGCCCCGTTCTGCCAAGCGGTGCATGATGTTTTCGATCACGATCACCGCGCCGTCCACGATGATGCCGAAGTCCATGGCGCCTAAGCTCAGCAAGTTGGCCGGCACGCCCATGATCTTCAGGCCCATGAAGGTGGCCAGCAAGGCCAGTGGGATCACAGCCACCACCGCCAGGCTGGCCCGCAGGTTGGACAAAAAGATGTAGAGCACCAGCGACACCAGCAAGGCACCTTCAACCAGGTTTTTGAACACGGTGGTCAAGGTCTTGTCCATCAGCCAGGCGCGGTCATAAAAAGGCACGATTTGCACGCCTTGCGGCAAGCCACGGCTGTTGAGCTCGCTGATTTTTTCCTTCACCCCTTTGAGAACCACGCTGGGGTTTTCGCCTTTGCGCATGACCACGATGCCGGTGACGATGTCGTTGTCTTCGTCTTGGCCCACCGTGCCCAGTCGCGGCACTGCGCCAATCTTCACCTGCGCCACATCGCGCACCAAAATCGGTGTGGCGTTGCGGGTGGCGACCACGACTTGGCCAATCTCTTCGGGCGAGCGCAGCAAACCAATGCCACGGATGGCGAACTGTTGCAGGCCTTGTGCCACATAGCTGCCGCCCGCATTGGAATTGCCCCGACCCAGCGCGTCCAGCAGGTTCTGGAATGTCAGCTTGTGGGCGCGCAGTTTTTCCAAGTCGGGTTGCACTTCGTATTGCTTGATGAAGCCGCCCATCGCCACCACGTCGGCCACACCGGGCACCTGGCGCAAGCCGCGCTCAACGACCCAGTCCTGCAGCGTTCGCAGCTCGGTGGTGGTTTGTCCATCACCACGCAAGCGGTAGCGCATGACTTCGCCCACAGGCGTCGCGTTGGGCGCGATGTTGGCCTCCACGCCAGGCGGCAGGTCCACGCCACGCAGGCGCTCGTTGACTTGCTGGCGAACGATGTTCACATCGGCGTTGTCGTTGTAAGTGACCACCGTGAACGACAGACCGAATTGCGTGTGTGAGAACACGCGGATCGAATTGGGCAAGCCGGCCAGCGCCACCTCGATGGGCAAGGTGACCTGCTTTTCCACCTCTTCGGCCGCGCGGCCGGGGTACAAGGCAATCACGGTGACCTGGGTGTCGGTCACATCGGGGAAGGCCTCGACCGACAGGTTTTTGAAGGCAATGACGCCGGACATCACGAACAGCAGCGTGCCCAGCACGATGAACAGCGGCTGGTTCAGGGCGTAGTGGATGAGCTTTTTCATGGCTTGCTCGACTCCGCGGCGTGGGCGGCTTCCTGGGCGATGCGCAACTCCCTGGCCAGCAGCAAACCGTTTTGGCTGACGACTTGTTCCCCTTCTTTCAAGCCGCTGCTCAGCAAGACGCGCTGCGCCCCTTCGTATGACACTTTCACATCGCGTGGTTCAAACACCCCGGGTTGACTTTGCACAAAAACATAATGCTGGTTGCCGCGCAAGAAGACTGCGGTGGCAGGCACTTCAACACCTGCGCCAACCTGGCGCTCATAACGGACTTTGGTCAACATCTCGTTTTTCAGGAGACGCTGGGGGTTGGCCACTTTGGCCCGGATCTTGATGGTGCGCGTGTTGGGGTCAATTTGATCGGTCACTGCGCTGATGGTGGCCTCGAACTTTTGCTCGGCCAAAGACGGCACGATCAGGTTCACCTTGGCACCGGGGCGCAGGCCCGCCACATCGGCTTCTTGAGCATCGATTTGTACCCACAGAACGCTGGGGTCCGACACCACAAACATCGGCACGCTGGCACCATCGGGCCGCACTTCTTGGCCGGGGTTGAGGTTGCGTTCCACCACCACGCCGGCCATGTCGCTGCGCAGGCCCAACTGCTGGTTCACACTTGTGCCGCTGCCATACAGGCTGGTGCGTGCTTGGGCGCGCGCCACTTCGGCCAGTGCGCGTGCGGCTTCGGCTTCGGCTTGCTCCAGGTCTTTGCGGGCCACCACGCCCGCTTCAAACAAATCGCGTTGACGCTGCAAAGCAAGCTTTGCCAAGGTGGCGTCGGCTTGTGCCCGTGAGGTGTCGGCCTGCGCGGCACCGAACTCGGGCGAGGCCAGTTCGGCCAGCACTTGTCCAGCTTTGACGGCTTGCCCGATGTCGGCATGGATGCGGGTCACGCGACCTGCGAACGCGGGGTAGACGCGCTGGGTTTTTTCTTCGTTCCAGACCAGTTTGGCGGGCAGTTCAACGGCAATGTTTTGGGCCGGTATGGCGGCGGTGCTCACCAGCAGGGGCAGCTGGGGGTGGCCGGCCGGATAGCGCAATTGCTTGTTCTGGATGATGGGCATCGGCGCGCTGGCCACAGGCTCGGCTTTGTCCTGGCAGGCGGCCAGCAAGGCCACAGCGGCGATGCTCAAGAGGGTGATCGGGGTGCGTAAAGTTTTCACAGAGGGGTCTCGCTCAGGAATTCAAAGGGGTTCAACGGGTGCCGTGCGCTGCCGAGCGCAACTGCCAGGTGCCCAGTGCTTTGGCGTACGCGTTGCGCACGGCCAGGGCTTCGAGTTGGGTGGTTTTGAGGGTGCGGCGCGCATCCAGCAAATCGGTCAGCGTCAAGCCGCCTTTGCTGTAGGCCGTTTCTGCTTGCGCCGCCACTTGGGTGGCTTGCGGCAGGATGCTGTCTTCGAAAATCTTCAGGCGCTGAGCGCTGGCTTGCCAGGCTTGCACCAGCGCGCCCAGATCGGCGCGCGCTTGCAGCAAGGTTTTTTGCAGCAGGTCGCGGCTTTGTTCTTCTTGCGCCAGTGCGCGGGCAATGTCGCCGTCAAAGCGGTCCCAGCCGTTCAAGGGCACCGAGATGCGCAAAGCCAGCAAGCGGGTGGAGGTGCCAGGGAAATGGTCAAAGCTGGTGCCCACGCTGGGGTCGGCTTGGCGCAGAGCTTGGGCCGATTGCAAGGCGGCTTGCGCGGCGGCCACCCGCTCGCGGGCAGCGACCACGTCGGGCCGTTGCTCGACCAGCGTTTCCAGCAGCGCATCGGCTTGTGCGACATCGGTGGTGCTGGCAGGCCAATCGCCTTGCGCTTGCCAGCCACCGGCTGGCACGGGCAAGCCGGTCCACTGCGACAGGGCCCAGGCCGCCTGTTGGCGGTCGAGCGCGGCGCTTTGTTCGTCAGCGCGTGCGCGTTCGGCTTCGATCTGGGTGCGTGCGGCGTCTTGGGCGGACAGGTCCCCCGCCTTCAAGCGCAGCTGGGCACCGCGCGCCAGCTGGGCCGCGCTTTGGCCGATGGCCTGTACGGCTTGCAGGCGTTGCTGTGCGGCCAACAGGTCATAAAAAGCGGCTTGGGCACCGATTTGTTGCATCAGCAAGGCGTCTTGGCTGTCGGCCTGGGCGGCCTTGGCGCTGCGCTCGGCGGTTTCGGTGCGCAAGGCACGTTTGTTGCCGCGCTCCCAAGTCCAGTCCAGGCCCAGTGATTTGTCGATGCGCTTTTGCGACCAGAAGGCGCCGCTGCCGGAGCCGTTTTGCAGGTCAATCGAGGACATGCCCGCGGACAAGGTCGGCGCGGGGGCCCGGTTGGCGGTCAGCACATCGGCACGCGCTGCATTCAGGGCGCGTTGCGCGGCCAGCACGTCGGGGCTTTGCCGGGCCGCTTGCAGTACCTGCTGCAGGCTCAAGACCGAAGACGCAGGCGCTGCCATGCCCAAAGCGGGCGTTGCCGTTGCGGGGACTGTGTCGGCCGCCAGAGCCCAAGGGCTGGTGCTCAGGGCCAGCAGGCCGCTCCAATAAAACAAGTGTCGTATGCTCATTGCTCCTTTATCGGTGAACTGGCCTGACCAATACCTGACTTCGGTGGCCGTTTTTTGGAGACTCAGGGTTCATGCGTATCTTGTTGGTGGAAGACGATCCGGTGCTGCAGGCGGTCATGCTGCGCAGCCTGGCCGATGCCGGCCACCGTGTGGATGCAGCGGGCGACTTCGCTGCGGCGCAGCATTTGTGGCATGTGCAGGCCTATGACGCGGTCTTGTTGGACTTGAACTTGCCCCTGAATGAGCGCCGCGATGCCGAGATGGCCAGTGGTCTGACCTTGTTGCGCGAGCGCCGCACCAAAGGGGACAAGACCCCGGTGCTGGTGCTGACGGCCCGCAACCGCACCGATGAACGCATTGCCGGCTTGGACGCTGGGGCCGACGATTACCTCGGCAAGCCCTTTGAGCTGGCCGAAGTCGAAGCCCGGCTGCGGGCCTTGGTGCGTCGCAGCCAGGGCGCCGATGACCAGACCCAGGTGGGGCAGCTGGTGCTGGACCGCAAAGCCCGGCGCATCTTGATCGACGGCCAAGAGTTGACCTTGCCTGCGCGCGAGCTGGAGGTGTTGTGGGAGCTGATGAGCCCACCCGGGCGCACCGTGAGCAAGAAAGACCTGTCCAACAAACTCTCGGACTTTGAAGAGGCGCTGGCCGACAACGCGTTGGAAGCCTTCATCTCGCGCTTGCGCAAAAAGCTCGCGCAATCGGGCGCATCGATCCGCACCTTGCGCGGCCTGGGCTATCTGATGGAAGAGCAGCGGTCATGAAGCCCGCATCCACCACCTTGCGCGCCCGCTTGTTGCGCCATGTGATCTTGCCGCTGGCCTTGACTTGGCTGGTGGGGGCCCTGCTGGCCCTGGCGGTGGCGCGTTATTTCACGCAGCAAGCGTTTGACCGCGCCTTGCTCGACGACGCTTATGCGGTGGCCAGCCACGTGCGCCACGCCGAAGATGGCGGCCTGACGCTGGGCCTGAGTTCGGTCGAAATGGGCAATTTGTTGTTCGATCAGAACGAGAACCTGTACTTTGCCGTCTACCAAGAAGATGGCCGTTTGCTGGCGGGCCATGCGGGCTTGCAGTTGCCGGTGGGGGCTCGCACGAGTGTGACGCCGTTGTTCACCGAAACCCCGTTCCAGAACCGCAGCTTGCGAGCGGTGGTGCTGGAGCGCAAGAAACCCGCCAACTTCACCGTCGTGGTGGCGCAAACCACGCGTGTGCAGGACCGTTTGTTTCAGCGCTTGCTGTTCATCTCGCTGGTGCCGCAGTTGCTGTTGTTGATGTGGCTGGCCTGGTGGCTGCGCCGTGCCATTCAAAAAGATGTGCAACCCCTGATGGATCTGGAGCAAGCGGTGGCCTTGCGGGATGCGCGTGACCTGACGCCGATGGCGATTGCCACGCGCACGCTGGAAGTGCAAACACTGGGTGAGTCCATCAATGCCCTGCTCATGCGCATCGAGCAAAGCGTGCGCGGGCAAAAAGAGTTTGCGGGCAACGTGGCGCACGAGCTGCGCACGCCTTTGGCGGGCATCCGGGCTTTGGCCGAATATGGCCTGACCCAATCCGATCCGCAGGTTTGGCGCGAGCAATTGCGCAGCATCGCGCAAAGCCAGGAGCGGGCCAGCCACCTGATCGACCAGTTGCTGGCCTTGGCCTTGGCGCAAGAAGCGCAGCAAGTTTTGCAGCCGCAGCCGCTGGCTTTGGACGAGGTGGTGCGCGACAGCCTGATGCGCCACCTGCACCGTGCCGACGCACTGGGTGTGGACCTGGGCGTGGACTTTGAAGAAGGCCTGGATTTGCCGCTGACCATCTTGGCCCAACGCGCCTTGCTCGAAGGCGTGCTGAACAACTTGATCGACAACGCTTTGCGTTATGGGGTGCCTGCCGATGGCGGTCCTCGCCATGTGACGGTGGCCATCCATCGGCCAGAGCCGGGGGCGGTGTGTTTGTCGGTCATTGACAACGGCCCTGGCATCACGCAGGCGCAACGCGAACGCCTCTTAGGCCGTTGGGCCCAAGGCAGCGCGGGCGAAGCGCTCAAGCAAGGCTCCGGTCTGGGCCTGGCCATCGTGGCCGAATACGCCCGCATCATGGGTGCGCAGCTGTCGATGGTCAGCCCCGCCAGCGAAGGCCAAGGCCTGAAAGTCAGCCTGCGCTTTGCGCTTCAGCCCCGCGTCGGGTAGTCCAGGTAACCGGCATCGCCGCCGCCGTACAAGGTGGTGCGCTCCAGTGTGTTGAAGGGCCCACCTTTTTTGAGGCGTGCGCCCAGATCCGGGTTGGCGATGAAGGGGCGGCCAAAAGCAATCAGGTCTGCGCCTTCGCGCAAGGACTGCTCGGCCAAGGGCAGGTCGTAACCGTTGTTGACCATCCAGGCGCCCTGCCCGCCGTTTTGGCGGTAAGCATTTTTCAGGGCCGCGTAGTCAAAGGGGGCGGGGCCTTGCTGGTGGTCGCGCGGGCCGCCGGTCGAGCCTTCGATGATGTGCACATAGGCCAGGCCCAGCGGGGCCAGTTGCCGGGCCACATGCTCGAACAAAGGCTGTGGCAAGTCGTCGCTTGCGTCGTTGGCGGGGGTCACAGGCGAGAGGCGAATGCCGGTGCGGCCGCCGCCGATTTCGGCCACCACGGCCTGCATCACTTCTTGCAAAAAGCGGGCACGGTTTTCGATGGCGCCGCCATACGCGTCGCTTCGCTGGTTGCTGCCCGAACGCAGAAACTGGTCGATCAAATAGCCGTTGGCCGCATGCACTTCGACGCCATCAAAACCCGCAGCCACCGCGTTGGCGGCGGCGCGTCGGTAGTCTTCCACAATGCCGGGCAACTCGGCGGCATCCAGCGCGCGGGGGGCCGACACATCCACAAACTGCGCTTTGCCATCGACCAGCAAAACGGTTTTGCCTTTGGCGGCAACGGCCGACGGGGCCACGGGCGCTTGGCCATTGGGCTGCAAGCTGGTGTGCGAGATGCGGCCCACATGCCACAGCTGCATCACGATCTTGCCGCCTTCGGCATGCACCGCATCGGTCACCTGCTTCCACGAGGCGACTTGCTCGGCGCTCCAGATGCCGGGCACATCGGCATAGCCTTGGCCTTGGTGGCTGATGCCGGTGGCCTCGGTGATGATCAAGCCCGCGCCCGTGGCGGGGTTGGCGCGTTGGCGGTAGTACGTGGCCATGCGCGCATTGGCCAAGCCGCCGGGCGCACGGTTGCGCGTGAGCGGTGCCATCACGATGCGGGTGGACAAGGCCAGGGCGCCGACTTGGCAGGGTTCAAACAGGGAGGTCATTGGGGGTATTTCTCAGATTGATTTCAAAGGGGCTCAGACGTCAAAGCCCGGGTTCTCGCGGGCCAGTTTGCGCAGCAGCGAAGGCCACACAAAAGCGCCGCCCAAGCCACCGGTTTGCACACGCATGGCGTGCGAGATGCCGTCCAAAATTTGCGGGTTCACGGCTGTCAGGTCCTTCGGGCCCGATTGCCCGGCGAGCGCATCGACCTGAATGCGGCAGGTGTTCTCAAACGTGTACATCGACAAGAAAGCATCGGCGATCGATTTGCCCACGGTGAGCAGGCCGTGGTTGCGCAGCATCAAATAATTGGCTTCCCCCAGGTCGGCTTGCAGGCGGGTCTTCTCGTCGTCGCGGATGGCCACGCCCTCGTAGCCGTGGTAGGCCAGCGAGGCCAGCACAAAGGTGCTTTGCTGGCTGATGGGCAGCACGCCGTGTGCTTGCGCGCTCACGGCCACACCGGCTCGGGTGTGGGTGTGCAATACACAACCGGCATCGTGCCGCACCTCGTGCACGGCGCTGTGGATCACAAAGCCCG
>JACCDZ010301229.1_pt1 | contig 23180 bp, 17 predicted proteins | sample 7449551 | NCBI WGS metagenome assembly JACCDZ01 (sample SAMN15323452, study PRJNA562643) | freshwater metagenome | isolation source: river surface water | place: USA:Blue River Watershed | collected 2017-08-18 | reverse complement strand
CGGCTTTGACTACACGGACTTCATGACGGCGGGACACCGTCTGCTGGCGGGTGCTGCCAACCATATTCTCGGCATCAAAGACGGCAAGAAGCGGTTTGCCGACGTGGCCCTTGCCATGAGCAAAGCCTTCACGCTGTGCTGCACACTGGATGAAGCCAAGGCGGTGCGCGAAGAAGTGGCATTTCTGCAAGGCGTCAAAGTCATTCTGACCAAGCGCGACGTGACGGCACAGCGCCGTACCGACGAAGCGCGTGAACTTGCCATTCGCCAGATCATCAATTCGGCTGTGGTTTCAGCGCGCGTCGTCGATATTTTTGATGCCGTGGGCTTGGAAAAGCCCAACATCGGTTTGCTGGACGACGAATTCTTGTCCCAGGTGCGCAACCTGCCAGAGAAGAACCTGGCGGTCGAACTGCTGGAGCGGCTGCTGGAAGGCGAAATCAAGAGCCGGTTTGCCAGTAACCTCGTGCAGGACAAGAAGTTCTCCGAGATGCTCTCAAACGTCATCACACGCTACCAGAACCGCTCGATCGAAACCGCGCAGGTCATGGAAGAACTGGTGGCCATGGCCAAGAAGTTCCGCGAAGCAGCGTCACGCGGCGAGGAACTTGGCCTGACAGAAGACGAAGTCCGTTTCTACGATGCACTGTCCAACAACGAATCGGCGGTGCGTGAGCTGACGGACGAAACGCTGAAGAAGATCGCGCACGAACTCACCGAAAACCTGCGGCAGAACCTCACTGTCGATTGGTCAGAACGTGAAAGCGTTCGTGCCAAGTTGCGGCTCATGGTCAGGCGCATTCTGCGCAAGTACAAGTACCCACCCGACATGCAGGACGCTGCAGTGGAGCTGATACTGCAGCAAGCCCAGGCACTGGGGGAGAGCTGGAGTTAGCGGATTTTAGGGAGATTTGCTCCTGAAAAAGGAGCATTCAACGCTGTATTAACGGGGGCTGGCAAGCAATTTGTCTAGTAATTTGACCAGTTTGCCGTCGTTTGGCGTGGTCATGCTCGAAAAGGCCTCCACCGGCTGGCCCTTGCGATCCACCACGTATTTGTAGAAGTTCCACTTGGGCGTGGTGCCGGTGGCGCGGGCCAGCTCCTTGTAGAAGGCGTTGGCCTGGTCGCCGCGCACGTCGGTCTTGGCGAACATGGGGAACTTCACGCCGTAGGTGTTGAAGCAGAAGTCGGCAATTTCCTTGGACGAGCCAGGCTCCTGGCTGCCGAACTGGTTGCTCGGAAAACCCAGCACCACCAGGCCCTTGCCTTGGTAGCGGGCGTAGAGCTGTTCCAGGCCTTCGTACTGGCTGGTAAACCCGCAGTAGCTGGCGGTGTTCACCACCAGCAGCACCTTGCCCGCGTACTGGCACAGGTTCTGCGGGGCGTCGTCCTGCAGGCGCGGGAATTCGTGGCGCAGCAGGGCCGGGCAGGCCGCAGCGGTTGCGGGTGCTTCGGCAGTCGCCGCAGGGCCGGTCGGTTTGGCGTCGGCCGCGCTTGCGACGCCGACAACGCACAGGGCCAGTGCGGCGGGTATCAGCGCGCGGGCAATGGCCGGGAACGCGGGCCGAAAAATGCGCAGGGTAGCCAATCGCATGCGGTTCTCCTTCGGTTACAAGGTCTTACGGCCAATGGCGCCGCCGAGCATGCGCACCAGCCATTTGGGCGTAGCACGCGAAGCGATCATGGCGCCCTGGTTGATGGCGCCCGGCACCACGATGGCGTCCCCACGCTGGCAGCCGTCGAACGCGGCGCGTGCCACATCGGCCACATCGCCAATCAGGAAACCAGGGATCTTTTGCAGCTTGGCGTTGTGTCCCGCGGCGCCTTGCAGCATGTTGGTGGCGGTCATGCCAGGGCACAGGGCCGTGACCGTTACCCCCGTGCCCTTGAGCTCTTCGGCCAGAGACTCGGACAGGGACAGCACGTAGGCCTTGCTGGCGGCGTAGCTGGCCAGTGATGGCACGGGCTGAAACGCCGCCACCGATGCCACGTTGAGCACCCGCCCGCGGCCACGCGCCACCATGTCGGGCACAAAGCTGCGCAGCATGGCGGTGAGTGCCGTGATGTTGAGGTCGATGATGCTTTGGTGCTGCACGGGCGCGATGTCGGTGAACGCACCCTGGTGGAGGACGCCAGCGCAATTGACCAGCACGTCCACGGTGGTCTTGCTTTTGGCCAGCGCGGCGTGCAGCCGCTGTGCTGCACCCGAACCTGCCAAGTCGGTCGCCTGCACGGCGGCCCGCACACCGTATTGGGCCTGGAGTTCGCCCGCCAGCGCATGCAGCGCGTTGGCGCTGCGGGCGACCAGCACGAGGTCGTGGCCGCCAGCGGCGTAACAGCGGGCGAGCTCGGCACCGATGCCGGCCGAAGCCCCGGTAATGAGGGCCGTGGGGCGGGCAGGTGCGCGCGGGATTGCAGGTTTGGTCGGCATGGCTGGGGTGGAGTGGGGTAATGGACGCAGTATCAGCCCATTTGCAAGGCCATACCCGCCGTGCGCAAGCGCTGTACCAGTACGTCGCCCAAGCCACTGGCGGGCGTGAGCACTCCGCCGCCTGCCTTGCCGCCGGGCAGTGCGTCTGTCTGCAAGGCCAACGCCAGTGCGGACTCGCACAGCATTTTGGTGGTCGCCCGGTTGCCGGGGTCGCCCTGGTCGGCGATGTGGCCGCGCACCAGCGTGCCGTCGGCCGCACGGCCGACGATGCGGCTGTGGAAAGCGCCACCGTCCATGCTGGCCTCGGAGGGGCCTGCGCCGGGTGGCGGTGCCAGGCGCTGTGCCAACCTGCGCACCGGGGTGATGCCCATGGCCCACTGCGAGGCCACCGAACCCGCACTGAGCGCTGTGGCCGCCAAGGCCCGTGTGGCGCCTCGGCCCAGACGCAAATATTCTTGGTAGTGGAAGTCGGGCCCGTAGCCCAAGAGTGCGGCACTGCGGCGCACCACACGGGTGTTGACGGGGGCCATGAAAAACGGGCCCAGCCAGGTGTCCAGTTCGGCATCGAAACGCGGTGCCACCGGGTCGGCGTGATCGCTTGCATTGGGTGGGCGCTGGTCGCTCGGGTTCAGCAAAAACGGGTCTTGCAGGGCCTGCGCCTGGCCTGCATCGAGCATGTGAAAGAACGAGGCCAGCGTGCCGCCGTTGAAGCCGCCGCGAATGCTGAAGGCTGCCTTGACGTCCACGCACGCGCGTCCGTGCAAGCTGCGCATGGTGCTGTGCGCCAGAAGGGCGCCAATGTCGGAGGGCACGGAGTCAAAGCCGCAGCAGGGGATGATGCGGGCATGGCGGCGGCGGGCGTCCTCGTGGTGGCGCGCGATGAGCCCGTGGACCCACGGTGTTTCCCCGGTAATGTCGACATAGTGGCAGCCGTGGCGTACGCAGGCCTCCACCAGGGGGCTGCCGTACAACGCGAAGGGGCCCGCCGTGCTCAGTACGACGCGGGCGCTCAGCGCCAGTGCGTCGAGCGCGGCAGTGTCCTGCGCGTCTGCCACCACGATACCGGCGTGGGGCACCTGCAGTTCGCGCTGCAGCGCTTCGAGCTTGTCGCGGTTGCGCCCGGCCAGGGCCCAGCGCAAGCCTGACGCACGCACCTGGGGGTGCTGGGCCATGTAGGCCACCGTCTGGCGGCCCACAAATCCGGTGGCGCCGTACAGGACGATGTCGTAGCGTGGGGCAGTTTTCGGCATGGGTCGTTTCTCCTTCGAGCGCCAGAGCTTACGACCCTTGCAGTAGCCCGGTGTGCTGTGCGGCCAAGGCGGCCGCGCGCTGGGGCGTTCTCAGCCGCCGCGCAGCACTGCAGCCTGCACGGCCCACAGGCGGTCTTGTCCCCACACATGGGTGTTGCCCACGCGAAACGAGGGTACGCCCCACAGCCCCATGTCCATCATCTCGGCGCGGTTGGCCTCGGCCTGTGCACGCCAGGCCTCATTTTTCAAGGCTTTTTGGCACTCAGCCCCCGTCAAACCTGCGTGAGTAGCTATCAAAAAAAGAGCGTTGTCAGACCCTGCATCCAGCCCTTCAGACCATACCCCGCGCATGAATGCGGCCACATAGGCCTGGCCTTTGCCCTGTGCGATGGCCAGCGGCAGCAGCGCCAGACCGCGTTCGGTGGGGCGGCCCACGGGGTCGTTCATGCGGCCAAACGGTATGCCCCGCAGGCGGGCTTCACGCGCAGCATCGCGCACGATGTACAGGCGCTTCGCGCGCGGCACGGGCAGGCCGCGCATCACCATGGGCAGTACAAAGCGCAGGTTGACCCGGGCGCCGGTTAACGCACCGAGGCGGAACACGCGCTCGCAGACGATGGCCGAGTAGGGGCTGCGCAACGAGAAAAAGAAGTCGATGTCGGGCGGGTTTGCCACTTGCACAGGCGCCGTGAGGTCTTCCCCCGGAGGAAACAAGGCGCCCTCCACGCCGGGTTGCGCCGCGCCCAAGGCCTGCAGGCGGGTCTCCAAATGGTGCAGGCGGTCAATGCCCCAGTACCACTCGCCACCGTAGTACAGCGTGGCACCCAGGTAGTGGCCCCAGCGCGTGCGCAGGGCGTCGGCCTGGGCGCGGGTCTCACCGGGATGGGTGGCTGCGGGGGCACTTGCCCGGCTGGCAGCCTGCCAGTCCAACCCGTAGTGTGCGGCCAGCAGCTGGGCGTCGCGCAGGCTGTAAGCCTGCAGCTTGGCGCGCTCGGGCGCAGCGGAATCTGCCGGCGGGCTGACAAGGTGGACGACGATGCGCAGTGCATAGCGCGCCTGCAGTTGGGGCAGCACCTGGGCGAGCAACTGGCTGTAGGGGTCGTCGGCCTGGTGGAAGTAGTGCACCGTGTGCGGCTCGCCACTGCGTTGGCGCTTTTGCTCCACCGTAGCACGGCGTTTCTGTTCGCGCACCGGGTCCAGCAGGAACTGCATTACGTGCGGGGTCAACCAGGTTTTCAGTGACATAGGGCGGATTCCGTCAGAAAATCATCCGTGACGGCGTTGCTGCGGCTTGCCGTACGTCGTGTACTGTCTGCGCCGCAGCGCCTTGTCACGCATGCTTTTCAGCCGGAATCAATGCAGCATCCTGCGCAGCCACTGGCAGTGGGCGCTTTGCGGGTTGAACAGCGGGTGGATCACTTCAAAGTGGTCCGCATCGGGCGTAGCCGAAAGCTCGCCCGGGTTGCCCTGTGTCGTCCAGGCATCGTGGAAAGCGGCAGACTGGCGGGCGAATTCGGTGCTCTCTTTGGCGCCCCAGGTGGTCCAGATCGGGGTGGTGCTGGGGCGCACATGGTGCAGGGGTGACTGGCGGCGCACCACACCGTCGTCGAGCTGGATCATGGGCTGCAGGTAGGTGTAGCGCAGCGGCGCAATGTCGAACAGGCCGCTGAACAGCAGGCCCGCCTTGAGCGGGTCGCGGGGCAGGCCGTAGTCGCGCGCCCAGTCGGTCAGCAGGCACATGGCGCTCAGGTGCGCGCCGGCCGAGTGGCCTCCCACGGCCACACGCGTGGGGTCGCCACCGTAGTGCTGGATATTGCGCAGCGTCCAGGCCACGGCGGCGCGGCACTGGCGCGTGATCTCGTCGATGCTGACCCACGGGCACAGCGCGTAGTTCACCACCACGGTGGTGATGCCCAGCGGCTGCAGCCCCAGGGCGACGCCGCTGAACTCTTTGGAAGTGAATGCACGCCAGTAGCCGCCGTGGATGAACACGAACACGGGGGCGTTGGGGGTGTCGGCCGGGAAGATGTCCAGCGTCTCGGCCACCGTGGGGCCAAAGGGAACATCGAGAATTGGGCGCAAGCCGTTGCGGGCTTTTTGGGCGCTCTCGGTGTAGGGCAGGGCCGGGTTGGTGCCGGGGGGCAGTGCCGCCGAGGGGTTGTACTGCGCGTCGAGCGCGGCCTGGGTCTCAAATTCGCGGTACAGCGTGGGCATGGGCACTCCGGCTACAGGGAGCGGCCATTATGGCCCGGGGTGGCCGCGCCTGCAGTGCTGCAACGGTGCAGCCGCAGGCCCGAGGCCGCCTCAGTTCAGCAGGTAGTTGTCGGCCTGGACTTCGAAGTCTTCGGCGTCGATCGCGGCATCAAAAGCGGCACGTGCAGCCAGTGCTTCCTTGGTGTAGGGGATCAGGGGCTTGTCCAGCGGGCGCAGCTTGTGGCGGCGCAGGCTGCGCAGCTGCTGCGAGCGCTCCATGGTCTGCAATACCAGTTCGGGCTCCATCATGAGGCTGAAGGGGTTGAGGCTGAGTTCTGCGGTTTTCATGGTTTGACTCCTGTCGTTCAAGGCGTCCTGCGAAGACAGTGGCGCGTGAATGAACTGTAGCCACGGGCAGCAGAAAACGAAGTCGGTAAAGCGCTGGAATGCATGTAGGAAAAAGCCCTACGCGCGCGCTTTTCTCAGGTGACCAAAGTGGCGAAGTGCGAGTGGTAGTATTTCGGCACTACCGATACATCTGGGGGTGTGATGGAGCGATTTTTGCAATGTGTCCGCCTTTGGGGGCTGTGTGTGTCCCTGTTGGCCGCAGGGGGTGCGCTGGCTGCAGACAGAAAGCTGGCGTACCTGGTGTCCGACCAGCGCATTCCCTACTGGAACATTCTGCAGCGGGGTGTCGAGTCCCGGGCGGCGGGCTTGGGCTACCAGGTCCATGTCTACAGCGCCGAAAACGACGCCAAGCGCGAGCTGGAGTTTGCCGCCCAGGCGATACGGGACAAGGTCGATGGCATCGTGCTCTCCCCGACCAACTCGTCGGCCGCGGTCACGGTGCTGAAAATGGCCAGGGCAGCCAACATTCCTGTGGTTATTGCCGATGTGGGCACCGAAGGCGGCGACTACGTGAGCTTCATTGCCTCTGACAACCGCGAAGGGGCGTACCAACTCGGCCAGGTGCTGGTCAAGGCTTTGCACAAGCGGCAGTGGGAGAAGGGCACGGTGGGCATCATCGCCATACCGCAAAAGCGTGCCAACGGCCAAGCGCGCACGGCCGGGTTCATGAAAGCGCTGGACGAGGCCGGTATCAAGGGGGCGGGTATCCGCCAGCAGGTGACGTTTTCCTACCAGGAAACCTATGACTTCGCCAGCGAGCTCATCACCGCCAACCCTGCGCTGCGGGCATTGTGGTTGCAGGGGTCGGATCGCTACAAGGGCGCACTCGACGCCATCGCGGCAGCGGGCAAGACCGGGCAGATTTTGCTGCTGTGCTTCGATGCGGAGCCCGAGTTCCTGGACATGATCCCCAAAGGAAGCTTGGTGGGCGCCGCCATGCAGCAGCCCTTTTTGATGGGCGTCAAGGCGGTGGAGTCGATGGACGACCACCGCAAGGGCAAGGCAGTGGCACAGCAGCAGCTGTTGCCCATTCTTGCGGTCTCGAATGAGAACCTCCGGGACTTGTTGCCGACCATCCGTCGTAACGTCCTGGGCCAAAACCCCAAGTAGCGCATGACTAATTCCGCGTCCCCAGCGCAGGGGTCACTGTTGCAGCGCTTGGTCTGGACCATTGTCGCCGTGGTCTTGCTGGTCATTGGCGTCCACAGCGCCTACACCTACTTCCACCAGCGCGCCACCATGTTCGACGCGATGCAAACGCTCTCCCGCACCATTCTGGAGGAGTTGCAAGCCGAAATTCCGCCGCAGATCGAAGCCTACGCGGTGGCCGAGTATGGGCGGGTGGTCATGGGCAAGGTAGAGGTGCGCCAGCCGCTGGCCATTGTGGTGCGCGACCGGTACATGGGCAAGATTCAGGGGCAGGAGTTCCACGTGAGTGGGTGGGTGCGCACGCCCGGCGGGACGCTGCGTGAATTCGACCCTGCAGACACTGCCATGCGCACCCAGTTGGCGCAGGCGTTTTTGCAGCAAACCGCAACGCTGCGGGATGCTTCGGGGGCCGAGTTGGGCAATGCCACGGTCTACCTGTCAGACGACGCCATGGCACGGGAGTTGGGGCGAATCTTGCGCGACAGCGTGGTTTCAGCCTTCGCCATTGCGCTGACCCTGGTCGTCCTGTTGTCTTATTTTCTGGAGCGCATGCTGGTGCGACCGCTGGTGCGCATTGCAGCGTCCATTGAAGAGCGCGACAGCGACGGCCTTCCGCTACAGGCCATTGCGGACCCCGGGTACCGGGAAATTGGGGCCATTACCACTGCCATGAATGCCATGACGGTGGCCCTGCGCGCCGGGCGCGACGAGCTCGACCACGCACGCCAGCGGTTGGCGAACATCATTGTGGGTACCCGCGCAGGCACCTGGGAGTGGAACGTCCAGACCGGGGACACCGTCTTCAACGCGCGCTGGGCCGAGATGGTGGGCTACACCCTGGAGGAGCTGGCCCCCATTTCCATTGACACCTGGACCCGGCTGGTCCACCCGGACGACTTGAAACGCTCGGGCGAGCTGCTCCAGCAGCACTTCAGCGGCGCGCTGCCGTTTTACGAGTGCCAGGTGCGCATGCGCCACAGGGACGGCCATTGGGTTTGGGTTGCCGACCGCGGCAAGGTCATCACCTTCACGCCAGACGGTCGCCCGCTCACCATGGCCGGCACCCACCTGGACATTACCCCGGACCGCCAGAGACAAGCGCTCTTGCTCAAGCTGTCCATGGCGGTCGAGCAAAGCCCCGAATCCATCATCATTGCCGACTTGGAGCAGCGCATTGAGTATGTGAACGCGGCCTTTACCCGTACCACCGGGTACAGCGCGGAAGAAGTGATGGGGAAGAACCCCAAGTTGCTGCAGTCGGGCAAAACCCCACGGGAAACTTACCAGGCCTTGTGGGCACACCTGCGCGATGGGCGGGTCTGGCAGGGCGAACTGGTCAACCGCCGCAAGGACGGTAGCGAGTACATCGAGGAGGCTACGTTTGCGCCGATTCGGCAGGCCGACGGCACCACCACCCATTACCTGGCGATTGCCGCCGACATCACCGAGCGCAAGCACAACGAGCGCGAGCTGGCCCAGCACCGCGACCACCTGCAAGAGCTTGTGGAAACGCAAACGCATGCCCTGCGTTCGGCCAAAGAGGCCGCGGAAACGGCCAATGTGGCCAAAAGTGCATTTCTGGCCAACATGTCGCACGAAATACGCACACCCCTCAACGCGATCACGGGCATGGCCTACGTCTTGCGACGGACCGGGCTCACCCCAGCGCAAACCGACAAGCTCGACAAAATCGTCCATGCCGGCAGCCACTTGCTGGAGATCATCAATGCCGTGCTCGACCTCTCCAAGATTGAGTCCGGAAAAATCACGCTGGAGGCCGTGCCGGTGGATGTGGGTGCGGTGCTGGAGAACATTGCTTCCATGCTGGCCGAGAAGGCCCGTGCCAAGGGGGTGGAGTTCAAAACGGAGGCCGGGGTGTGGCCCCGCGGCTTGCTCGGAGACCCTACCCGGTTGCAGCAGGCGCTGCTCAATTACGCTGGCAACGCCGTCAAGTTCACAGAGCGGGGCCAAATCACGCTGCGCGTGGCGCAGGTGCACGAGACGCAGGAGACGCTGACCCTGCGTTTTGAGGTGCAAGACAGTGGCATTGGCATTGCACCTGAGGTGGTCGACAAACTCTTTCACCCTTTTGAGCGGGCCGATAGCTCCACCACGCGCAAATATGGCGGCACCGGGCTGGGGCTGGCCATTACCCGCAAACTGGCAGAACTCATGGGGGGTGAGGCCGGAGTCCACAGTACCCCGGGGCAGGGCAGCACCTTCTGGATTACAGGGGTTTTCACCAAAGCCACCCACAGCGCCGGTACGCCAGTGCCCGTGGTTGCAGAGGAAATGCCGGCACAAGTGATTGCCCGTGTACATGCCGGGCGGCACGTGTTGCTAGCCGAGGATGAGCCCATCAACCGGGAAATCGCGGTCATCATGCTCGAAGAAGTGGGGCTGGTGGTCGACTTGGCCGAGGACGGCCGCGAAGCCCTGGCGAAGGCCGCCGCGAACAGCTACGCCCTGGTCCTGATGGACATGCAAATGCCGCACATGGACGGCGTGGAGGCGACGCGGCGGATTCGTCAGTTGGCCCGTTGTGCCGACACCCCCATTCTGGCCATGACGGCCAACGCCTTCGCCGAAGACAAGGCGCGCTGCCTGGACGCGGGGATGAACGACTTCATCACCAAACCGGTGACGCCCGAGGTGCTACATGCCTGCCTGTTGCGGTGGCTGGACCAGCCCGGCGGAAAGAACTAGCCCTGCAGCGCCCCTGGCTGCATGTGCTTTGCTCCTGAATAAGGAGCTGCTTGCGCAATATCCATGGGGGCTAGAGGCCAATTTGGCATAAATTCTTCTCGGGGTATGCGCAGCATTACAGAATGCGCGCCCGCACGCTCTTGCCCTTGACCTTGCCTGCGTTGAGCTTGTCGCAGGCCTGCTGGGCCAGGGTGCGGTCAATGCCGACAAAGGTGCAGAAGTCGGTGACCTGGATCTTGCCCACCTGTTCGCGCGTGAAAGCCACGCCGCCCTCCGAATTGGTCAGCGCGCCCAGCACATCGCCGGGGCGGATCTTTTCCTTGCGGCCACCGGCAATTTGCAGCGTCACCATGGGCGGGCGCAGCGGCTCCTGGCTGGTGGGTGTCAGTTCATCGCGCTTGAACCATTCGGATTGCGCCTTCTGGTACTGCTCGATGCGCCCCACCGCGCCCATCTCCATCATGCTGGCCAGGTTCAGCGCCAGGCCGGTTTCGCCCGCACGCCCGGTGCGGCCGATGCGGTGCACGTGAATTTCGGGGTCGGGGGTGATGTCGACGTTGATGACGCACTCCAGCTCCTTGATGTCGAGCCCGCGCGAGGCCACGTCGGTGGCCACCAGCACCGAGCAGCTGCGGTTGGCAAACTGGGCCAGCACCTGGTCACGCTCGCGCTGTTCCAGGTCGCCGTGCAGTGCCATGGCCACAATGCCTTGGCCGCGCAGCAAGTCGGCCAGGTCGTTGCACTGCTGCTTGGTGTTGCAAAAGGCAATGGTGCTGGTGGGGCGAAAGTGCAGCAGCAGCTGGGCCACGGTGGGCAGGCGGTTGCCGCGCTCGACTTCGTAGAAGCGCTGGGCAATGTCGGCACGCTGGTGTGCGGCCTGCACCTTCACCTCCACCGGGTCCTGCAGCAGCTGGGCTGCGAGCTTGGCAATGCCTTCGGGGTAGGTGGCCGAAAACAGCAGGGTCTGGCGCTTCAGCGGGCATTGGCGGGCCACGGTGGCAATGTCGTCGAAGAAGCCCATGTCAAGCATGCGGTCGGCTTCGTCCAGCACCAGGGTGTTCAGGCCTTCGAGCGTGAGGGTTCCGCGCTCCAGGTGGTCAATCACCCGCCCTGGGGTGCCGACGACGATGTGGGCGCCGTTTTCCAGCGAGGCAATCTGGCCGCGCAGCGGCACACCGCCGCACAGCGTGACCACCTTGATGTTTTCCAGCCCGCGCGCCAGGCGGCGCACTTCGGTGGCGACCTGGTCGGCCAGTTCGCGCGTGGGGCACAGCACCAGCGACTGCGCGGCAAACCAGCGCGGGTTGAGTTTGGCCAGCAGCGCCAGACCAAAGGCTGCGGTCTTGCCGCTGCCGGTCTGGGCCTGGGCAATGAGGTCTTTGCCTTCGAGCGCCAGCGGCAGGCTGGCGGCCTGGATCGGCGTCATCTCGGTGTAGCCCAGGGTCTCCAGGTTGGTGGCAAGGGCGGGGGCGAGGGCGAGCGAGGCAAAGGTAGTCATGCCCCGATTATCCGGGTTGAAGTTACGTCAACGTGCAAAGCGTGCGCGGCGTTGAGCACGGGTTTCTACAATCTGCCACGAGAACTGCTTGAAGGAGTGTGTATGCGTATTGGCATGAGTGCCTGGCTTTTGGGCGCGGCCTTGCTGGCCGGTTGCGGCAGCGCCATGGTCAACCCGGTGACGGGTGAGACCGAGCGTTCGGTCATGAGTGAAGAGGCCGAAGTGGCCGAAGGTGCCAAGGCCCACGCCGAGGTGCTCAAGGAATATGGGGTGGTGGCCAACCCGGCTTTGCAGGCTTATGTCAACGGCATTGGACAAAAGCTTGCTGCCCAGTCGCACCGTACCCATTTGCAGTGGCATTTCACCGTGCTCGACAGCCCGGAAATCAACGCTTTTGCCCTGCCGGGGGGCTACGTCTATGTCACGCGCGGCATCATGGCTTACATGGACAGCGAGGCCGATTTGGCGGGCGTTGTGGGCCACGAAATCGGCCACGTAACCGCACGCCACGGGGCCCAGCGCGCCACCCGGCAGCAGGACGCAGGCCTGGGTGTGCTCGCGGCCTCTGTGCTGGGCGCAGTGCTGGAAAGCCAGGGTTTTGGTGGTGCGGGCCGCCTGGCTGGTGACTTGTCGCAAACGGTTGCTGCCGGGTATGTGGCGTCTTACGGGCGCGAGCAGGAATTGCAGGCCGACTCGCTGGGGGCGGAATACCTCTCGCGCGTGCGTTATGACCCGCGCAACATGATTGATGTCATTCGGGTGCTCAAGGCGCAGGAGCAGTACGCGGCCGATGCAGCCCGCGCAGAAGGCCGGGCGGTACCCAAGGGGGGCGATTGGCTGGCGTCCCACCCTTCCAACGACCAACGGCTGAACATGATTTCGCAGTTGGCGGCGCAGTACCAAAGTGACAAGTACGAAGACGAGGGCCGCTCGCGTTACATGAAAGCCATCGCGGGCATGGCTTTTGCCGACACCGCCGCGCAGGGGCTCACGCGGGGCCAGGAGTTTTACCACCCGGCACTGGGTTTTGCCCTGACGGCACCCCAGGGCTGGCGCATCCAGAACGAGGAGTCGCAACTGGTGGTGGTGAATGCCGCCGGGGACGCTGCCATGGTGCTGCGCGTGGTGCCGGCGACGGCCGGACGCAACCACGCCGACATCTTGCGCAATGTATTCAAGCCAACCCAGGGGCGCAGCGAGGCACGAAATTTCAATGGCCTGAGCGCGACGCACTTCGTGGGTACACGCCAAACCCAGCAGGGTAGCCAGCGTATAGAGGCCACGGTGGTCAGTGGCCCGGGCGAGGGCACTTACCTGCTCCAGTACAGCGCGCGTGACGCCGCCGCGTTGCAGCGTGCCATGCCCGCGCTGCAGGCGCTGGAAGCCAGCTTTCGGCCTTTGAGTAGCCAGGACCGCGCTGCTGCCAAGGCCTGGGTGATGGCCACCGTGCCCTATCCCAAAGGCGGCTTTGCGGAGTTGGCGAAGTCTTCGCCACTGCCGCGCGCTGAACAGCAGTTGCGCTTGCTCAACGGTTTTTACGGCGGAGGAGAACCCAAGACCGGGCAGGTGGTGAAGACCGTCGTGGCGCGATAAAGACCGGGGCCCTGCAGTAGCGCCCGAGCCGATTCCGGCGCTAAGATGCAGTCTCCGCACTCCTTTGTGCAGCACTGTCTGCTGCACCCCGCCAACATGCCAGCACTACTGCGTTTTTTCCGGATTTCGCTCCTGCTGTGGGTCGGCCTGACAGCCATTGCGACACACGCGCAGACCCTGCGCGTGTTGGCTTGGCCAGGGTATGCCGATGCCGACCTGGTACGCGCCTTTGAGCAGCGTACCGGCCTGAAAGTCGAAGTCACCACCATCGATTCCGACGAACAGTTGTGGGCCCGCATGACGGCCAACGGCGGACGCGATTTCGATGTCTTTGCCGTGAATACGGCCGAGTTGCAGCGTTACCTGGCGCGCGGACTTGCCGGGGCCATCGACTTGTCCCGGCTGAAAAACCTGGAGCAGCTGCAGCCGCGGTTTCGCCACCTTGCCAATATCCCCGGCCTGGTGCACGGCGGGCACACCTTTGCCATACCGTACGCCTATGCCGAGATGGGCCTGATCTACGACCCCCAGCAGTGGCCCACGCCGCCTGAAAGTATCCATGCGCTGTGGGACCCGCGCGTACGCGGGCGTGTGCTCATGTACAACGGCGGGAGCCATGGTTTTTCCCTGGCCGCACTGCACATGGGCAAGCGCTCGCCGTTCCGTTTGGCCTCTGAGGAGTGGGCGCCGGCGGTGGATGCGCTGATCGCCCTGCGGCGCAATGTGCGCACCTACTACACCCAGCCCGAAGAGTCGGTCAAACAGTTCATCCGGCACAAGGCGGCGCTCATGTTTGCCAACTACGGCCAACAGCAGGTACAGCTGCTGCGCAAGGCGGGCGTCGAAGTGGGCTACGTGCTGCCGCGCGAAGGCGCACTGGCGTGGCTCGATTGCTGGGCCGTTTCCACGCCCTCGCGTGACAAGCCCATGGTGGAGGCCTGGCTCGACTTCATGCTGGAAAAAGCACCCGGGCAGGCACTGATCGACCGGCAGGGCTTGGCCAGTGCCAGCATGTCCCAATCCTCCGACCATGACCGCCTGGTATGGCTGGAGCCGGTGGAAGATGCCGAGCGGCGCTCGCGCATGTGGCAACGTATCGTGGGGGGGGCTGGCGTGTCCAAGGTGCTGGCGCCATGAGTACCCTGTGGCGCTTTGGGCTGGCTTGGCGCTTGGGGCTGGTGCTCGCGCTCGTCAGTACCAGCGTGGCCCTGGTCACCGGCTACTACGCTTACACCCAAAGCAAGGACTTGCTGGTGGAGTCCACCCATGCGGAAATTTCCGACTTGTCACTCAGCATGGTGCGTCGGCTGGCCCAGTTGCGTGAGGACGTCGGGCGTGACTTGACGGTACTGGCCCGGTATCCCGCGGTGCTGGAAGAGTTGCGCCGCCCGGGCGGTGGGCGCGAGCGTGACCTGCAAGACCTCTTTAGCGGCTTGCTGCAGGCCAATGACTTGTACCTGCAGGTGCGGCTGATTGCCGCGCAAGACTACGGCAAGGAACGCATTCGGGTGGACCGTGATGTCCAAGGGCCTGTGGTGGTGAGCGGGGGCGACCTGCGCGAAATGGAGCACCTGGACTACGTGTTCGAGGCGCTCAGCCTGGCGCCGGGGCAGTTGTACCTGTCTCCTATCACCATCAACCATGAGGACGACGCTCACCTGGCACAAGGCCGTGCCGGTGCTGTGCTGTCCATGCCGGTGCACGACAGTGCGGGAAAGGTCTGGGGCGTACTGGTCGTCAATGCCGACTTGCAGGCGGTTTTTGCCAAGCTCAAACAAGATTTGCCCCAGGGCTTCGAGTTGCTGATGACCAATGGCGAGGGCGACTACCTGGTGCATCCCGATGCCCAGAAGACCTTTGGTTTCGACAGGGGACGGCGCATGCTTTTGCAGGACGATGTTCCCCAGGCCAAGGATTTGTTTGTGGGAAGCACCAGCAAGTTGTTGACGGTGCTGGACCAGGCCGAGTACGCGCAGGCCCCGGTGCTGGCGGCATTTTTTGCCAAGGGGCTCGAAGTCCATTCCGGCGAGACCCGCCTGGTGATGGGTGTGACACGGCCCTTGCAACCTATCGTGGCGCAGGTGCGAGCGCTGCTGTACGGCACTTTGCGCGTGGTGGCCGGGGTGGTCGTGGTGTGTGCTTTTCTGGCGTTTGTGCTGGCACGTTTGTTGGTGCGCCCGCTGTCCCAGATGCGCCGTGCCGTGAGCGCTTTCGGGCAAACCGGTGCCATGGACCCCTTGCCCACCCAGCGCAGCGACGAAATTGGCTTGCTGGCACGGGGTGTGCAAACCATGGGCGAAAAAATTGCCGAACAACTCAACGAGTTGCGGGACAACCAGGAGGAGTTGCAGCACCTGGCCCAGCACGACATGCTCACTGGCTTGCCGAATCGGCGTTTTTTGCAGGAACGTCTGGCGCACGCGCTGGCTTTGGCCCGGCGCAGTGGGCGCAGCGTCGCCCTGCTCTTCATCGACCTCGACTACTTCAAGGACGTCAACGACAATTTTGGCCACGAAGCGGGCGATGCCTTGCTGGTGGCGCTGGCACAGCGACTGCGTGCGCACACCCGTGAGGCCGATACCGTTGCGCGCATGGGGGGCGATGAGTTTGTCGTGCTGCTGGATGGGCCGGCAGACGAGGCGCAGATTGGTGCCATTGCGCAAAAGCTGCTGCACAGCCTGCAGCAGCCGGTGCCCTGGCGAGGGCACGCGCTGCAAGTGGGTGCCAGTATCGGTATCAGCCAATTCCCGCGGGATGGCCAAACCGCGCAAGACATGCTGGCCTGCGCGGACCGCGCCATGTACCGCGTAAAAAACGCGAACCGCAACGATTTTGAATTTTTCTCCGAATGACCGCTTTGCACATTTCTGACCAGTTTGACGCCGGGGCCATCGATGTCGTGTCGTGTGACGACAGCCGCAACATTCGCCTGCGCATCCGTGCGGACAATGCTTCCGAATTTGCCCAATGGTTCTACTTTGCCCTGCATGGCGCGGCGGGCCAGGCCGTGAACCTGCACTTTGAAAACGCGGGGAGTAGCGCCTACCCCAAGGGGTGGGAGGGCTACCGTGTGGCGGCCAGCTACGACAGGCAGCACTGGTTTCGCATCGATACCGAATACGACGGCAGCGTCCTGCGCGCCCACCTGGTGCCCAGTGCCCAGTGTGTGTACTTCGCCTATTTCGAACCGTACTCGTGGGAACAGCACCTGGACCTGCTTGCGGGTGCATCTGCCAGTGAGTGTGTGGAACAGGAACGCCTGGGCGCCACGCTGGACGGGCGGGACTTGTCACTCTTGCGCATCACCGCCTCCGATGATGCCCCCATGCCCCTGGCGCAGCGGCGCAAGGTGTGGCTTATCGCCCGCCAGCACCCCGGCGAGACCATGGCCGAATGGTTTGTGGAAGGCTTTTTGGAGCGACTGCTTGACCACAGTGATTCGGTGGCACGCCAGTTGCTCGCGCGCTGTGTGTTCTACGTGGTGCCGAACATGAACCCCGATGGTGCCGTGCGTGGCAACCTGCGCACCAACGCAGCAGGGGCCAACCTCAACCGCGAGTGGTTGGCCCCCAGCATGGAACGCTCGCCCGAGGTCTTTCTGGTGCGCGAAAAAATGCTGGCTACGGGGGTGGACTGTTTTCTGGATGCCCACGGTGACGAGGGACTTCCCTACAACTTTGTGGCCGGGTCGGAAGGCAACCCCGGTTACACGCCCTTCATTGCCGATTTGGAAAACCGCTTCAAAGCGGCCTGGATGGGGGCGTGCCCCGATTTCCAGGATACCTACAACTACGGTGTCGACGAGCCGGGCCAGGCCAACCTGAGCCTGGCCACCAATTGGGTCGCGCAGCAATTCAGCTGTCTGGCTTTCACCATTGAGATGCCCTTCAAAGACAACGCAGACTGGCCCGATGCGCACGTGGGCTGGAACGGTGCGCGCTCCAAGAAGCTCGGTGCCAGCGTGCTGCAGCCCTTGCTGGCGGTGCTGTAGTGCAGGCATCCCCCACGGCTGCACAGGACTTCGCCGCCCTCGACCCCGACCGCGTACTGGACGCGTTGGCATCGGTGGGGCTCATGGGCGATGGCCGCCTGATGGCGCTGAACTCGTACGAAAACCGGGTGTTTCTCGTGCACCTGGAGCCGAACGTGGCGGGGGGGCTGGCGGGTGCTGTGGTGGCCAAGTTCTACCGACCCGGGCGCTGGAGTGAAGCCCAGATTGCCGAAGAGCACAGTTTCAGCCTGGAGCTGGCTGCCAACGAAGTTCCCGTGGTGGCGCCGCTGGTGCTCGATGCGAAAACGCTGCACCAGCACAGTGGCTATTACTTCAGCGTGAGCCCCTACCGGGGTGGGCGCGCCCCAGAACTCGACGACGAGGAAGTGCTGGAGTGGGTGGGGCGCTTCCTCGCACGCTTGCACGCCGTGGGGGCGCGCAGCAACTTTGTGCACCGCCCGGCGCTCAACCTGCAGACCTTTGGCGAGGAGCCGCGCGCCTGGCTACTGGAAAATGATTTCTTGCCACTGGATGTACGTGGCCCATGGGAGAAAAAATCTGCAAACGCTATCGAGTTGATAGCTGCTTGCGCAGGTTTTACGGGGGCTAGAGCCCAAAATGGCACTGAAGATGGAAGCTTGCGCCAGATCCGTCTGCATGGCGACTGCCACCCTGGCAACATCTTGTGGACACCGCTTGACGCGGCCGCGAGCGCCGGACCGGGCCCGCATTTTGTGGACCTGGACGACGCGCGCACTGGCTATGCGGTGCAGGACTTGTGGATGCTGGTCAGCGGCGAGCGCGCCCAGCGCCAGCGCCAATTGGGCCTGTTGGTGGATGGCTATGAACAGTTTCGGGAATTCGACCGCCGCGAACTCGCCCTCATCGAGCCGCTACGCACGCTGCGCCTGATTCACTACAGCGCCTGGCTGGCCCGGCGCTGGGATGACCCCACGTTCCGCCACCACTTTGCGTGGTTCGGAAGCAGCGACTACTGGCAGGGCCAGGTCCAGATGCTCGACGAGCAGATCGAGGCCATGCAGGAAGATCCGCTGGTGGTTTGAACGCGATCGGTTCGCGCTGCGCGGGGCGCACAGCCCCCGATTTACTTTCCGTTGATCCCCAGCAGTTCCACCTCAAACAGCAAGGTGGCATTGGGTGGAATTACGCCGCCGGCGCCACGGCTCCCGTAGGCGATCTGCGCTGGGCAGGTCAGCTTGGCCTTGCCACCGACCTTCATGCGCTGCACGCCTTCGGTCCAGCAGGCGATGACGCCGTTGAGCGGGAACTCGATGGGCGTGCCGCGCTTGTAAGAGCTGTCGAACTCGCGCCCGTCGGGGAAGGTGCCCTTGTAGTGCACCTTGACGCGGTCGCTGGCCGTGGGGCTGGCGCCTGTGCCCTCAAGCAGGTTGCGGTAGACCAGTCCGCTGGCGGTGGTCACGGCACCGGCTTCCTTGGCGGCAGCCTGGGTGACTTCGTTGCCGCTTTGGGCGTGGGCAGGGTTGCCAGCCAGCAGGGCCAGGGAGAGGGTCGCAAGGACGTACAAGTTCGAGGTGGTCATGGGCTTGGGTGGAGAGGATTGGGTTCCTGAGTTTATCGGGCAACAGCCTGCGCACTGGCAATCGTGTCGGCGAATTCTCCCGCCCGGTAGAGCTTGACAAAGGCTGCGACCACGGTGGGGTCGAACTGGGTGCCCGCACCGCGTTCTATTTCGGCAGCGGCAGCTTCGGCCGACCAGGGCTGCTTGTAGGGACGGGGGCTCACCAGGGCGTCAAACACATCGACCACGCTGACGATGCGTGTCGCCAGATGGAATTCGCGCGACGGCTTTGCGTCGGGGTAGCCCGTGCCGTCCCAACGCTCATGGTGGTGCATGGCCACTTCGCGTGCGAGACTGAGGAACTGGTCATGGGCCAGGATGACGCCACCCATTTCGGTGTGGGTTTTGATGGTGGCGTACTCCTGGGCGTCGAGCTTGCCAGGCTTGCTCAGCAGGGAGTCGGAAATGCCGATCTTTCCGACATCGTGCAGTTTGCTGGCCTTGCCAAATACCAGAGCCTCGTCGGCGGCGCATCCCAATTCGAGCGCAACTTTGCGGGTGTAAGCCTCGATGCGCTGGATGTGGCTACCGGTGGTGTGGTCCTTGAACTCGGCAATCGTGGCCAGCATGTCGATCATGTGGTCATACGATTGGGCCAGGTCGATATGCAAGCGCAGGTTTTCCAGCGCGCTGGAACATTGCTGGGCCACCACGGTGATCAGGTGGCGGTCGGCCTCGTTGAGGTCGTTGGTGGGTTCAATGTAAATGAACCCTGCCGGTTTGCGCTGCACCACCAGCGGTACCACGTACGCGCCCTTGCGCAGGCCATCGGGCATGTTGCCTGTGAGGACGGCTTCACTGCACTGGGCGCGAATCTCGGCAAAACGCTCTTCCCGCGGCAGGTCGCCCGCACTGGCCTGCACCGTGACATCCTGTTCGTTGAAGGTGGCAATGACGCCGCCCATGGTGGAGATGAAGCTGCTGTCGCTGAGGTTGCACAGGCCGACAATTTGCGTGAGGACACCCTGGAAGAACTGATCCAGCGAACGGTTGGTGATGCGGTAGATATCCGGCGCGGCCTGCAGCACCTTGGCCAGCCCCTGGCGATTAAGGTCGATGGTGCGCAGGTCACGGTAGGACTTGAGCGCGGTGCGTACGGTGGTGTAGAGCCGGGTGGCGGTCAGCTCGGTTTTGTCTTTGTAGTCGTCGATGTCGTAGTTGTCGATGACCTGGCGCTCGGGCGCCAAGCCTGGCTGCCCCGTTCGGATGACCAGGCGAATCATGCTGTTGCCCAGGTCGCGGCGAATGTATTCCACCAAACGCAAACCAGCGTCGTCGGTCTCCATGACCACGTCAATGAGCGCCACCGCAATGTCCTGGTGTTCCGCCAACACCTTTCGGGCTTCGTAGGCAGAAGAGGCGTCCAGAATTTCCAGGTCGCGGTCGGCGAACCGAAAGCCACGCAGGTTCAGCTTGGTGAGTGCGCGCACATCGGGTTCATCGTCGACAACCAATAGCTTCCAGGTGTGCCGCGGGCGGTGGGGTACTGTGCCTGAAGAATCGTCGGTGCCAGTGGCGGATTCGGGTTCGGTGCGGGTGCGTATGAGTTTCATGGCTGTGCAGTCGAAGCGGGGGTTTCCACAAATTGGGCGTCAAAGCGCATCTCGAAGAGGCTGCCTTTGCCCGGTGTGCTGGTGCAGTGCAGGGTTCCGCCAAGCTGTGTGCTGGCGATCTGGTAACAAACGTACAGGCCCAGTCCTGTTCCACCCTGGCCGCGGCGGGTGGTGTAGAACGGCTCGAAGACACGTTGGGCCTGGTCTGCGGGCATGCCGCAGCCGTCGTCTTCGCACTGCATGACGAGCTGGTTGCCCGAACGACTGGCGCGAAGGGTTACGTTGCCGCTGCGAGCACCATTGTCAAACGCATGCTGGACTGCGTTGAGGACCAGGTTGGTAATCACCTGCTCCAGCAACCCGGCCGGGCCGTGGATTTTTAAATTGGGTTCACACTCCACATGCGTCTGGATTGGCAGTCGCTTGAGCACGTTGTGCAGGGTGAAAAGAACGTCGGTGAATAGCTCTCGCACTACCAGTACCCGTGGCTCCTCGGAGGTTTGGTCGGTAGAGGTGCGTTTGAAGCTCTGCACCAGTCGCGCAGCACGTTGCAGGTTCGACAGTGCCAGGGCGCCCCCTTCGCGCAAGCCGTCCAGTTCACTGCGCAGTTGTGCCTCGTCCACTTCGTCCGTCGTCAGCAGGGCATCGATGCGTCGCAGCCCCTCTTCGTTTTGCGACACGGCTCCCACCGCCACCCCCACCGGGGTGTTGATTTCGTGCGCGAATCCCGCAACCATGCGTCCCAAAGACGCCATTTTTTCACTCTGGACCAGTTCGCTGCGGGTTTCGCTGAGTTCGAAAATCTTGTCACCCAACTCCATCCAGCGTCGGCGCAACATTTCCAGGGCGACGGCACCGGCGGCGCTTACCAGCAAAAAAACCCCCAGGTAAGTCAGCATGGATTGGCGGATGCTGGCCTGGGTATATGTTTCTATGGGCGCGTACAACTGAGACACGCTCATGCCGCCGCGAATGTCGCCGAGCTGGTGGCCCTGGTGTGCGTGGCAGGCCAGGCACTCGACTTCGGTGCGCAGTGGCGCCATGTAACGCAGCATTTCGCCTTGCGGCGTTTCCTCTATGCCCACGGTCTCCTTCACGCCGCGCTCAAACGCTTCCAGGCTTTTGTTTTCCCAGGCATCGGGGGCGTTGTCGGGGCGCATGGGTTTGCGGCTGGTCAGGCGAAACACCGCGCCGGTGTCGAGCTGTGCCATTTCCGCGATAAGGCGTGACATATGGTACGGGTTGACCAAAGTCAGCTGCTGGCCGTCGGTGGTGGTGACGTCACGCTGGCCGTGCAAGAGGTAGGGGTTGGGTTGGAAATGGGGGGTGACGGGTACATACACCCCGCCGTGGCTGGCGTTCCAACTGCGTGCCAGCACCGCCATACGAAAGATGTTGCGCGCCCCTTCACTGGCGACCTCCAGGCTCTGGCGGCGGATGTCGGTAACGTGCGAGCGCCAAGTCAGGCCCACAGCGGCGGCCCATAGGGCCAGCAACACCAGCCACCAGTGCCGCTGGCGTACCCAGGTCGGCATATTGCTCGGTGGTGTTCCGTCCATACTGCGTCTGTCCCTTCCCGCCTCTTTGCAGACCAGCATACCACTGCAGGCGGGTTTTCCCAAGTGCAGCGCGGGCAAAAAAAAGCCGCCCTCAGGCGGCTTCCATTGGTTGCTGGGCGCAGGGGCAGGCGTCAAACCAGCAAGGCGTTGACCCGCTTGACATACGCCGCCGGGTCTTCCGGCAAGCCGCCTTCGGCCAGCAGCGCCTGGTCGAACAGGATGTGGGCCAGGTCGTGGAAGTGCACCGAGCCGTCGAGCTTCTTCACCAGAGGATGCTCGGCATTGACTTCCAGCACCGGCTTGACATCGGGTGCGGACTGCCCAGCTTGTTTCAGCAGGCGCGCCAGCTGCGTGCTCATGCCGTGGTCTTGCACCACCAGGCAAGCCGGGCTGTCGACCAGGCGCGTGGTCACGCGCACGTCGTCGGCCTTTTCCTTGAGCGCTTCCTTGAGCTTGGCCAGCAGCGGCTTGAAGGCTTCGGCGGCTTCCTCGGCAGCTTTCTTCTCGGCTTCGTCCTGCAGCTTGCCCAGGTCGACCGCGCCCTTGGCCACGCTTTGCAGCGGGGTGCCGTCAAAGTCCTGCAGGTAGTTCAGCGCCCACTCGTCGACGCGGTCGGTCATCAAGAGCACTTCGATGCCCTTCTTCTTGAAGACTTCGAGCTGCGGGCTGTTCTTGGCCGCGGCCAGGGTTTCGGCGGTGATGTAGTAGATGGCCTCCTGGCCTTCTTTCATGCGCGCCTTGTAGTCGGCCAGCGACACGCTCACCGTGTCCGTAGTGCTGGAGGCAAAGCGCAGCAGCTTGGCAATGCGATCCTTGTTGCTGAAGTCCTCGCCCAGGCCTTCCTTGAGCACGGCGCCGAACTCGGCGTAGAACTTGCTGTACTTGCCTTCTTTGGCCTTGTCTTCTTCGGAAACGACATCGGTCACGTCGCCTTCGGTGGCGGTGCTGTGGCTGTCGTGCTGGGCCAGGTTTTCCAGCACGGAGAGCACGCGCTTGGTGTTGCCTTCGCGGATGGCGCGCACGTCCCGGCTTTCCTGCAGCAGTTCACGGCTCACATTGAGCGGCAGGTCGGCCGAATCCACCACGCCCTTGATGAAACGCAGGTAGGAGGGCAGCAGCGCTTCAGCGTCGTCCATGATGAAAACGCGCTTCACATAGAGCTTCACGCCACGGGCCTTGTCGCGGTTGTACAAGTCCATGGGTGCTTTGGACGGGATATACAGCAGCTGGGTGTACTCGGTGCTGCCCT
>JACCDZ010278214.1_pt1 | contig 23192 bp, 40 predicted proteins | sample 7449551 | NCBI WGS metagenome assembly JACCDZ01 (sample SAMN15323452, study PRJNA562643) | freshwater metagenome | isolation source: river surface water | place: USA:Blue River Watershed | collected 2017-08-18 | reverse complement strand
TCCGAACAGCGATTTCGGAAAATGGCTAAAAGTGATCGGATAAAACCGAAATAGGCGATCGGATTAAACCGAAATGGGTGATCGGATTGGACCGAAATGAGTGATCGGAATCAGCCGAAGCATGCACGAGGAATTTAGCACCTGGTGGCAACAAAATACGGAAGGAGAATACGAACTAGAGCTCCTAACTGAAGACGTGGAGCATTTAAACGAGGAGCGTAAAGAGTTCGTAGGTAGTCTCAGTGAGAATGAATGGTCATTGAAAGACAGTTTTGTGGCGTATGGAAGAAACGATTTTGAATCATTTAATTACGCTAAAGAAATAATTCTTGAAAGTGAGTTTAAAGTTCAATGAGAATTAAAGCTGACAAGTTTGTCAAAATGACAATTTTTACAACGCTGCGTTTTGGAGTGGTTTCGCCACTTTACCCCAAAACTCCACACCATAAAAATTCCCTTTTATAAAGGCGTTATGCGAGTCAAGAGATGAGCCCAGAGGAAATTCGAGAACTTCTTGAGGAACACAAGACCTACAACCTCCCCGATACAATAATAGAACGGGAGCTCATGTTGGGGCTTGTAGCATCTGATGACCCGATGTTCCTACTACAAGTCCCCGAGCCATTTCGCAGTAACATCATAAGTTTTGGGCTTAAGGCAACTAATCAGTGGCTCGAAATTTCCAGCAGTGGCACAGTGGACTATTCAGAGCACGCAGAAAAACTGAAGTACCTAGTTGTGCGTTTTCTGGCAGAAGTACCTATTGGAAAGCACATTAAATGGCGTTCCCCAAACGCATAACAATGGGCCCAATGTATTTGCCCCAACTATCGCTCACTTCGCTCGCTGGGCGTCCAAAAGCTGCGCTTTGGGACGCCCGTAAGCTTAACTGTTATGCATTGGGAATTCATGAAATCTAGCAACGAAGAAATCGTCAAACACTATCAGACCTTCTTTGAAGGACATGAATCGAAGTTGCTGTGTTGGACGCTTGGTCCCATCAATGATGTGGTGTCTCACTTTGAAGTTATACGGTTTGCACCAGGCAATAAAATTAATCTTTGGATATATTGTTCAGTTGGTGCATCTACTATCAAACACAATGAGTCTGGTTTGCATGAGTTTGTGATTGTTTCACCCATTGAATCAGACAGAGTGGTTGAAATGCTCGCAATGGTTACTTATTACCACTCCAATCATAACCTCGGTTTTGGGAATACATTACCTATTGGCGAGCCATGGTTAGAAAACTCGAAGTGTACAAACTGGCTTGTGTCTCTTCCTTATCCATTTGGCGAGGAATTAGAGATAATGCCTGTTGGCAATACCCATGCCCATGTGGCTTGGCTTCTGCCGATCACGGATGCTGAGAGAGAGTTCAAGGTGCAAAATGGTTTGGAGGCTCTGGAGCAAAAATTCGATGATGCGGAGCTAGAGTATTGGCAGATCAACAGAGTATCAGTAACATAAAATGCATAATAAGTTGTTCATGCGGAGCACGCTACGGGCGCCCGCTTTACTCCAGCGATAGAGGCTTCTATGCGATTCAGCGCAATACTATTTTTTTTACTTGTCCCATTTTTAACTGATGCTGAGCAGTTGTCTGTTATTAAAGACTCAAAGCTAACCGACGTTCTGGCAAATTTTGTTCTACTCGCTGAAACGCCTGAATCGTCAAAAATGTTTGCTCGTGTTTTTCGCGTGCAAGAGCACGGAGAGTGTGATGGTTCACCCGAAACCTGTCCAAAATCAACAATGTATATTGCCGTGTCAGAAAACGGTGAGTATCCCGAGCAGAAACTTTATCAATTGCCAGAAGGATATAACTGGGAATTTGTTAATTGGGTAAGTTTTCCAGAAACAGAGGATCCACCGAGCAATTTGGTCCTTAAAATAAAGTCACAAAAACCCAGCTCGGACGTCAATAAATCTTGGTGGATTAATGAAACATACACCTTAAAAGTTAATTATCAGACTGGTTCATGGGAAAAAGAGTAAGAGCCTCTAGCATGGCCCGGAAGCTCGCAGCCCTGAGCTGCTGGACGCTCTACGCTCAGCGTTAGCAGTCTCACGGAAGAAAAGATGAACACCATTTACTCTGCGAATATACTGCTACTTGCCGCTGACGTTTCTTTCATTCATGTGACTTGGCTTGTTTTCATTTTTACTGTTTTTCTGTGGCTTATATACTTGCAGCGGTAATAGCCTACATAGATATCTTTTAAAAGGAAGTAGAGATGCACTACTATGCCAAAACTGTGGATGCAGAGTGGGGGACTTACTTCATTCGCCATGATGATGGGAGTTGGTTCTTTGAGGGATTAGGATAGTGATATTAGCAGTTGATGTGCAATACCAAGACGATAAAGCATTTGTAGCGGGCGTAGCATTTGATGATTGGGTTGCTCCATATCCAATTTCAGAGCATGTTTCTATGCTGGATAATGTTGAAGAATATGAACCGGGTAATTTCTACAAAAGAGAATTGCCTTGTATCTTCAAGTTGCTAAGCGAACACAAACTAGCGCCTAAATGTATTGTAATCGATGGTTACGTTTACCTTGATGGAAAGCAAAAACCAGGATTAGGTAAAAGGCTGTTTGATTCTATAGCTGATATCGATGAGGTAATTGGTGTTGCGAAAAACTCGTATTCTGGAATCGGTGATGAGTTTGAAATATTGAGAGGTAAAAGTGAGAAGCCTCTTTTTGTTACTACGACAGGCGACCTTCAAACCGCAAAAAGTAGAATTGCTAAAATGTTTGGAGAGCATCGAATACCGGCTTTATTAAAACGAGCAGACCAAATATGCAGAGAAACAGCCAACAAATCAAAGCACTCAGACGGCGTGAACGCCGCCGGTGCTTGAGGCGTTGGCACTGAGATGAATGTCTGTACACGCAATCGAATCTTGGAGTTATTTGAAAAGCACCGGGCTACACCGAATGCGCAATACGATGACGATCATTTTCTAGATTTCCTGCTCGCAAGTCCAAAACAGAAGAGGGCCGTGTACAACAGTTTTCGTGGCCTACGGCGGTTTAACGCGTTTTTAGATGAAGTCCAAAATGAGTTTGCTGTATGTTTCTCGAGCGAGGATCGTGACGCGAACTACCCAATAGACAAATTCGTAAATCGAATTCAGGAACTTCAGAAGAGTCAAGCGGTTCGCTGAAATCGCTTAACAATCAATTGATGGCCGGTGCTGGTTGGCAAGTATTGATGGTGGCTGTTTTTATTTTTTTCATTGTGGCCATTTGGTTTCAGAACAGTTTGTCGGCACTCTCATTAGTTGTCACATTAGCCACTGTGTTTAATCTTTGGTTTATATTGTTCGCTAGAAGAGCAAAGGCATATCTCGTTAGGCTAAAAGATCGAATAGAATCAGCTGTCAGTTAGTGAGAATTGGTATGGCACTTTTGAAGACGATAGGCTTTGGAATGGTGACGTTTGCGTTGGCAATATTTGTTTTTGTCACCATTTCTGATTTTTCTCTTTCAGGGGAGTGTCGGAATGAAATCCTTTCTGAATTAAACGCCCCAGGTAATGCTGTAAAGTATGTTGTATTTCAACGCGACTGCGGTGAAACTACGGGATTTTCCACGCAAGTGTCCCTTATAAAAGTTGGTGAAACCTTAAAAAATGAAAGTGGAAACATTTTCATCGCAGATACGAATCATCATAAAGCACCTACGGGAGTTGGTGGTGGGCCGGAGGTGCGCATCAAGTGGGTTTCAGATACACATCTTCAGATCCGCCATCACCAGATGGTCCGCGCATTTCTTGCTGAAAGAAACAATAACGGGGTGCGGATAGATTATGAGACGTTTAATTAATTTTGTCGCTAACAGGGCTCGGCACTTTGCGGCCTGCGGCCGCAGCGATCCTCGCCAAGGTTCGCGCGTGTTTGCTTATAGTTAGCTTTTCGAGTAAGCAATAAAATGATTTTTCAAGCTAGTATAGACCTGAATATTGAAGGTAAAGCTGTTCAGGCAACTATTGATTTTGATACGGGCATGATCGGATTTGTCGAAACTGATGGTTCAAAATCTAAAGAGTATGATTATTTTTCAGCTCCACCTGAATATAAAATTGCGCTTGCCAAAGCAATTGAGAAAAAGATGAGTCAGAAGCATCAAAGTAACGGTCTCATTTGTCATAAGAGCCAAGCGGCGCAAGTAATGCGGGAATATTGGGGAAATGCAAAATTACCTAAGCGCTAACAAGGTAATGAAACTCGTTCCGAGCCGCTCCACTGGACAGTCGAAAGGCTGCCGCTTATTTTGACATTATAAAAATCAGAGGCTGTATGCGAAACCTGCTTTTAATGTTTCTTGCAATATTTTCTGTATCATCTGTTAATTGTTTCGGCCTCTCAAAAGTTCCTGAGCCAAAATTATCTGACTTAGCCACATCTTGGCTCGGTGGTTCACCGCAAAGCACATTGGAATACTTTCGGCTTGAACTTGACGAATCAGGGCGTGGAATACTCGTTGTTCAGTATTTGCCTGGCTATCCGGCTAGCTTATATGAAGTATCCAGCACAAAACTAAATGGTTATAAAATTAGTTTTGAAGTTCAGGCAATGGACAGTGGTGCAGAGCCAATATTTCTGCGTGGCGAAGCACTGCCTTTTCAGCTTAATCTCGAAGTGGGTGGAGTGGAGCGTACGTGGAAGAAAAAAATTATTTTAGAGAAGGAAGCTCGTGTTCTTGAACGAATTCAAGTTGTCACGGAGCGTGCAGTAAAAGTACGTCAGTCTCAGCATACTGAAAATTTAATGCGCCAGAATCATTAACATTCGGCACTTTGCTGACAGCGCGTGCATCGACGTCAAACCGCGATGCAGTTTTCTGCGCATGCGCTCAGTGTTATACAGGAAGTATCTTATGAGTGAAATTCATTCCCAAACTATGAAAACCACAATATTACTAGCAATCACAATTTTGATTTCTGCGTGCGCATTTAAACCCCACACTGAAATCTGGGCACCAGAAATTAAAGGTGTACTTAAAGATAATGGCAAACCTCTGTCGGGTGTTACTGTCAAGGCTGCACGCACAGATTGGCTCAAACCTGCAGAGGGTTGTCCCGACAGTTATCGAGAAGTGGTCACTGACATAGAAGGGAACTTTCTATTACCTGCTGACGAGCATTTTTCACTTTTTACCGTTATGGGAGATAGTGTCTTTTCTTGGAAAGTATGTGCAATTGTGAATGAATCATCTTTTATGCTTTGGCAAGGCGAGTCAGTTGGTATTGTCACCGAAAACGACAAGGCAACATTACAATGTGATATTTCAAAAGAACAAGTAAATACAGGCAAGAAAGCTGTGCTTTGTACCGAAATGTAACAAGTCAGAGCGCGCGGACATGGTAAAGCTGTCACTTTTTTCGTGCCAAAAAAGTGCAAACTTTACCATTGACCACGACACATGCCGGTGTTTTAGGTTGGAGAGGAAAAAATGAGTTTCGGAACATTTTATCGAGTTGAAGACGAAGTGCGATCAGCCTTCGTTGGGAAAATAAGCAAAAGTGAATGGTATGATGGCTTAGAAGAAATCGAGATTCAAAACTTTGAATCTTGTGATGCTGAGGAATCTATTCCTGCATGGGTTTTAGCACTGAAGAAAGAAGACGCTCCATTAAATATGCTATTCCAAGGAGAGCTTCGCGCAGAACAAAATGAATATGATGATCCGGATGTGGTATTTCTTGGAAAAGAACTCATTCGAGCGATTGTTTCAGAAATTGAAGCCAAGGGTAAGCCTTATTTCCAGACCCTGCTTGATGGTGTTAATTGCTTACCTGATTTTTGGCTGTTTGATTCGATGGTCAAATTTTTAATCGAGTCAGCAGAAAAAGACGAAGCCGTAATTATAATGTGGGGCGGCTAGTGTTAGCTCAACAAGTAATAGCACCGGAAATTATGCACGGTAGATTATGGCAATAAGAGATTACGCAAGCGAAAATGAAGATGATTTTTACGGCCAGAATTTTGAATGTCCGGGTGTCGTATCAGTATGGCTTGGATTGAGAGATGCATCAGATGATCCTGCAGGATTGGATGTGTTGCAAGATTTATGTGGTATTGGCTATTACAGTCTAGATCAGCAAGAAAGTAATTGCTTTGACTTCAAGTTGAGCCCTTTAATAGAACTAATTGGGGAGTTATCCTACTCCCAATCCTACTGTGAGGAACTTATTGAAGCGGCAGAAAGAATGGGCATTAAGCAAGCTAGATATATTGTTTTGCAGTTCGATTTCAATTACGACCTAGAAAGAGTTAAGCGAAGTGTTTGTGGTGACCCAATTTTCATCGGTTCATTCAATTACTCCGTTGAGTCGTTTTGACAAGTCGTGCCATTCGTCAGCTCACAAGCGTTGTTAGGAACGCCGCTATGAGGCGCCCATGCACACCCGTATAAGCTTGGTTGCATTGAGATTTATGTCTGAACAAAAATACCCATTGAGGGACGGAAAATTGTATTGGCTGTTTGGAGGTGATATTTTTTGGTATCACTTTCAAATCTCTTTTTTGAAAATGCTACTTTGTAGTCAGTTGTTGCTGGTTGTTATTTTAAATCTAACTCAGTGGTTGTTTGGCACTACAGCCACATTGAGTTTAGGCATCATTTATTTGGTGAGTACTTTAACTGCACTCTATTTCCTTCGTCAAAATGTTCAGTTGCATCATTTAGTTCTTCGCGAAAAATCAAAAATAAGTGATGCATGGGTTCTAACTGTTATCGCGTTAATTTCATCGTTTATGCTGTTTGTTAGCCTGTGGTCGCTTTTAAGCCGGTGAGCTAACAAGCATATGTTAATGGCCCATGCGGCGCATGGGATGCGAAGGTAAAACGCCTGGGCGTTTTACCTCGCTAAATTTGGAAGTTAGTCCTATGCACATGTATCTTCGCCTGCTCTTTGCCGTATTTGTTACTGCGATATCTGGCTCTGCCTTTGCGGCGGATCCGACCGACCGTACTCAAGCTCTGTCTGAACTCTCGCAGATCTTCTTCGAGGACAGCGAGACGTATGGTCGGGAACTACTTGATCGGCGCAAACTTGACTACTCAGTTGAGAGCCTCAAGCTCATCGACGAATATCTCGAATCCATTCGGAAAAGAAAGGATGTCGAAGCCACTTGGAATCGAACTGTCCTACGAGCCGGTGCCTATGTGGGCGAGGTCATTCGCCGGAATGACAAGAAGGTCCAGTGGCGATGGGTAGATTACGATGGTGCCCGATCGGTCGAGCCAGAGATGTTTGACTCATTTGGTAAGTCCATCGCCACGGCCGCCGTTCTATACGACGGCAATAATGGGTTTTCCTTTCCCTTGGCCAAGGTAGAAAAGTACCTAAACAACGGCAGCGAAGATAGTGTCTATTTCTTTGCAAAGGTCATCATGAGTGGACGAGAATAAGGCTAAACCAATATGGTATGCCGGCTGCACCGGTCGGCTGAATGCCAACATTATATGCAAGACAAACTTTGAAACCACCAGCGACCAATGAGTTAGGGATAACAAATCGGTCAAGCATCGCCACTTCGTGGCTGGACAGTTTTTATATCGTGCTGTTGCTGCGCAAAAATATTCCACAAAGCCAAAACTTAAATTCTGCCGCTGAACTCGGCGTTGCAGTTAGGTGTCTATGAAAAAAATTATTCTATTCACAATAACTTGCCTAATTTTAAAAACTTCAATTTCTGTGTCTCAAGAGGTAAAGAGCATGGACTCGTTAATTTCTGAAAATGCGGCTGTTATATCGAGCATTATCGAAGATGGGGTAGATTTATCAGTCCCATACCATGTTGAATTTATAGCTGTTTTTCCAACTGCAGAAGATGCAGAGAAAGTCGCTATGATGTATGTGGCCGACAGTAGGGTGAGCAAAGAGTTCATAAAGATAGAAACAACGCCAAGTACAGAGGACGGAGTGGAGTTGACACTAATCAAATCGATGATCGTTACGCCCCAAAGTGTTTCCGAATTTGAATCGAGGTTGATCGAACGAGCGAAGATGCATGGCGGTGCTGCGGATGGCTGGGGGATGCTTTCCGATTGAGTACTTTAAAAATGCGCTGAGTAAATGACATAAATAGTTTCTACGATTTTATTATTTACGCAGTCTTGCGTGCGCCCGACAATTTTCCTTATGAGGATTACCTTGCCGAAGATGAGCAAATGACCATACAAAAAACTTTCGGCAAACTTATGCACGGAGTCGCTCTTGTTTAGCGTGATTTTCCTGGCATCAACGAATCTCGAGGCTTAGAAAAGCAGTTGCAAAAATCACATCAGTGCTATCTTCAAGGTGAAAAGGTCAGTGGTTGAGTTATGTGCAAAATAAATACGTTCAACAAAGTCAGGTACATTTGCCCACAGCGTGGACTAGACCCTCGAGCGAAGTGCTCAGGGCAACGCTGGCGACGTTATAAGCAGGCAGCCTAATAGGAATATAAAGTGAATAGAGATTTATTGCTTAAATGGACAGGTCTTCTGAGTGAGAAACTTGGCAGAAGTGAAGCGGAAATTGCAGAGAAAGGTTTATCCGCTTATGACTTCTCGCCATCTACCAAGGTTGAAATATATTATTCAAAGAATTCGATAATTAAGTTCGATTCTGCTTTTTTAGTTATAAACAAAGAGAGCCGCATGGCTGCGGTATTCACGGAACACTATGGTTACCATGAGTTTTCCGTCTATGGAGCTGTCGCGAAGGAAATATCGATAAATTACTATGTGGATGAAGATTTTGAAGGCAAAGTTCCATAAAGAAGCGATTAAATACGCTCCCGCATGCCGGAGTTTTAGGTCGTTCGGTTTATCGCAGCGTTCTACGGAAGCAACATGATCGACTATGTGTTAGAAGTCAGAAGATACTTAACTGAATACTCAAATGAGACGGAAGAGTTAATTGCTGAGTACGATCTGCAGTCTTTTGATTTGAAACTTTTCCAAATGGAGTTTTGCGGACCAGACCGCGATAATCAAATGTTTGATTGCTACTCGATAAAAGAATCCAACGTTAAATTTTTGAAAATGCACTTAGTAAAAGAGCCCGAATGGGATTTTGTTGAAAAGTCATACTTTGTAGAAGCTCATGCCATATAACCAGTCGGTTAGTCATAACTCACTTCGGGCAATGGAAGGTTTTTATGTCGCAGATTTTGGTTTTGCTGCGCAAAGGTATTCCACAAAACCGCAACTTAAAAACTGCCGTTGAACTCGGCGTGAGGTATTCATATGAGCTTCGATATTGTAATACTAAAGCCAGACGATGATTCAGTAGCTGATATTTCAGAGGTAAGCGAAATCACGCCATTAGGCGACCGAGCAACAGTATCTAATGCTTTTAATTCAGTATTTCCAGGTTGTCTTGATGGATTGATTACAAGTGCTGACGGGTACTCTGTTGATTTACTTCTGAACGGTTCGCCAGTTGAGTCAGCCCAATTAACATTGCATTTCGGGCAGACATGGTCTGAAGAAATTGGAGATCGTTTGACGAAGAGTCTTGGTTCAATATGTGCTTTGCATGGTTGGGTTGCATTTGCAGTTTCGGATAATTCACGAGTAGCGCCGTAGCCTATGCCTGAGAAGTCGCTCAAAGCCGCGTTTGTTAGCCCCTTAGCTCAGCGTTCGACATTTGCATCATGAAGATCCCAGAATTAAAACAACTAATAAATAATGCTGAATTCATGCGTCATAATTCTTCAGCTCAAGATATTTATGACGAAATTTGTACCCTAGGCATTAAGAGAAAAACGCGATCAATTGTGCAGAGTGTAGATGAAAATGTAATTGCAATGTGTCATTCTTGGAAATGGATTGATTGTGCAGTAGAAAACATTGTCGAGGCCAAGGGCAGCCTGGCATTTACATTTGGGCAAACTACAAGATGGCGTTAATGAATGTGGTCAAGAAATTTATGAAAATAATGAAAATGTTTAACAAGTTTCTGCAGTGGACTGTCCTTAATTAGCGAATTCACTTCACATATTGGCTGCGCTGTTTAGGCGCGTTTCGCAAGATGCTCGGGCTGCACTCAACACGCTTAGGCAGGCGTTTAATCTATTAGGTGGTACTTTATGACGATTCGAAATCTTACATTCCTTGTCTTTCGCTTAATCGCTATTTGGCTCGCATTTACTAGCATTGAGGTTTTGCTTGTACAATTCAACCTTTGGTCCGGTGACCTAGCTCCTGGCGCACCTCGGAGTATGCTTGTCCCAATTGTATTGTTTATTCTTGTATTTGTTGCTGCGGTAATTATTTGGAGGCATCCGACCTTCATTATTGAAAAGGTACTTGCGAAGGGCGTTGAAATTGATATACCCATGCCATTGGCAAGTTGGTCTGGCTTTTCAAATATTTGCGTTAGGTTGTTCGGCGCATATCTTACTTTATCGGCAATACCAAAAATTGCTTATTTCCTTAGTTTTTGGTTTATCGCTGCTCGAAGTGATTTAGAGGGGGCATCGTACATCCATAAGATATTGCCAGATCTAATCAGCTTAGGTGTTCAGGTATTAATTGGCATTCAAATTTGGCGCTATCCGAGTAGAGTCTCGCGCGTCTCTGAAAAGGAAAGCTCTAACTAGATGCGCAACTCCGTTCCTACCACAAAAAGCGTGGCCCCCACATGACACGCTTACGTTTATCGTGTTCGGCGCGAATGAGGGTTAAACATGGCCAAGCCAATTATTGAATCTCGAAACCTGAATATTTGTTGCTGATTTAGCCGAAAAGATATGGAGTGAGGTTGCGGCTTCGTTTTTACTGCGAAGCAGCGCACGCCGGAGGCGTTAAATGTATATGAATATCGAGCCGTTTTTAGAAAAGTATTCCGATAAACTAGTCGCAGAACTCTCTGAATTGATCGGTCGAGATATGCCTGAGGATATTAGGTGTATTCAGGTCATTATATTTAGAGAGTCTTTACCGGGAATTCCTTTTGGTGTCTATTTCCTTAACAAGTTTCAAAGTTCGGCTAATGGTGTTAAACCAATAAAGTTGTTATCTAATCTCGAAACTCTAATCGATGATGAGGAGTATGTTTCTCGAGAAGATGCTGTGTGCGATTGTTTAAAGCTTGAAGGTGAGACGCAGCAAGACGCTTGTATGGATTCGGTATTTGAGAGATGTAACGCCGAGAATTTGCTTGTGGCAAAGTGGCTTGCTGGTTGCTGGCAAAAAGCTGGCGGTGTGAGTCTTCCAATTCCCGCGTTTGTCGTTGAGGAAGATTTTCAGTTTAATCCGATTAATTTGAAAACAGGGCAAACTATAAAACATATGTCTGAATACAATAGTGTATTCGATGGCTAACCCAAAGCATTTAACCAGACCTTGCGGCACGCTTCTAATTGGCTGGAAAGTTTATAAGACGCTGCTTTGTGGATTTGCGGCGAAATAGTATTTCACTAAACTGCAGCTTACAACAGGCCGCTTAACTCACTGTTTGCTGTTAAAAGGAGTACTGGTAAATTGAAGTATTTTATCCCAGATATTCGAATTAATGAGGATTTAGGTTCACAGAATGCCTACCAAGATAAATTTGGCGGTTTGCCTTGGGGGTTAGAAGATTATCGTTGGCCAGTTTGCTCTGAATGTAAAAAGCCTCAAAGCTTCCTCGCGCAATTTCAACATAATTCCAATAGACTCAATTTGGGAAGAACAGGGCGAGTTATTTACATATTTCAGTGCAATCATGAACCCGGAATGTGCTCGACTTGGGAAGGGGGATCTGGTGCCAATGCTTGCTTTATCCTCGAACCAGAACAATTAGTCGACGGGCTATGTAAATCGCCCGAAGAGAATACATTAGTCGAGAATGAAGTTCGAATTGTAGATTGGCTAGAGCGCGATGATGGGATTTCTGATTCAAATTCAGCTTCTTTCTTCGATGAAGAATTATATTATGACCTTCCCGATGACGTCGTTGGGCGCGTTACATCGGGTACTAAATTAGGTAGCGTTCCAGCGTGGATACAAAGTCCATCAGAGGCACCGACGGGAGACTGGGCGTTCATCGGTCAGCTGGATAGCACTCATAGTTTTATTTACCCACCACGGAATAACGTCGGCTGGGTTAGCGAGGATAGAGGACGCTGGGAAGGCCGCACGCATTATGGTGAAGGGCCTAATTACGGTGGCGGAGGTATCGCGTATCTATTTATTAGAAAATGTAACGGGCTACCAGAGGGATGGTTCTTTTGGCAGTGTGGCTAAGGCCAACAAGCGCTGCCAGTCTGACGGCAAAACCTCGGCGCTTTTTGTTACTCGCTGTACTCAAACATTATCACCCCCTCAACTTTGGCTTAGCTGATAGAGTGAACAAGGCGAATCGTAGATTGTTCGATTCAAGAGAACTGAATGACATTTTAAACGCAGAATTGGCTCTCGGTAACGAAGTCGCTGAGGCTTCTGCTTGGCCGCCAAAGTGCAAGAATTTGGTAATCCTGAAGCGTCGTTTTCACCAGCCCTATCACTTTACGTCTCTAAAGTACCGGGAAATAAACGACCCGCATTATTGGTATGCGGAGTATTCAACAATTCATAGTGTCGAGTGTCTGGCGTGCAAGTAATTCATTGCTTATCAAGGAGGGAGCATGAATCCATTAACTGATATCCACAACGATTGGCTTGGTGGGGCTCGAGTATCAGGGGTACTTTTTTTGATGAATGACTATGTTCAAGTAATTGCTGGAAAGCATGCTGGTCATCGAGGTTCGGTTGTTTCTATCTCACAATTTGTACCGAATCCTGTCTACGTCTTAGAAACTGAAAAGGGCAACGATATTGAAGTAATCGAGAGTGAAATACAAATTGCACTCTCATAGCAAGCAAACCCTAGTCGCTCAAGCTGAGCATGGGCAAAACGCATGCGCGTTCTTACGCGTGAAACTGGGTGGTGATTTAATTATATGAATCCCGAGATCGAGCGCCATCTCATAACAATGAGAGAACGTAATAAAAACAAAAATTACGATGAAATCGTTAATTTAGGATGGGTTACTGACGCTCCCGTCATCATTAATGGTAAGAAATATCATCCAGCAATTTTGGGGGAAGAGTTTGATAGCCAAGCCCTTTTGATTGTTCAATTAACTCGATGGTATATTTTTCGTTGGTTTGGGGAAACAGAATGCCTCGGCTTCCTGTTAAATAAGGCCGGAGTGTTGAGCGAGGTTGATGCTGATTGGTTGATGCATGAAGTGGGGCACCCATAAAATCACATAATAAATCCAAGCAAACCTGCCATTCGGCCTCGACTCGCTGCGATTGTCTTTGTTGCGAGCAATTTGCCCGACAAAATTAACTCGGAGAATGCGCCGATGTCGACCATTGAGCGAGCGATTGAAATAGCAGCAGCTGCGCATGCTGGGCAAGTGGATAAGGGCGGTGAGCCATATATCTTGCATCCACTAAAAGTCATGCTTCGAATGACAACAGAACAGGAACGGATAGCCGCAGTCCTGCACGATGTCATTGAAGACACTAGCGTTACAATAGAGCTGCTTAGATCAGAAGGATTTACTGACGAAGTTTTACGTGCATTAACTGCATTAACAAAACTATCTGGAGAGTCACGGTTAGAGGCTGCAAAAAGGGCTGCTATTGATCCAATTGCGCGAATAGTTAAACTTGCCGACAACGCGGAAAATATGGATCTAAGCCGCATACCAAACCCGACGTATAGCGACTTTCAGCGGCTTGAAGAGTACATAGCAGTTAGGGCTCTACTGTTGACTGTCGCTGAAGAATCACAACTGCTTTAAACTGAACGCTTTGCAAACTAAAGCCGGTGTTTTAGTACAGATGCTTAAAAAGCCAGTTAAATTCGCTCCGACCACGAAAAGTGTGGCGCCACTGAACTCGCTAACGCTTGGCTTTTCTTGGGGGAAAGGTCAAAAGTATCGGGTCTGACGAATTGTAAGCTACGCTGATTCGAGATCTCTGCACTAAGTTTACAGCAACGAGCTACTTAGAATCGACAGGTGTAAGCAACGATAGGCCTCAAATGAGAAATTGGTCGCCAGCGACAGATAAGGAAGTTAGCTCGATAATTGACCGGGATTTAAGCGAGTGTCCCGACGAACTTTGGGCCCTCTTTCCCAAGATCCAAGTGCCACTTCGCGCAGTACCCATTTCCTGCTTTGGCTCGATCGAAAGCGTCTATGTTGTTGCATGGGATAGTCATTTACTACGAGGATGTCGAGGAGGGCTTTAACCTCTCAAGACTTGGATATGATTGCGTTATTGCTAATCTAGGCTGGGATCAGTGGGATCTTTGTCAGGCTTTAAGACAGTTAGCTACTTGCTAAAGCGATAGGTGAAAAAAGGAGTATTTAGATGGATCAATTTAATAATCGGATAGTTGCCGTCATTTTAGGTGTTGCCCTAGCTTATTTATCAATAGCTATTATTGGATTTGGTGCTGCCGTAACCACACCTGCTGACATGCTAAAACCTTTAGCCCAAGTATCGGTATTACTCGCCTTTACTCTTGTTGATTTGTTCACAATTGCAGTACCGTTGGCAGCAGCGTTTTTAGTGTTTGCTTTCGCTAGTAGGCTGGTCATCAGAAAGCCAGATTTCACTTTTTATTCTTTGCTACTTGTACCTATGCTTTTATTACAACTTTATTTTGTTGCGCAATCACAGCCTCAGCTGCTTGTTAACATAGTCACAACGCTACCTCGTTATGTATTGTTGACAATGTGTTTTTACTTATTAGTTCGCAGCACCAAGCCGGGCACTGCGTAACAAGCACATTTTATAGCCAGCAAGATTGCTGGCGCAAAATCGACCCACTGAGCTGATTTTCGCACTAAATTTGGTCGTTTAAGTCGATGGGGGAAGTGTAAATTGGCTTTAAGTTCTCGTAATTATCAATTTTCAGATTATTGATGATGTCGCAGCACTTTTGATTGCTCAACAATAGTTTTTGTTTTTGGCAAACATAGAACTTCGTTTAGTGTGATCCATGGTGCAACTTTATATTTATCGGATGAAATCAACAGTGAGTGGCAAAATCTAGATGCGTTTGGGAAATACCGGGATCACTTTGCACCTAGTCATTATTTAATGCAGGATAATTTTGGGAAATTCAACAAGGAAATTTGTGTTAATGGAACAAAACTATCAGATAATTTTACATTGTTGGATTTTCATCTGTTCCCAAGAAACTTTGCATGGTCAATGCCGTGTTCGCATGAAGATAGTAGGATTTCCTAATTTTTTAAAAAACGATAACTACTTGCAGCTGAACAGAAACAACATAAAGTAATGCAATGAAATATCACTCTCACAAGTATAACAATTCAAGGCATTCTATGCCTGCAGCCTCGTCGGCACTCAAAAGTACGCGCGTATGCGCAGGTCGTAATGTATCGCTATGAATCATCGAAAAAAATTCTCAGAAGAACGGAAACTCCAGGACTTGGCTCAAGCCCAAAAACTGGTAGGGAAAACCCTCGCAGGGGTGAAGAATCTTCAGTATTACTTCGCGTCTGAAAAGGTGACTGATGATATTGGCGACCTCGAGTGGTATTGCACTGACGGGACCGTAGTTTCGATGTTCTTGCTGACCGATGGTGAAAGTGTCGGTGCTGACACTTTCGCTACAGAAGTACCTCAGGCCTTCGAACTTGGCGCAGGTAAGCGATGCTCTTGGCGAACTGAAGACCTTCTTTCATCGCTAACGGCAGCTCATTTAGCAGGTGAAAATATAGCAAGCGTACAGGCCTATGTGGACTGCCATATAAATTCGAACTACCAAATTTTGTCTGGGTTTAAAGTTACATTTGAGTCTGGAAATTATATTCTTTACTATAACTGCGGCGATGATGGCGCTGCACTACTTAACCAATTGCCCAGCCCCTGGGAAAGTATCAGGAGCGAATGTTTAGAATCTTTTCGGTAACACACAGCAATAGGATCAAATCGTTCGCTTCGATTGCTGGGAAGGGCGAAAGTCCGCTATTTTATTGAAGCGTTGATAATCGAAGGATTATACATGGAACCAAAATTCAATATCTTTGTGCTTATGGCGGCTACAGTTGTTCTCTGTGTTGTCGGTTTAGTTTCAGCTGTGGATAACGACTTCGCAGCGGTAGCTAATGTTTTGGCCGGATTTCTATATGTATCAGTGCTTTATGTTTCTCTTGTCAAGAAAGTCGACTTTAAGAAATTCGCTATCGTCTGTATAGGTTTAGGTTTTATACGGTTTTTTCTAATATATACGTCGGCTATTTTTCTATGGCTTCCTCAATTCGTCCTTAAACATATTTTCTTATTGGTTCCAAGTGTGAGCGGCGCGGCTATAACTCTATTTTTTATGTATAAATTTTGGGGTTTGATCTTCAATAAAGTTGAAATTTTACTTATTCTGCTTTTTATTGGAATATTTTCGTTGATTTATCCCTCTTTGGTAGAATTAACTGAAGCAAATAACCAATATAAAGGCTTGTTTTTAATTGGACCATGTGTGTATTGGTGGTTCTTTTTCTCATTGGCACTTAGCATATACCAAGTGGTCGCTAACAAGTCGACCACGCTACGAGCTGCGGTTTAACTTTAGTGTTAGTTGCTAAAAGACCAGATGATGTGGCTAAGGGCTGAAGTTGATGAAAGTAAGAAATACTCTCTCGCGAACTGTCAGCAGCCAAGCTTTAAGCGTTATTGCAAGTTGTTGGCAATCGGAGTGCCAGCACCCAGCGAGTCAGTATTTGGCACAGAGATAGTTCCGACTGATCTACTTGGAGCAAGACAAGGCCAGTTGTTACAGTTAACGACGTTGTTTGTTCCACTTATAACGAGTAGCGATGGGGTACTTCAATTCACAGGTCTCGCGCGTATTCAGACTTATGCCGGTATTTTCATTTAACATTGCACAGTTGCAATGGTTTATAGATTATTTCCAACGGCACTAGTTCGAAAAGCTATGATTGCTTGAGCGTATTTTGGTGCGAGTTAAATCGAGACAAGTTGAATCACATGTCCTTTATTAAATTAAGAAAAGCTCGAAAGTCTCTTAAAGGCAGGGGCGATGGGCAAATGCTATTTATTAGTTTTTTTCCAGCATATTTTTTAGTTTCTTTCTATCAGCTACCTTTGCATCATCGGGGGAGCAACAAGATTATGCTGGACGGAGTTGAGGCGTCATTATTATTTGGATTGGTATTCATTGCAGCACTAGTACAATTTTTTGAACGGTCACGCCTCGAGCTTATCACTGGCAGCTCGGTGATTAGATTGTTCGTGATTTTGAATGCTCTTCTCATGGTATTGGTGATGGTTTCAGCAGTGCTTGATGAAACTGTTATTGCGATGTCGCTGGGTTTATTGTTCACCCTTTTTTACTTATGTCAGCACGTTGAGCGTAATAAATAGCCATCACAAAACCATCAAATATCGTCCTTTAAGTGCCTGATTCGTAACAATTTTATAGTTTTTGTGGCCGCTTTGGCAAAGGATTTTACGGTGATAAAAAGTTTTTTCAATACTACTCGAATTCAGCAGTACAATCCGAGTTAATTGATTAAATATTTATTTTTAATATCTGTGCGCTCACGAACAAAATAGATATTGTTATCACGCTACTGAAGCACCTGTCGCTTCTTCAATTTGTTTCGCCGGACGTCGCTGTGTGATTCCGCCTGATTAAGGTCATGCGTAGTATGCCGATGAATCCAAACGACGTTGATATAGACCTGAGGGGGGGCGCTTGCGGTAATGCACCTTTCTCATCAGCGGTAATTGAACAGCACCACTAAAAAGCTTCTCGGGGAATATATTTTTTCCCTTATATCGCAACGTTATTTGTAATAGGACAATCAAATGAAGTTTCGAATTTTATTCTTAGGTTTGATGCTTGTTTGCGGCTTAGTGCAAGCAAGTGTTGAAGCAAAATCTGTTTCCGCTTTAATCGAGTCTTACGTAAAGATTCAGCTGGATTTTGATAGCCTCAAAAAAGCGTGCAATGACTATGACTATAAAATTTACCAAGTGAAGACACAGAAATTCAGTAATGGAATTACTGTAATCGATTGGATGGTTGTTGATAGAGTTGGGACTAAAGTTGACCAACGGTTTTTTACCTTTCAAACGACAGATCTTGAGGTTACAGCGATTTTCCAATCATTAGGCGAAGCTGCTGATTGGCATGCCAACATTGCCTATTGTAAAACGCATAACAAAAGAATGCGCGGCTCGCCGGACGACCTTTGATTTACCTATGTGTTCGAATTAGCCAAACGATACTTAGTAAGTCGCGCTAATTTGACTCGTTGTGGGTGCCGCAACAAAGGCCAGAAATTCGCGTCGTCTTAACTATGAAGTAGGTGTCAATAATTGAATATCATTATTTTTATAGCGACTTTGTTTTTATATGCATGTTTGTACTGGTTTACCTGCTTACGAACGGGCAAACCGGCCGAGTCTATGCGGTTTTTCACTAGTAGTCTTTTCTGCATAATTGCGCTTAGTATTGGTATGTGGTTAAGCATGTTTTGGGTTTTGTTTTTGGCAGCAATAATGTTGCTCTTTGCCTCATATTTGGGGGCAAACGAAAAATACGAGCATGGAGTCATCATAAAAAATGGTGTCTTCGGTGGATTTTGGTTGCTGATCCCAATCTATGCACATTTGGCATTTAACACTTAACGATAGCCGTCAATTCACAGCGAATCTGCGAATTACGATTCCTTGTTCTCTTTAGTTATGGATACTCGCAGCAAAACTATCCACTGTTCTAAATTCCAAAACTTGGACGGGACTCTGCATAGGTTTTAATTTATAGTCGCAGAATTAGTAAAAAATTTGTTTCTGCCGCTTGCACCTTGATATATTCAGAGACAGATTGTCAGAGCCGCAGTTCGACAGCGCGGTTGATGGTCAATATCATGAATTAATTGGCGCTCGAAACGGTGTACGCTGGGGATCTTGCAGTTATGCAAACGGGGCAACCATGAACAAAATTTGTAAAATCTTTATGGTCATTTTGGCACTATTATCTTCGCCAATTCTTGCGGGAGGAAAATCCATGATCAGCAAAACTGAACTTGAGGAGATGTTTCAGAATATCTCCGAAAATACTAATTGGGATCTTAAAAAGCCGCTTCTGTGGGGCTATTTCTTTACCGACAAATCCAAAGATAAGCTAAAAGCATCAGGTTCTTTACTTGAACAGCAAGGGTATCGTTTAGTTAATATTTACCAAGCAAAAGATGATAGCGGCAATCTGCTAGATTATTGGTGGCTGCATGTCGAAAAAGTTGAGGTGCATACCGCGGATAGTTTGTATCAAAGAAATATGAACTTTTATCAACTTGCAAATCAACAGGGTTTAAGTTCCTACGATGGTATGGACGTCGGTCCTGCCAGTCAGTAGTTATTAAACTCTCTAAGTGATTGTTTTGATTGTAACGTAACTAAATACTACAGGTCGCCGTTGGATGCCAGTACATCAAAGTCAAGGAAGTTAGACAAACAACTACAAATGGTCATCGGGTCTGAACACAAGCTCTCCGATGTTTAACCCGCGACTTCTGACGTTTTTAGGCAACGCTCGCTTAAAGCCTTGCTATGAATTCAGTAGACTTTGAAAAAAACACTTTCGTGATCTCCTCATTTTTTCTTTTTAAGGAATGTGAGTTGCTTGTTTGCTTGATTAGTTGCGTTAGTTTTGACTGTGGTAATGCTGATTATTGAAATCTTGCACAATTAGCGCAAGTTCGATAATCAAGCGGAAAGACTGTGACTTTCCCGCTGATTCATTGCTTGGCTCTTAACATTGCAACTATTTACCAATAAGCTACAAGTGCATGGTCTGCAACCACTGCAGTATGATAACGATTATTGAAGTTAGCGGCGCAGCATTGCTTGCGCGCTTGGATGGTAGAGTAGCGGTGAGCTACTGCATGGAAGAGTAGGAAATGTCACAAAACGAAGTGTTAACCTTGAGCGAACTCGAAAGTCAAAGAAACTTAGCTTTTCAGCGCGCGATAAGTATCTTTCGAAGCTCTGCTTATATTTATATCGGGTTATATCTGATCAAACTTGCGGCGACGATAGCTCGGCTAATATTGCACAATGATTTTTCTACTGAAGCGTTATGGGAAATTTTAATAAATCCTATTTCTCTTATTTTGTTTTTAGTCGTGACTATTTATTGGACCACTGCGAATTTTTTAGAAACAAAATTATACAGCGCTGTTTTGTTTGCAAGAGCCGTCGCGTTGTTTGGTATGGCAATATTTCCAGTAGGAACAATTATAGGAATAATTGCCTTAATAAGATTATTTAACAAACGGCTTTAGAGGGGGCGAAGGGTATTTTAATGAGTACGATAAATGGCTTTGGCACTTTGTACTATGGGTGGCAACATTTTGCTGATGGTACTTCGACTGCCACAAAATGGTTAGCGTTGTCATGGGTTCCTGTTGTGCCATTGTATAAGGAAAAATTGAGAGTGCTTTCCAACTTCGAAAGCGGCAAGGGTGAGTTAAAGTCTGAACTCGGTGGTCTTGTTGTGTCTCAATTAGATCGCTACGAAGTGATTGAAAAATTGCCGTTATCAGCGAAAGAGGTTCTTTTAACTTTTGCTAAGACCTATATCGGTCTTCCGGTGTTGTTGTTTGGTCCAATCTTTATCGGCGCGCTTCTCTTCTTATTTATTCCATTAAAGCTCGGAATACCGGTAAAACCAGGGGATTTTATATTTTTGCTTTTTGGGGCAAGTATTTTTATCTCAATGATCAATTTCTTGTTTCAGTGCGTGCGTTTGATCAGGAGAGCAAGAGGCTGGCAGCCTGGGAGCCGAAAAATAGATAACAAATAGTCTGATGCTAAATCGATAGCTGTTATTTGCAAGTTACGGGCTGAGCCGCAAAAGCACAGCTTGAAACTGAAATCGATACGATTGAGTCCACTTTCTATCGGCTATCTGATGAAAGACTACTATTAGTATTATCTAGACATTAGAGGGGACTTAGATGTCCGTATTTTTAGACATTGCTTTTGGCTTCTGGCTATTTTTATTCAATAGTAGGTATAGGGAAATCTGGCTATTCGATTTTCAAAAAGGCAATCTTTTGTTTAAATGCATTTATATCTTAGAGGCTATAATCTCGACAATTGTCGGTATTGGTGAGTTCCTATTTGTAATTCAATTAATATCGGATCTTAGCCAAAGTTAAATTACCAACTCTTATAAACTGACAAATCAGCAAATAGGTCGCTAAACCCACTTGTTTTTTGCACTCTAAATTTGGTCGTTGCACTACCGTATGGGTTAAATCAGCTGCAAATATAAGTTCAAATACCTTAAAAGTGATCTGAGTTAGTGTGCGGCTCGAAGTTAATTTATAGGGGGCTGTGTTCAAAACAGTCCACTTTTCTAGGCTTATATTTAGCTTAGATGTGGCTAGCGTCATTGCCGGCTATTGCAGTTTTGCAATTGGCCTAGCAGCATAATTGTTTTTCTGGAAGTTGCAGATGAGACTCGAGTGGTTTTGCATAATTGTTAAGCCTTCTATGGCTGACAAATTTATTGCGTCTTGAGGTGATGGTTTTAAGCCGTTTGGCTTTTGTTTAAATGACGAATTGCATTTAATTGAGCTGCCAAAGCAGCCGGTTATTAATTTTGGGGCAGTAATGAAAAATACGGAAAGAGTAAAAGCTGATGTTTACACGGATGCCTACGCTGGTCAGGTTGCTTGGAGCCCAAACAAATCTTTATGGTTTCTTGGCCATCTTTGCGCTTCGGTTATAGTGGCACCATTTTTCACCAGTATTTCAGCGCTAAGCGTTTTTATTTTACTCACCGGTATCACATTGTGTTTTGGACATTCGCTTGGTATGCACCGGCTATTGATCCATAGATCATACGAATGTCCTAAGTGGATGGAATATTTATTTGTCTACCTAGGTACTCTGGTGGGGATGGCTGGCCCCATCGGCATGATGAAGCAGCATGATTTAAGAGATTGGGCGCAACGTCAAAGTCGCTGTCATGATTACTTGTTGCATGGTTCCAGCATGTTAAAAGACGGTTGGTGGCAGTTAAACTGCGATCTGAAACTAGACAATGGCCCGCGTTTTTCGATTGAAGAGCAGGTGTCGTCTGATGAATTCTATCGATTTCTTGAAAAAACTTGGATGTGGCAACAATTAGTTGTGGCCGTCCCCCTATATTTGGCCGGTGGCCTGAGCTGGTTGGTTTGGGGTGTTTCGGTACGAATTGTAGTGTCTGTTGGCGGCCATTGGTTGATCGGCTATTTCGCGCATAATAGTGGTGAACGGACTTGGCGCGTAGATGGCGCTGCAGTGCAAGGCCATAATATACGACTAGCAGGCCTGCTTTCTATGGGCGAGGCTTGGCACAACAATCATCATGCTTATCCAGGATCCGCCATGCTGGGCCTGTATACCGATGAGCCGGATCCAGGTTGGTGGGTGCTCAATGCACTACACAATTTAGGCATTGTCAAAAATATCCGATTGCCAAAGCAGCTGCCGCTGCGCCCAGAATTAGTGACAGAAGCCACGGATCTTAATGATCGGGTAGAGCGAGTGCCAGAAGATTGTGAGATAGCCAAATTTATTCGGCGCGATAGTTAGCTGAAATTGTTGAAGCGAAATATTGCGGTTTTGGACAACATTTTTTGTAGCTGATAAAAACGCTTGGCGAGCGAACTGGCAATGAAGCGTGTTAAGCGCTGGAAATATTGCTTAGCATGAACGCGAGCGGCCATGCACTCATTGGCGTTTTATCAGCTGCTTTTACTATGTTCCTCATTCGATTTAAAGAGATGTGTATGGCTCCGGGCTCACACTTAGTTTTTAGCTGGTTGGTTGCGGTAAATGTTTTGCGTGATCGTCGAGAGCGCTCCATAGTTGCACTTGTTGGTGTTGCACCAGACATCGACGGTATGGGGGTTATTATTGACAAGATATCGGGCAGCACAAACTATTATGCGCAGTACCATCATGTGGTCGGACACGGCATTTTTTCGGCAATTTTGTTTGCGGCTATTGCTGCGCTATTGGCAAAAGTACCTGACGGATCCCCAGAAATAATCTAACAATATCATGCGATTACCTTCCTGACATTTGACCAGTCAAAAACACTGGCCCATTCAAGCAGTTGCCTGACTGCAGCTTGGATTTCCTCGCCGCTGA
>JACCDZ011885238.1_pt1 | contig 23204 bp, 28 predicted proteins | sample 7449551 | NCBI WGS metagenome assembly JACCDZ01 (sample SAMN15323452, study PRJNA562643) | freshwater metagenome | isolation source: river surface water | place: USA:Blue River Watershed | collected 2017-08-18 | reverse complement strand
AGATCATCGACCACATCGACGAGCTGCGGTTCCGCTCACAGAAAGAAAAGCACGAGCTCTCCCATCTCTACGAAGCCAAGATCAAAAACATGGGCAACGCCGGGCGCAACGGTGGCGAGTACTACACCCCGCGCCCGCTCATCCGCGCCATGGTGCAGGTGGTCAAGCCCAAGCTCGGGGAGCGTGTCTACGATGGCGCGTGCGGGTCGGCGGGCTTCTTGTGCGAAGCGTATGACTACCTGACCTCCAAGGGCGACCTCTCCACGAAGGATCTCAAGGCGCTTCAGGAAAAGACCTTCTACGGGAAAGAAAAGAAGTCGCTCGCCTATGTCATCGCCATCATGAATATGATCTTGCACGGCATCGAGGCGCCGAACATCATCCACACCAACACGCTCACGGAAAACCTCGCCGACATTCAGGAGAAAGACCGCTACGACGTGGTGCTCGCCAATCCGCCCTTCGGCGGCAAGGAGCGGAAGGAAGTGCAGCAGAACTTTCCGATCCGCACCGGCGAGACCGCCTTTCTATTCCTGCAACACTTTATTAAGAGCCTGAAGGCGGGCGGGCGCGGCGGCGTGGTCATCAAGAATACGTTTCTCTCCAACACCGACAACGCCTCGGTTAGTCTCCGAAAGCTGCTGCTCGAAAGCTGCTGCCTGCACACGGTGCTCGATTGTCCAGGCGGCACGTTCCAGGGCGCGGGTGTGAAGACCGTGGTGCTGTTTTTCGAGAAGGGCGCGCCGACGAGAAAGGTCTGGTACTACCAGCTCGACCCAGGCCGCAGCCTCGGCAAGACGAACCCTCTGAATGACGACGACCTCAAAGAGTTTGTGAAGCTGCAGCGAACCTCAGCCGACTGTCCTAAGAGCTGGAGCGTCAGCGCGAATGAAATCGACCAGACCACGTTCGATCTGTCCGTAAAGAATCCCAACGGCGGCGAAGTCATCTCGCACCGTAGCCCGAAAGAGATTATGGACGAGATCGCCGCGCTGGATGCAAAAAGTGCGGAGGTGTTGAGGAGTATCAAGGCGTTGCTGAAATGAAGAAGGGGTGGGAAGCCAAAACGCTTGGTGATGTCTTGGTAAAAACTGAGACCGCTGATCCAACGCGCTTGCCGCAAGCGGAGTTTGACTACATTGATGTCTCAAGTGTGTCGAATGAAACGTTGACGATTCAAGCAACCCAGAGGCTTAAGGGGCGGGATGCCCCAAGTAGAGCACGTCGGCTTGTCAATGCGAATGACGTCTTGTTTGCGACAATTCGTCCAACGTTGCGACGCATTGCTATCGTTCCTGATTGGCTCGATGGACAGATATGCAGTACTGGCTACTTCGTTCTTCGCTCCCATCCCCAAGTTGATTATCGTTTCATTTTTTACTTTCTCCAGACTAATGACTTTATGTTGGGGATGGAGAAACTACAAAAGGGTGCGAGTTATCCTGCGGTTACAGACGGTGATGTCCGCTCCCAGGAGATTCCAGTCCCGCCGCTCTCCGAACAACAACGCATCGTCGGTATCCTTGATGAAGCGTTTGAGGGCCTGGCCCGCGCCACAGCTAACGCCGAACAGAACCTCCGCAACGCCCGCGCCCTCTTCGAAAGCCACCTGCAATCCGTCTTTGCTCAGCGGGGGGAGGGGTGGGTGGAGAGGCGGCTTGATCAAGTATGCACTTTTAGCAGTGGCGGTACCCCGTCCAAGGGTAAGCGCAGTTATTGGAGCGGTGAGATACCCTGGGTTTCTGGGCGTGATATGAAATCAACCCAACTGTCCAATTCGCTCTTACACATTTCGCGATCCGCTGTTGACGAGTCCTCAACGCGCATGGCGCCAGCAGGAACGCTTCTAATTCTTGTTCGTGGTATGGGGCTGGCACATGGTGCCCAAATTGCTGAGCTAATGGTTCCCTGTGCATTCAATCAAGACATCAGGGCAATCCATCCCGAGCCGGATCTTATCCCGCGGTATCTCCTTTTCGCACTACGCGACAGAATCAATTCAAGCGACAACGTTTTGAGTAGCGCGGCTCACGGAACACTCAAGATAGACTCAGAGGAACTAAAGAGAGTGATGATTCCCGTTCCTTCGCGTAACCATCAACAGAAAGTTGTAGACACAATCGACTCCCTTTCAGAAGAGACCCAACGCCTCGAATCCATTTACCAGCAAAAGCTCGCCGCACTGGGCGAGTTGAAGAAGTCGCTGCTGCACCAGGCCTTCAGTGGGAATCTCTGATGACGAATTTCACGGAGACGTGATGGAAGATCTGCAAACAAACGTCGTCATCTTTCAGGAAGCCGATCAACCGGTGGAGGTGCGTCTAGATGTTCGGGGCGATACGGTTTGGCTGACACAACGTCAGATGGGTGTCTTGTTCGATACCACCCCTGAAAACGTGGTGATGCATCTGAAAAACATCTTTCAGGACGAGGAGTTACGAGAGGCAGCAACTGCTAAGGATTTCTTAGCAGTTCAAACCGAAGGTACGCGCCGGGTACAGCGGACGCTCAAGCACTATAACCTGGATGTCGTGATCTCGGTCGGGTATCGCGTCAATTCCAAGCGAGCAGTCCTGTTCCGCCAATGGGCCACCCGCATTCTGCGCGAACACCTCACCCAGGGGTATACCCTCAACCGGCAGCGATTCGAGACCAACGCTCGTGAACTGGAGGCGGCGCTGCAACTGGTGCGCAAGGCCGCGTGTAGTCCTGAACTACAGGCGGACATGGGGCGCGGACTGGTCGACATCGTCACCCGCTACACGCAGACCTTTGTTCTGTTGCAACGATATGATGAAGGGCTTCTGACTGAACCGGCCACGACGCCCGGGGGCACGCTGTTCACCTTGGCTGAAGCGCGCGCGGCGCTGGCCGGACTCAAGGCCGACTTGATGGCGCGGGGTGAGGCTTCAACGCTCTTTGCTCAAGAACGGGAAGAGGCCTTCGAATCGCTGCTCGGCAACCTCGACCAGAGTGTGTTCGGGGAGCAGGCCTACCCGAGCGTGGAGTCCAAAGCCGCCCACCTGCTGTACTTCGTCATCAAAAATCACCCCTTTGCCGACGGTAATAAGCGGAGCGGCGCGTTTCTGTTCGTGGATTTTCTGAACCGCAACGGCCGGCTGCTCGATCGGACCGGGCATCCCGTGATCAACGACATCGGGTTGGCGGCATTGGCGCTGTTGGTGGCCGAATCCAGCCCCTCCCACAAAGACACGATGATCCGTCTGATCATGAACATGCTGGCTCAAGGAGCCTGACGTGAACGAAGCCGACACCAGAGCCGAGCATATCGATCCCGCTCTCAAGGCGGCGGGATGGGGCGTGGTGGAAGGGAGCCGCGTGCTGCGGGAGTATCCCATCACGCTGGGCCGCATCGAAGGCCTGGGGCGGCGGTCGAAACCACTGATCGCAGATTATGTACTCGTGTATCGCAACCACAAGCTCGCCGTTATTGAAGCCAAGGCCTGGAACGAGGCACTCACCGCGGGCGTGGCGCAGGTGAAGCAGTATGCGGAAAAACTGTCCGTTCGCTTCACCTATGCCACGAACGGCCAAGGGCTTTACGGCATTGATAGGGAAACGGGGAAGGAAGGGGAGTGGCCAAATTATCCCAGCCCGGACGAACTCTGGACGCTCACCTTCGCCAAACAGGATACTTGGCGCGATCGCTTTGCCGCGGTTCCGTTCGAGGACAAAGGTGGCTCGCACCCAAGCCGCTACTATCAGGACATTGCGGTCGAGCGGGTGTTGGAGGCTATTGCCGCAGGCAAGCCGCGCATCCTCCTGACTCTGGCGACCGGCACGGGCAAGACGTTCATCGCCTTCCAGATTGCCTGGAAACTCTTCCACAGCCGATGGAACCTCAGCCGCGAACCGTCGAGACAGCCGCGCATTCTGTTTCTGGCCGACCGCAACATTCTTGCCAATCAGGCCTATAACGCGTTCTCCGCGTTTCCCGAGGATGCGCTGGTACGGATCGCTCCCGACGATATTCGCAAGAAGGGCAGGGTTCCCAAGAACGGCAGTCTGTTCTTCACGATTTTTCAGACCTTCATGAGCGGGCCGCCGAAGGACGGCAAACCGTCGCCCTATTTCGGAGAATATCCGCCCAACTTCTTCGATTTCATCGTGATCGACGAGTGCCATCGTGGTGGAGCGAACGACGAAAGTAACTGGCGCGACATTCTCGAATATTTCGCTCCCGCCGTGCAGCTCGGTCTGACCGCCACTCCCAAACGCAAAGACAACGTGGACACCTACGCCTATTTCGGTGAGCCCGTCTATGTCTACTCGCTCAAAGACGGCATCAACGATGGCTTCCTCACGCCCTTCAAGGTGAAGCAGATTTCCACGACGCTGGACGACTATGTCTACACGTCGGACGACAGGGTAATGGAAGGCACAGTCGAATACGGCAAACGATACAGCGAAGCCGACTTCAACCGGATTATCGAGATCAAAGACCGTGAGAAGAAGCGGGTCGAAATTTTCATGGACACGATTGACCAGCGGGAAAAGACGCTGGTCTTTTGCGCGACACAGGATCATGCGCTGGCCGTCCGTGACCTCATCAACCAGATGAAGACGAGTCCCGACCCGAACTATTGCCAGCGGGTCACGGCAAACGACGGTGAATTAGGCGAGCAGCATCTCCGTGACTTTCAAGACAACGAAAAAACGATCCCGACGATCCTCACGACCTCGCAAAAGCTTTCGACGGGTGTGGATGCCAGGAATATCCGGAACATTGTACTCATGCGCCCGGTTAATTCGATGATTGAGTTCAAGCAGATCATCGGGCGCGGGACGCGGCTCTATGACGGGAAGGACTATTTCACCATCTATGATTTCGTGAAGGCGCATCACCACTTCAATGATCCTGAGTGGGATGGGGAACCGATTCCGCCGGAGCCGAAAGAGCTTTGCGCGAGATGCGGACAATCTCCCTGCCGCTGCGAAACATTGCCGCCGCAACCCTGCGGTGTATGCGGCAAACATCCATGCGCCTGTGAGCGAGAGCCTTGTGAGAAGTGCGGCCAGAGGCCATGCGTGTGTCAGAAAAAGGTGAAGGTCAAGCTAGCCGACGGCAAAGCTCGCACGATCCAGCACATGATGGTCACGACGTTCTGGCACCCTGACGGGACGCCCATGTCGGCGCAGCAGTTCCTGGAACTACTGTTTGGCAAGTTGCCGGCCTTTTTCACAAATGAAGCCGAGCTTCGGGCGATTTGGAGCCAGCCAGACACGCGCGCGAAACTCCTTCAAGGGCTCGCTGAGAAGGGGTTTGGTGCCGAGCAGATGGCGGAGATGCAACGCATCATCGATGCGGAGCGCAGCGATCTGTTCGACGTGCTCGCGCATGTGGCCTATGCAATGACGCCGCTCACGCGCGAGGAACGGGCTGCTCGGGCCAAGGCGGAGATCACTATGCATTTCACCGGCAAACAGCAGGCCTTCCTGGATTTTGTCCTCGCGCAATACGTGAAGGTGGGTGTGGAAGAACTGGCCCAAGACAAGCTCTCGCCGCTCCTCAAACTGAAATATCACAATGCCATCGCTGACGCTGTGGCTGACCTAGGCAGGCCGGAAGAAATCGGTAAGGTCTTCGTGGGATTTCAGAAGTATCTGTATCAGGCGCAAGTGTAGGAGAGGAGATGGTTGATTGCAGGTAGGGGTTTGCTTTGAGCCACTCCTAGAACGGCCTCTCTTCGGGGCGCGCAAACTCGAAGAAATGTCGGCTGGTCAGAAAGATATCTGACACCAAGACCGCTGGCTGAGGTTGCCACGGGCTCACCCGATTGGCGGCGGGCTCAGTTCCGCGAAACATCTGCGCCATGTGACAATCCCCGAGAGGATGGCATGACCGCGTTCCCTCAGCGGAGTACTGCCGATCAGGGGATTAGGCAGCAGACTGCTTGGTCACGTCCCAGCCGGGAAAGACCAAGACGGCTGGATGGCACTGGAGGACCCGCGCCAGAGTTTTGGCCCGTTCGACGCCAAGATTGACGGTGTCGTTTTCAATGGCCGAGATTGTGGACTGTGAAATCTTGGTCCTTCGAGCCAGCTCGCTTTGCGTGAGCCCTTGCAGTTCACGGACAATTCGAACGGATTCTCCTACCGAGACCACCACTCGCGCTTTTGCAGGACGAACGTCTTTGGTTTTCATCATTGCCTCCGATAATCGTGGGCGGTCACATCCATGATCACGACCAGTACCCGCTGTGCTTCAACTTTGTAGATCACTCGATACTGTGCATTCAACCTTGACGAACGATGACCGTCCCATTCGCCCTGAAGACGTTCATCGTGGAACCCCTTGATGAGGCGTAAGCCTGCCGGGCCGGAAATCCGCACGATGTCCTTCCACTTTTCGTAGCGTTTCAGCAATTCGACCGGAAGGCGATCGAGGCTCTTGCTCGCTCGCCGGTGTTCGTAGATTTCCCACATGACCGACCCTACTATACCATATTAGATATAGCCCACCTCAAGGTCTCGTCCGGCCCTGACCTTCCAGCCCTGCTAGGCTGCCGCCCATGGTGACGCAGAGTCATGAGTGCTTCCCTGACCAGCTGAGTCGTGGGGGTAAGATCCCCGGTCGCCGGGTGCGATGTGTGCTGACCTGAGGCGGTCGTTTCCTGTTAAGATGCACAGCCCTCACGAACATGTGGTCAAGGAAAGGTCTGTGATGTCGAAGCCTTCAGAATCGAATGCCGTGCTTGTCGCGATCCGTACCCCCCGTGTGACGGTGGAGGACGTGGACATTTCGCTGCAAGAGCTCACCCGTCTGGTGACGACCCTCGGGTACCGGGTCGTGGGCCGTGTGACGCAAAAGCGCAGTTCCGATCGCTATGCGGCGGTCTTGGGAGAGGGCAAACTTGCCGAATTGGCGCGATGGACCGGTGGGCCCGGGAAAATTGAGGCGACGTTTGGCCGGTCGGGTCACAAAGCCGCGTCGAAGGACGAGGCGGCTGATGTGGACGTTCCGGAAGAATCCGACGATGACGAATCGGATGACAGTCTTGAGGCGTCTCCCGCCCCTGGGGAAAAGGCGCAGATTGTCATCGTGGACTGTGATCTGTCGCCATCCCAATTGAAAAACCTCGAACGTGCCGCCGGTGTGCCGGTACTCGACCGTACCGGGGTCATCATCGAGATTTTCAGTCGGCACGCGCGCACGAGAGCGGCCCGGCTGCAGGTGGAAATCGCGCGGCTCAATTATCTCGCGCCACGGTTGCGGGAAACCGGCGGGGGCAGCGAGCGCCAAGGCGGGGGAGTCGGCGGCAAGGGAGCTGGAGAAACGAGTCTCGAGCTCGATAAGCGCAGAATCCGCGATCGCACGAAAGAACTCCGGGCGGAGTTGGCGGCGATCGGGGACGAGCATCAGACGCGCCGCGCCAGACGGGAACACGAATTGACGGTCGCGCTCGTGGGGTACACCAATGCCGGGAAATCCTCGCTCATGCGCGCGATGACGGGCAGCGAGGTGCTCGTGGCCGACAAGCTGTTTGCCACGCTCGATACCACGATCCGGCCCTTGTATCCGGAGACGTGTCCCAAAGTGCTGATGTCCGATACGGTGGGATTTATCAAGAAGCTTCCGCATGACCTGGTGGCGTCGTTCAAGTCGACCCTGGATGAAGCGGCCAGTGCCTCGCTCCTGCTGTTTGTCGTCGATGCCTCCGATCCATCTTTTCGATCCCAACTCGAGGTCACGCGGAAGGTGTTGGCCGAAGTCGGCGCCACCGATGTGCCCAGCCTCTTGGTGTTGAATAAACGGGATCGCCTCGCGCCGGATGAACTCGCGGCCCTGAAGGCGGAATATCCCGACGCGTTCCTGCTGTCCACACGAAACAAGGACGATCTGCAGGCGCTCCGCGAGCGCATCATGGGGTACTTTGAGAGCGATATGCTCGACGAGGAACTCCATATTCCGTTTACCGCGCAAAAGGTCGTGGCGGAGATTCGCGCCAAGATGCGTATTCTGTCCGAAGCCTATGATGCCGAGGGGCTCACGCTGCGGGTGCGATCGACTCCTGAGAACCTGGCGGCGATCAAGCAGAAGCTCGCGCGTATTCCAAAAGCATAATGCTCACCCCATCGGCCCTCTCCGGTTCATGCCTTGCGATCACACTGTAGACGTGAGACCTTAGGGCGACTGAGCTCATTCCCCCATGAATATTCTCCAAGCCACTCAGGCCTATGAACGATGGTCGGCGCGGCAGGTGCCGCGTGTGTCTGACGATCTGCGCCTGAAGCATGCCATGATGACGCAGAGCGTCTTCTCTTTTTTTCGAGCCACCTGTTACCGCTGGATGCAAGTCTGGCCGGAAGTCTGCGCCGATCTGGCGACCGTGCCCTCGCTGCGAGCCGTTGCCGATCTCCACGTCGAAAACTTCGGTACCTGGCGTGACAGTGAAGGCCGCCTTATCTGGGGCATCAATGATTTTGACGAGGCCTGCCTCTTTCCTTATGCGAGCGACTTAGTGCGTCTGGTCGTGAGTGCCAAGCTTGCGGGCCGGGCGGAGCACCTCGCCGTGAAGATGGAAGAGGCCTGCGATGCCGTGTTAACCGGCTACCTCGAAGGCCTGCGGGCGGGAGGACGGCCGTTTGTCTTGTCGGAGCAGCATGCCTGGCTGCGGGAGATTGCCACGAATTCCTTGCGCGATCCGGTGAAGTTCTGGAAGAAGATGTCGGCCCTCCCGATGGTGCAGGGGACGGTCTCGCACGAGGTGACGAACGCGCTTGAGCAGGTGATGCCGGAGGCCGGGTTGGCCTATGGCCTGCGGCGGCGGGTGTCGGGTCTGGGTAGCCTGGGGCGTCCGCGGTTTGTCGCGCTCGCTGAGTGGCGCGGGGGAAAGGTCGCCCGTGAGGCGAAGCGGCTGATTGCCTCTTCCGGTCTGTGGGCTCAGGGGCAGAAGGGGGGCGGCGAGTTGCTCTATCAAGTGATGTTGGAGCGGTCCGTGCGCTGTCGCGATCCGTTTGTGCGCATGGAAAGTTCGTGGCTGCTCCGGCGGCTCTCGCCCTATTGCTCGCGAATTGAGCTGACGGCGTTACCGAAAAAGCGGGATGAGGGCAAGTTGCTGTATGCCATGGGCTGGGAGACGGCCAATGTGCATCTCGGCGACCCGCAACAGATCAAGGCTGTGCAGCGCGACCTGGCTGTGCGAAAATCCGCCTGGCTCCGGAAGGCGGCGAAGGCGATGGCGAAGGCCACGCTCGCGGACTGGAAAGACTGGACGGCGCACCATGCTGGGTAACGCATCCCCCGAGTGGAAGAACGGGAAGCCCCTGACGGCCTATCCGCTCAATCTGCCTGGACAGGTCTATGGCAGCGCGATGCCCTTTGGCCTGTATGATCCCGAAGGGACGCTGTTACCGGAGTTCAGAGCCGCGGCTATACATGGCGTGGTGCTGCTGGCCGAGCCGGACGAATGCCGGGAGAAGACGGGGCGGGATCTGCTCGCGATCTACCGTGATGAAGGACTGACGGTGCTTCCTCTACCGATTCCGAATTACGGTGTTCCGGTCGATGGCCGCTTGACCGATGTGCTCAGGCAGGCGCATGAGCAGGCTGCGCAGGGGCGGAATCTGCTCATCCACTGTTCCGCCGGGCTTGGACGCACGGCCCTGTTCGCAACGTTGCTGGCTCGATCAGTTCTGGGACTCTCGGGGCCTGATGCCCTGGCCTGGCTCGGGCGCCATCAACCGGGCGCGTTGCTCACACCCGCACAAATCATGTTGATCATGGCGTGACCTGTCAGGCGCATCGCGACCGATCGCTTATTTCTTCGTCTTTACCGTGTACATCTCGACCGTTTCCCGAATCTTGACCCACTTTTCCCAGCCGTACCCTCTCGCCGTGTTCCGGATCGCGTCCTTTGCGGCCTCAATGACCTTCCGCACCTGTTCCCGGTCCATCGTGGACGCATGCCGCACGAGGATGTGCAGCGTCTGCGGATCGGCGAGGACGATGTCGAGCGAGTAGGGCCGGTCTGGTGTGGCATCCCGCCGGAGGCCGGCTCTCGTAATCAAGGCCAACCATTCGCCTTCCGTGGGTGTGTACGGTGCGAGGCCGGGCCGACTAGGTGCCGGTTGCGTGTCCAGCGTCACCATCTCCTCTCTGACCACCTGGCATTGATTGTCGCTGCAGGCCTTCAGTCGCACATGGCGATTCTCCAGACAGTCATTCTTGTCGTCGGCGCTAATCGCATTATCGAGGCATTTTCTCGCCTGTTCTTCCGCTGCGTAGAAACAGTCCGAACAAGGTGTCTGTGCCCGGACAGGCATGGTGAGCAACAAGAGTGGAAATAAGGCGAACCACAGTCGCATGTTCATGATCAGATCTCCCGCAGGCCGTGCCCGGACAAGATGCGCGTGAAGAGTCGCCAGAGACTTCGCTACACTATCCTCTACTCCACTGCGCCATTTCAATCATGTCCAGGGCCGTTCGATCAGGTCCGAACCCCTTGAAGGAAAGATCGGGACGCGCGGTCTTGTAATCACCCATCGCGAGGCCGCACACTGCCCGGCATTGATTGTGCCGCTGTCTGAAGCATGTTGAACAGGATGGCTGTGACGGCGCGACGTAACTGCTTCGGGCCTTTAGCGATTGCGATGATGTAAGGAGAGAGTCCCCCATGTTGAATGCTGAGGTCATGGCGGCGGTGCTGGAGTTTCGACGGAAGCGCAATTGGGAACAGTTTCATAAGCCGAAGGAACTCGCCGCCGCTATTGCCGTTGAGGCGAGCGAATTGCTCGAACTCTTTTAATGGAAAACCCACGAGGAGGTGGCGCGCCTGCTTGAAAGCCGGTCACGAGAGCGGGTGGAGGACGAAATCGCCGATGTGGCGATTCTCCTCTCGTATCTTTGCCATGATCTTAGTCTTGATGTGAATACGGTGGTGCGCGCGAAGCTGAAGAAGAACGAGGCCAAATACCCGGTCGAGCAGTTCTACGGCAAGGCACGAAAATATGACGAATGATCCCTGTCTCCGGTGATTAGGAGCGCTTCTCTCGAATTTCTATCTGTTGGATTGCCGGTGATAAAAATGCCGGCGATATTCTTATCTTCGAGGAGCCAGTTCGCCGTCTGTGGAGCGATCAGGCAAGAGATATTCCGGCTTCTGCAGGACCTCTATGCTCCAATACGGCTCCGATGTCTTTCAGCAACCTAGGAGAATGGAATCTGAGAGTAGGTGTCTGAGCGGCTGACGCTGCTGATTACGCTCCGACTGTCACGGCGTCCTCCTCCCAGTGGTGATCCGTGACGATATTCCTGCCATGGGTGATTTCCAAGATGCCCATATAAATTCTCTGGGCACCTTGTGACCAGCGGGAGTTCGGAGGGAGGCCGCGGAATGCGGCCTCGGCGGCTTTTTGTTCGTCATACGTGAGGAGACTCTCTTCGGTCATCATAGGCACCTCCTCGAGCTTTCTCCCCGATCTATGCAGCTTGATCAGGGGGCGCCAGGCGCGTGAACTTGATGCGCTTTCCCGCCGCCAACAATCCCGAGACGGGAAGCTTCATGAACTCGCGGGCCGACAGGTGCCAGACGTCTTCCTTCTCAGGAACGGTTCGCTGCTGCTCGACGCGACGAACAGGACGCTGGATTTGCTGTTGCATGGTGGCCTCCTTAATGTGCTCTACATTGAACTGTCGTAGACTTCTTCACCTTCACACCTGCCTGTTGTTGTTCTACCTCGCGCCCCTGGTTGTCACGACTAGAGGAATCCCTTGGCCCACGATGGCATCGCCCTAGTTTCGATGACGCTGAAGGAAGCCTCTTCAGTCCGGACTCGAATGTCTTGCTTCGATCCTGTTGAACCTCTCCATCCGGCCAGGTACGATACCCGCCACTGCTGGGCGTCCAGTGAACCGTCGCAACGTATCCATCCCTTCTATGAACAAATTTTCATGTTGAACTAATCCCATCCTCATGTGACCGGCATAGAGTGAGGCAGGGTGAGCCGGGATTGGCGCCGCCTGAATCGCCTGCTATGAGCGTTGAGTCCATGCCACGGGCGCAGAGGAGGAACAGCCATGAAAGAAGTGATGAGATCGTCATCGGTCGTCGAACGCCCTGTTGAAGTGGAACGGCCCGGACTTGTGTCACGTCGCCTCTCCGGGCTTGCCGCCCGGTTGTTTAAGATCAATGCCGATCGCTGGCGGCGGCGGGCGCAGTTCTACGCGCAGCATCGCGACTACTTTCCCCGATTGGCATCCGGTCGATTCGTGAATCGTTGTCGTGAATTGGAGGCAAGTTATCGAGGTCTTGCGCAGGTTTTGTTCACCATGCCGCCCCAGGTTCAGTTCGTGCCGATCCGGGTGACAGTTTCCCGGCTAAAGTAGTCTGGGAAGAACCTGGCCAAGAGGGGTTCGCTCCTCATCCGATTCCGGCATTGAATCTGCCCGGCTGACAGCTTACGCTAGGCCTAGTCAATGTAAGCTTGTCAGAAAAGGGAGCCGCATGCTGGTCTCTAGAATCCTTCTCGCGCTGGGCCTGATTGGTCTGTCCGGTTGCGCCGGCACGGCCCCGCCGGTTCGTACCAACAGCGGTGCGCATCCTCCTCAGCTCTCCGATGTCATCCCTCCCGATCAGCCCTTCCAGCGCCATATGGTCGATCTCGATGGTTTGCACCTCAGCATTTTGGAGGCGGGCACCGGCGATCCGATCATCTTCGTGCATGGTGTGGTGACGACGAGCCATATCTTTCCCAAGTACGTCGGCGCCTATTCGCCGGATTTTCGCGGCATCGCGGTGGATTTGCGCGGATATGGCGATTCGGAAAAACCGATGACGGGCTTTTCCATCCCCCAATTTTCACAGGATTTGATCAGCCTGGCCGATGTGCTCCAGATCAAAAAGACGGTGTGGGTGGGGGTGTCGATGGGCGGGATGATTGTGCAGCGGCTGGCGTTGGACTATCCCGAACGGGTGCGGGCGTTGGTGCTGGTCTCCACGACCGACGGAGCGATGATTCTGGACAAGGACATTCCCACGATCGGCGCGCCGCGTGATTATCGGGAAGTCTCGAAGCACATGATCGTCGAAAGTTTTCCTCCCGGCACCCAGTCCAAGACCTATCAGCCGTTACTCGACCGTATCCCCACCTGGAATGCCACGGTGATCCGGGAGGCGCTCACCTCCATGTCGCAGTTCAACGTGCATGGCCAACTGACGCGTATCAGCGTGCCGACGTTGATCCTGGTCGGCGCGAAGGATGATGTGGCGACCCCGGCAATTGCGAAGGGCATTCAGGCGCAGATTCCCGGCTCGCAGCTGGTGGAGTTCAACACGGGTCATTTCATGATGACCGAGGATCCGGAGCAGTTTCGCACGGTGCTCGGAAATTTCCTGAAAGGATTGCCGAAATAAATCTACAAACGTTTGCGCGACCGGTTGCCGTGCATAGCCTTCGAACGGAATGGTATGATGCTGGAAATATGTTCACATTGATCGATTCACTTTGGAGAGACATTATGATCATGCATGTATCGCGTCACATTATCGGGATCTCATTCGGCGTGCTGCTGTTGGCGGGAACCGGCTTCGCGGCGGAGCCGGCGGAGATGGAGAAGTTTGTAAACGCCCGTATCGAGATCGGCGAAATGATGACGAATTATTTCAAAGGCGGGGAGTCGTACGGGGCAGGGCAGCGGCCGTCTCCGGAGAAAATGAAAGAGATGGGCGACGACATCAACGCCAAGCTCAGCGACCTGTTGTCGAAACGCGGTCTCTCCTTGGAGGAGTATCGCGTCCGCAGCAAGGAGATCTTTGCCGATAAGGAAGCGGTCGATAAATATTTGGCTCAACATCCAGATCTGAAGACCCGCTATGATGCCCTGCCGCTGAATCGGATGAGTGGAGGAGGGGGGAGCACCGGGCGGGGCTACTAGCAGGCCGATGCTTAGGGCGGCCGGCCCTGAGTCCGTCTCTCGTCTCTCGTGAAGCCGCTATTTAGAGTTTTGGAATGGTTGCTTGCGGAAGACGAGAGGCGAACGACGCCTCCAGGGGGAGGCTAGACGACCTGGATGATCAGGTTGGTCAGGTGCTCCATTCCGATGCAGTCGAGAATGCAGTACGCACGGTATTGCATGCGGCCCTTCTCTCCGGCGATAAAGCTGACGCCTGATTCCCGATTCATCATCCAGAGCGGGGCGCTTTCCTGCTTCCAGCCATCCTCCGCGCGAATTGCAATCTGGTGCGTGTCTCCCGCCGCCAGACTGGTCAGGTCTTCACCGAACACGAAGGTGATCTTGACCACCGTATCCTTTGGAACTAGCAACATCCGCTTCCCGCCATAGGGTTTGCCCTTCTCATCTAAAAATCCCTTCTCGCTGACGCGGACCTTGATCTCCATCGGAGCCTTCTCCGGGCCCGCAGCATAGGTGAGCGCGGGAGCAGCCAGGGCGGCAGCAAACGCCAGGGCGGTGATTCCTGTAGCCAATCGCGTCATGATCTGTTTCATTGCACCTGTTCTCCCGTATGTAGACCGCCTGCACGCGCAGGGATGTCTGTCCCTCGTGGGGCAACCGTGGCGATATGTTGTGCTGGACGATAGCGGAGTGGGACGTTCAGTACGATGCGGACTCTGTGTTCCCGAACGCTTCGCCTGTTGTATTCAACTTAGCACAGCGCCTGTGATTGGCAAGTTCTTTTGCCGGATACGGCATGTGCATGGGGATGGACGTAACAAAGCGATAAGTACCGCGAGGATACGACGGGACTAGGTGCCGGATGATTGTGAGTGGAGCAGCCTCTTCGCCTCTTCGATGGCGAGTTCGCGCCAGGCGCCCAATTGGAGATCGCCGAGCATGAAGGGACCGTATTGAATGCGGCGCAGCCTGGTGACTTCATGCCCCAGCGCCTTGAACAGCCGCCGGACTTCGCGGTTCTTCCCCTCAGTCAACGTGACTTCTAAATGCGATTCCCGCTTGGAGCGTTTCTGAATCTTCAGCGCCGAGCATTGTAAGCGCTCGCCCTCATCGTCGAGGCCATCGACGGCTGCCTGTCCTTCCGCCTCCGTTACCTCGCCGCGCACGGTCACGAGATAGAGCCGCGGCACCTTGTGCTTGTGGTTTGTCAGGAAGCTGGAGAGGGCGGTGTCATTGGTGAGCAGGAGCAGTCCGCTGGTGGCTTGGTCGAGTCGTCCAACCGCATGCAGGTTTTTCAACTCCGGAGGCAGCACATCGAAGATCGTCTGCCGGCCCTTCTCGTCCTGATGTGTCGTGACCAGGCCTTTGGGTTTGTGAAAGAGGATGAATCGCGGCGCGCGTTGTTGAAGCGGCTGCCGGTCGAGGGAGACCACATCACCGGGCCAGGCCACCCAGGTCTCAGGCGCGCGCACGAGACGTTGGTTGATGTGGACTCGTCCGGCCCTGATCCATTCTTGCGCCTGGCTGCGGCTGGCAATGCCCAGCTTGGAAAACAGACGGTCCAGGGTGACCCGTTTCGCACGGTCGGGCTCGATAGGCGACTTGAGGCGGGACGGCGCTTCTCTCCGCCTGCCTGACGATCTGGAGAACATGACGCGACTCTACACTGCCGGGTGGTGAAAGAGAAACAGGCCTGCCGGATGTATGTCACCCGGCTCCGATGGTATGATGGCTGCGGCTTGGCGATTGCCTGAAGCAGAGAGCTGGTAACTAGACAAAGACTTGTCATTTATGACGCGTACTCGTGGGGGGAGTCACCTCTGATGCTGAAATACATGGTTCTGGGCATGTTCTCGACGCTGCTCCTTTGGGATGCTGCGTCGGCGGAGTGGATGTTGGTCGGCGGTACGCACAAGTATGACGGCTACGTGGACATGGCCACGATCGGACCGACCGGGAGGACGGTGACGCTTTGGACTTTGAAGGACTTCAAGGTGGATCGGCAGATTCCGCAGGGCACCTATCGGTCCGTGCGGATCAAAAAACAAATCGATTGCGAGGGTCATAAGAGCCGCCCTTTGCAGACGAAGTACTATGCGAGCCAGATGGGGAAGGGGCGACCCCTGCAGTCGGGGAAGGCGACGCGTGAATGGTCGCGGGTTACGCCCGGCAGTGATGGCGAGGCGGAGTTGAAGATCGCCTGCAAGAAGGTGTAGACCCTCGTTGCAGGCCGGGAACCAGGGATCCGGTAACGGATCCCGCGCCCCAGGGAATGAATATCGCCATCATGTCTTCTGCCACTGCTTCTGTGATCATCGTCGGCGCCGGTCTTGCCGGCCTGGCCTGTGCCGGCCGGTTAGTGCGGCGCGGGTTGGCCTGCACCCTCGTTGAGGCGTCGGATGATGTGGGCGGCCGGGTTCGCACCGATCGTGTAAACGGGTTCCAACTCGACCGTGGCTTTCAAGTCTTTCTCACCGGGTATCCCGAAGCCGGGAGCCTGCTGGACTATCCGGCTTTGCAATTGCAGTCTTTTTATCCCGGTGCGCTGGTGCGCTTCGCCGGCCGCTTTCATCGCATCAGCGATCCGCTCCGACGCCCACAGGATCTGCTCTCCACCCTGGCGAGTCCGATCGGCTCGCTCGGTGACAAACGTAAGATTCTCTGTCTCCGGCAGGATGCGCTGAACCAACGCCTCTGTGTGCAAGCAGGCGGAGGGGCTCGTACGACCATTGAGGTTCTGCAAGCCTATGGGTTTTCGCCGGCCATGCGGGATCGGTTCTTCCGGCCGTTTCTCGGCGGCGTGTTTCTCGACCAGTCGCTGTCGACTCCCTGCCGCCTGTTTGAGTTTGTGTGGGCGGCGTTTTCGCGCGGGGCGATTGCGCTGCCGCAGGCGGGGATGGGCGCGATCGCCGGCCAGTTGGCCGCCTCGCTTCCGGTCGGGTCGATCCGTCTGCGGACGCCGGTGGCGCATCTCGACGGGACGCATCTGGTGCTTGCCTCCGGTGAGCGCCTTTCGGCAGATGCCCTGGTTCTGGCGACCGACTATGCCGCGGCGGCGACCCTACGCGGAGACCCGGCTCCGACCGAACCGGGCCGTCCCGCGACCAGTCTCTACTTCGAGGCGCCCGTTCCGCCTGTGCGCGGACCCTGGCTGATCGTGAATGGAGAGCAGCAGGGACCGGTGGGAACCGCCTGTGTGTTGACCGAGGTGGCGCCGTCTTATGCGCCCCCGGGCCGGGCGTTGATTGTGGTGAGTCTTTCTGATCAGACGGCGCCTGTCGGCGGCGATCAACAGCAGGCCGTGCGGCACCAGTTACGTACATGGTTCGGCACGGAGGTGGATGCCTGGCGACATTTGCGGACCGATCGCATCAACCGGGCGCTGCCTCCGATTGTGCTGCTCGCGGACCGGAAGGGAGAAGCATCTCTACGCCTGAGGCCCGGACTCTACCAATGTGGCGACTATTGCGAGACTGGCACGCTGGATGGTGCGCTCCTGTCCGGACGGAAAGCCGCTGACGCGGTGCTGGCCGATCTCGGAGCCCAATGATGGGGAGCACGCATGGCGGATCGTAGAAGATGGGGGTTGGCGCTGACGACAGTGGCCACAGTGCTGCTCGGTGCTGTTCCGCCTGCTGTGGCCGATCCCGCCTCGGAACATCAACTGCAAGCCCTGGCCGGGCAGGGTGATGCGAACGCCCAATGGATGTTGGGCCAGGCTTTGCTGACGGGAAGCTTGGGCACGACCGACGAGGCTGAAGCGGTGCGCTGGCTCCAAGTGGCGGCGGATCAGGGACATGCATTGGCACAGCGGGATATGGGGGTGTTGTACGAGCAGGGGCAGGGCGTGACTCAAGATGTGATGGAAGCGTTTTTCTGGTATTCCCTCGCCAGTCGCCAGGATAGCGGTCGCGCCAGATTGCGCCGCGATGCCTTGGCCGCGATGCTCACTGCCGATCAGCGAGAGGCCATTGCCGCCCGCCTCAAAGGATGGCGACCAATCAAGTGATCGGCGGATCTCAGCCCCTTGTCTTCCGTCTAAAGAGATCCGTGCTGAGCGACTGAATGCGGTCGAGGAACAGGAAGCCGTTCAGATGGTCTACTTCGTGTTGGAAGGCCAGCGCCTCGAATCCTATCGCGTTGATTGTCATGACCCGGCCGTCTTGCGCGAAGCCTTCCACAATGGCCTGCTCATGACGCAATGGCCCTCCAGGGCCAGGATCACCGGGTTCAATAATACGACAAGCCCATGTCCCGTCTCGCCCTTCTTGCGTGCCACGTCCACGACGATGATCTGCACGGCATGCCCGATTTGCGGCGCTGCTAATGCCACGCCGGGCGACGCGGCGAGGGTATCGAGGAAGTCTTGCACCACATCTTGCACTGCCGGATCGCCGGGGACGACGGCTGCACTGTTCGATTTGAGGTCTTGATGAGGATGCTGCAGAATCGGACGGATAGCCACGATCAGAAGGTGACACTTTCGAGCGGGCGGAAAGTCAGGTCCACGCCCAGCAGCGGCTTGAGTGTATCCAGAGCTTGCCGGAGGGACTCTGCCTGCTGGGTTTGGGACAGTTGGATTTCCAGCACCATGACATAGACAGGGACATCCCCCGAGCCGATCACGCGGGTATTCATGTCGGTGATGTTGCCGTCCTGTTGGGCGACGGTTCGCGCGACCTGCGCCACAATACCCGGATGGTCCGCACCATAGACCGACAATATGAACGTCGGCATGTCCGGGATGCCCTGCCTGGTTGCAGCCTGGTTGGGCAGCGATCGGCACAACAGGGCGAGGTCCAGCGGCGCGGTTTGCGAGGTCAGACGACTGCCGAGGGTTTCGGCATCGATCCCGGCAGGGAGGCGCACCATCAGCATCATGGTGAATTCGCCACGCAGCCGCGTCATGCAGCTGTGTTCGATGTTACAGCCCAATTGGTAGAGGCTATCGGCCATCAGGGCGACGATGCCAGGCCGATCCTGACCGAAGGCGGTAACGATGGCAAACTGGTCCATTCGAATCTCGTTGGCAGCAGGCGTGAAAAACAGCTCCGGTAGAATGCGGCAATTGCGAAAGATTAGCAAGCGGCGGCCGACGGTGCCCGGTCGGGCGCGCGGAAACTTCTGCGCCTACGTCCGTCGTTTGGTCCGGTTCGTCGGTTGCGCAGTCAACGGATCGTCCGGCCAATGATGGCGCGGGTAACGGCCCCGCAATTCCTTCTTCACCTCCTGATAGGCTGAGCGCCAGAAGCTCGCCAGATCTTTGGTCACCTGCACGGGTCTTCCCGCCGGTGAGAGCAGATGCACCATGACCGGCACTTTGCCGCCTGCAATCCGCGGCGTGTCCTGACAACCGAACAGTTCCTGCAATCGTACCGCCAGCACCGGCGACTCACCCTGGTCGTAATCCAGCTTCACATGGGACCCGGACGGGACGGTGATGTGTGTCGGCACGAGGCGTGGCAGTTCCTGCCGTTGTTGCCAGGTGAGCAGCCCGTCGAGCGGCGTTTGAAGATCGACCCGGCGGACCTGCGCCAGGCTCGTCAGCCCATCCAGAAAAGGGCCCAGCCAGCGTTCCAGATCTTTCGCCAGGGTTTCGTCGGAGAGATCGGGCCAGGCGGGATCGACGCGATGCAGAAACGCGATGCGCCTGCGCCACTGTTGCTGCTCCTTGGTCCAGGGCAGACAGGCAAGTCCGGCCCGTCGAATCCCGAAGAGCAGGGCGGCGGTGACGTGGGACGGATCCGGCTCGTGAAGCGCTCGATCGTCGAGGATGAGTTGGCCCAAGCGCCGTTGCCGTCTGGCACGCACGGATTCGGCACGCTCGTCCCATTCCAGCAGATCAACGGATTGGATCTGTTCCGCGCAATAGCGCTGGAGATCGGAGAGAGAGACCGGTGCCGCCAACTGAATGCGCGCCCAGTCTCCGGTGCCGTCGAGTTGCGCAACAACCACATAGTCGTCTTGCGAGAGACCCTGGACGGTGGGGAACGAAGCGCCCCGGCCATTCGACAATCGGTACCGTCCCTCACTGCCGGCGATGCGCTGCGCAATGCGGTCCGGGTAGGCGAAGGCGAGCAGGAGGCCGATGTGGTCGCTGCCGTCGCCGGTGGATGGTGAGAGTTGCAGTTGCCGCCGCCACTGTTCGGAGGCTCGCCGCACCCGTTCAACGCCGGCCCGATTGATGGTCGCTCCGGCCAGATGATCCCTGATGCCCTTCAAAGCCTCCATCCTGATCCGCAGGTCGGCATGTCGCCAGCCCGGCCCGCCTTGCAGAATATCGCGTTCGCTGAGGAGCGCGGCCAGGTCGCAGGCCCAGGGTGCGAAACCGAGAGCGGCGGCGGTCACCATCATATGCGCCAGTCGGGGATGCACGGTGACGTGGGCCAGCCGGCGGCCATGCGCCGTGAGGGCGCCTTGCGCGTCGAGTGCGCCGAGTTGCCGCAACAGGTCGTGCGCCTGCGCCAAGGCCCCGGCCGGCGGGGGATCGAGCCATGAGAGTTCGACGGTATCCATGACCCCCCATTCGGCCAGATCCAGCGCCAATGGCGCCAGGTCCGCCTCTAGAATTTCAGGAGGGCGGCGCGGGAGCAACGCCTGTTGTTCGGCGCTGGTCCATAAGCGATAACAGGTGCCGGGTTCCAATCGGCCCGCGCGCCCGCGTCGTTGATCGGCCGCATCCTGCGTGACGCGAATCGTATCGAGTCTGGTCAGCCCCGAACGGACATCGAAGCGCGGGACTCGCATCAAGCCCGCATCGATCACGACTCGTATGCCTTCGATGGTCAAACTGGTTTCAGCGATCGATGTTGCCAGCACAATTTTTCGACGGCCTGCCGGGGCGGGGAATATGGCCTGTTCCTGTTCGTCCTGCGGGAGTTCGCCATGGAGTGGCGCGATGAGCAAATCGGGGCCGAGCGCACTTTCGTGCAGTTGCCGTTCGACCCGTCGGATCTCCGCCATGCCTGGGAGAAAGACAAGCAGGCTGCCGTCCTCACGGGCGAGGGCCTGGCAGATGCTTCGCACTACCGCCGGTTCCAGGTTGCCGTCGATCGGCCGGTCGAGATAGTGCGTGGTGACGGGAAAGAGCCGGCCTTCACAGGAAATGGTCGTAGCATCGGGCAGGAGGCGCGTCACGGCGGCACAGTCGAGTGTGGCCGACATGACGAGCAGACGGAGGTCCGGACGGAATAGCCGTTGTGATTCCCTGGCCAGGGCCAATCCGAGATCCGCCTGCAGGCTGCGTTCGTGAAATTCATCGAAGATGACGAGGCCGTATCCGGCGAGTGACGGATCCTGTTGCAGGAGTCGCGTGAGAATGCCTTCGGTGACGACTTCAATGCGTGTATCCGGACCGACCTTGGTATCGTGTCGAATGCGGTAACCGACAGTCCTGCCGATTGGCTGGCGTAGGCTCGCAGCCATATAAGCCGCGGCGGCGCGGGCGGCCAAGCGACGCGGTTCCAGCATGATCAGTTTCTGTCCGGTCAGCCAGGGTTCTTCCAACAGTGCCAGGGGAACACGGGTGGTCTTGCCTGCGCCGGGTTGCGCCGTTAGCAGCGCGGCACGCCCGGATATCAGCCGCTCGCGGAGCGCAGGGATCGCCTCTTCTATTGGTAATCGGTCCATGATAGGGTGCGCGCTGCGATGACGCGCGAACCGGACTGTATCAGAAACGGGACCTGCCCGCCGAGGGTGAATCTGTGGCCCCTGGAGATCGAGGAGAGCGAGATACGATGCAACGATTGGTGTGGACTAACGACAAGCCGAAGGAAGCCGGCTGGTATTGGTGGCGGGGGCTTGGAGAAGACTCGGACCCACTCATTCTTTTCGTCGATGTCGTGGGCTATTTTCAATGGCCTGACGGTGCGTCGCAAGAAGTGGGATTGACCAAGGGCGAGTGGGCCGGTCCGATTACCCCGCCGGAGGATCAGTGAGCGCTGAGATGATTGCCCTGCCTGCGTCCTGCGAACGGGGGCTGCTCGAACGGTTCCTACGAGCCGAGGCCATGGCCTTGTGGGCGGTCCGGTCCGCGCAGACGCAACAGCTCCCTCGCCACGTGCAGAATTTTCTTCAGCGCCACGAAACCGATGAAGAGGACCATTTGCGACAGTTTGAAAGCATGCTTGGAACCACGTCGCAACGGGCCCCGACGTTGCCGACCGTTCCGTCGCAGTGGGAAATGCTGGCGGTGATGTTGTTCGGATATGAAGCGCTCGGACTGGAGTTTGCCACCCTGCTGGCCACGCTCCGGCCTGACCTGTCGGAGATTCTCGATGATGAGCAGGCGCATGTCGGATTCTTCGAGAAAGAACTGAGGACGATTTTAGCGGGAGGGGAGACCGGGGCGAATCAGGCGCGAGAGGCAGCGCGCACCTGGTGGAAGAAGTTGCCTCGCACCGTGGATCGGTATCTCGGCGACCCTGCCTTGTCTCCCTATCGGACTGAACTTCGACAGCACATCCTCTCGGTGATCGGACAACGATTCGTGGCGCTGGGGCTGCTCGCCGACGCCACGATTCCGATGGCACGGTGACGTCGGATCCGGTCCGGGGAGCGTGCCGGGTGATCCAGAGACCACCCGACCACTCACCGGTTCATTCGTTCTAGCAAGTTTCGGAAACACTCGTGTGTTGCATCATGGCTTGTGCGGAGCCCCCCACCTGCTGTTTTACGGCAAAACACATTGCAGGATGCGCAAATAGGCCGTCCAGCGAGGCCGCAGTGAGCGAAGAGGCGAGTCGTACCCTCGTGGTACGGTGAGCCTCTGAGTGATACGAGAACGCCGCTGGCGGACTTTTTCCGCATCCTGTTAAAACTGCAGATTTCCGTTGATCGCCGCCAGAACCTGATTCTTATTCAGGCCGTCGTTGAAGGGCGACCGCTGTCCGTCAAACCAATCGGCGCGCACTTCCGGACGGATCAGCACGTTGGGGTGCGGCTTGTAGTTGAGGCCGACGCTGACCGAATAGAAGGAGCCGGCAAAGGGCCCCAGGTTCGGGTTGTCGCGCACCGGGTTGCCGCCGACGCGGGTTCCGGCTTCGTCGCGCATCCATTCAAAGCGGAGTCCCGCCCGCCACTGATCGGTGAGCGCATAGTAGAGATAATTGTCGATGCCGTACCAGCGGGCGGTTCCGCCGTCGAGCTTGCCCTGGTTCTGATAGGCATAGTGGTGGTGGAGGACATATTCCCACCGCTCCGCCGGGTGCAGCGTGAAGATGGCGCTGTAGCGGGTGCGGGTTTCAAACTGCGTGGCAACGGCGCTGGGTTCGTTGCCGGTGACCATTGAGAAGGACAACGACCAGAAATTCTCCGGCGCCGTGTACTT
>JACCDZ010874903.1_pt1 | contig 23212 bp, 22 predicted proteins | sample 7449551 | NCBI WGS metagenome assembly JACCDZ01 (sample SAMN15323452, study PRJNA562643) | freshwater metagenome | isolation source: river surface water | place: USA:Blue River Watershed | collected 2017-08-18 | reverse complement strand
CCTGTTCCTGAAGTTCCTGACGGTCCTGAAGTTCCTGACGGTCCTGAAGTTCCTGACGGTCCTGAAGTTCCTGACGGTCCTGAAGTTCCTGACGGTCCTGAAGTTCCTGACGGTCCTGAAGTTTCCACCAGTTTCGCAATTCTTTCTGCTTCGTCAACAACTTCTTTGACATCTTTTTCAATATTTTCTTTGATAACTTCGACAAGGCCTCTGTCTTTTCCTGTCATTTCCTCTGTAAATTTTTCACGGTCAGAACGATAGGATGAAAATGTATAGGTATCACTATATTCTTTTGTATCTGTTCCTTTTTCACCATAGCTAAGACCTTGCCCAATGATGCCTGCTGCATACGAAAAAAAACCTTTAAAACGTATCTTGTCATCAGTCCATTCTTCGCCAAAAACAAAATCGTCGTTTCTAAAAATGCCTTTTCGGGGATTTCTACCCGGATTTAAAATTCCATACCCATGTTTTTGTCCTTCATTATTTAATTCACCGACATAATCACTTGTAGAAAACCAACTGGTTATTGTGTTTTTTTTTGTTTGCATGCCCTTAACTTTTTTAATATCTTGGAGTTTTGGGTCATATATATTTTCTTTTGCGTACTTTTTTGCATTATCAATAATATTTTGTTTTTTATCTGTTATTTCTCTTTTTACAAAATCTTCGACATCGATTTTTAAATTCAGGGTAACCTTATTCAAAAATTGTTTTTCGTGAAGATTATGTTTACTATTACCATTTGACACCCACCTGCCAAAGTTTTCTATTTTATTTATAATTGCGAGACCAACACCAGAAATACTGTTGTCGGAGTGCTGTCCAAAATATTCTGTCCAACCTTGATTTGCGGGATGATAAACAAGTTTGCCAATACCGTGTCGTTTACCATTTACAAAAGTGCCTTCGTACGTTTCGCCTGAGTAAACCTGTGTACCAACACCATGCGGTTCACCTGTGTTATTCACTCCACCTGTATATTTGTACCCTGCAATCATGCGCTCGTAAACATAGTGATCTGGGTTTTCTGGGTTAATTTTTATTATTTTGTCGTATTCGGTTTGAGCCGTTTGTATGTCATTGGCTTCTTTTTCTGCCGCCTTTGTTTCGTTCACAACTGGGTCCACATGGTCTTTAATGAATTTGTTGACATCATGTTGTATTTTTGTGTCCAAAACTTTTTTCAGTGATTCTTTGTCAATTTGAGTGTTTTTATAACTACGAAGAATATCGTCAACGTTTCGCATAAACTTGCCGTCTTTAAAAAATCCGATATCAGTGCCGTCAATGCCAATGCCGTCTTTTTTACCATTTACAAAACGACCTTTGTATGAACCCAATTCGCCAAAACCGTGGGGTTCATTATTTTTGATTTGCCCAAAATACTTGGACTCGCCAATTTTCAAATAGCCTGTACGATCAACACCCGCAACGGATTTCTGACCCGAATCAAACTCTTCTTTGTAAAATTTGAGTGCGGCGTTTTCATGAGCTTTTTGGGTAGAGTCTTTAATTTCTTTAATCGTGCGGTCAACGTCTTTTTCAACTTTGTCGAAATCGATTTTAGCGACATCAGTTGCATTTGTTTCTGCATCGGCAGCTACTTTTTCTGCTTCATTTTTTTTTACTTCTGCGTATTTTACAGCTTCATTTGCTTTATCAACGGCTTCTGTTCGAACTTTTTGTTCAAGGGTTTTTATTTTCGGCCGATACTCATTATTTATTTTATTTTCAGCTTCAGAGAATTTTTTGGTAGAAGTTTCTTTGTACACTGTTTTGTATGTTTTCGATTGGCCGCCATTATTGAAATCAGTATCGTAATACACATAGTCGTATTTTGTGTAATCGCGAATACCTTCTTTATATAACTTGTTATCTTTAAAATTTCCTGTATCAACGACACTATAAATATCACCAAAACTTTCTGTACGGTTATATTCTCGGATTCCTAACCCTTCGGGGCTGTTGTTCTTAAATTGACCTATATATTTGTCGCCCCTGGTTATGTTGTTAATTTTACCAACTCCTTGAAACTTGCCTTCTTTGAACATGCCATCGTATTCATCTGAAAAAAAACCGTAATTCGCATTTTTGTACCCGAGACCATTTGGTTCAAATAACTTGATCTCGCCCAAATAGTAATCGCTATTGTTCCAAATAATTTTTCCCACGCCGTTTCCGTCTTTATCAAAACTGCCGATAATTTTTTTGCCATCATTTAAGATGAATTCCCCTTGCCAAAAATTATCGACTTTTCCTGAGAATTGTTTTTTCGCACCGTCATTTGAGTAAGTAATAATTTGGTAATTTTTATCCCAATCCATTTTTATAACTTGACCATCCGTATATCTATAAACTCCGATTCCTGATTGCAATCCGTCTTTAAAATGCCCTTTGTACGTATAATCATCACCCGTTTGAAATCCTAGTCCATCTGGGTGTCCTTCGGCATTTGTTTGCCCCTCATATTTCGCGGTACCTTTCGTATTTGCAGTGGTGGTAGAATTTTTAAATATTGTTTTTAATCGAAACCCCCCTTTACCCTCATATTTCGCGGGCATGCTCTATATAATTATCGCGATACATTTTTCTTTTACTTTATGCCAACATCTCGGTGAACCTTAAATCAATTTTGTGTTCACTGCAAAAATTCTTCAACTCATTCATATTGAAAGCACAATGCCCCACAATTTTGATGGATTTAAGTGTCATATTGTACAAACAAGACACATCGCGTAAAGAAGGAGCGTTCGCAATGACTAAAGACTCGAGCTTGGGCATTCCCCTAATCCCCCTCAACGATACAAATTTTGTACTTCCACCCGCATCAATAGACAAATCTTTGAGAGAACCGCTCCAAATGGTTGTCAAATCGACCAGAGAAAATGCCGTCAAATGAAGTTTTTGCAACTTAAACAACAACTTGATTTTGTCCGCCTTCATGTGCAAATCCCCCTGGATCGTGAGTGACTGACTATTGAGAGGTACAAAAGTGTTCATTCGCATCTCAATTTCCGCACAAGAAACCAAATTCAGTGTATGCTCAAGTCTCTCCGCCATATGTGCAAGCTGGTCGCACCGGTTTGCCAGAGCCTCGAATGCGCTCTCTTGTTTTTGTTCCAATTGATGCATGAAAAGTGAGAGTTGCGTATCATTCGTCATGAGTTTTTCCTTGATCAAAATATCGAAATCGATTTTCAAAAAGCCTCCGACAACAGCATGGAACTTCATTTTCATAAGACCCGACCGCACAGTTATTGCGACTTTATATCCTTCGTCCTCTCCGAAACATGCCGTGATAATTTTGTACACATCTTCTAAAGTAATCGAGAGACGCAGATCGGCGCTGTCTACGTTGGTCTCGTAAACCATATGAGTCACCGTATCCACAAGTTTCATATAAATTTGTGTCTTGTTGAATGATGTGAGTATCGAGTAGTTTTTGATGGTGAATGCGTCGGTCATTCAAAAAGTATACTATTCATATTTAGAAAAAAAATATATAAACACACGAACTGATTTAAAACATTAAACCTTTTATATACCAACTCAACCAAAAATGAACGAGAACAATCACGTTTTGACTATTAAAACCGTACAAATCCAGCCAATCCGAAATTTAACCACCGCACTCAAAGACATTTTGACCGATGCCACCATCACATTCACAAAAGACAGTATGAAAATCATTAATTTCGACAAGACACACACCATGCTCGTGAGCGTGGTTTTGCATTCAAACAAGTTCGAGCTATACAAGTGCGTTCCCGACAAAATCGTGGTTTGCACCAACACCATGCATTTTTTCAAGTTAATATCGACTCTCTCGAACGACGACACGTTTACCATGTACATTGACAAGGAGGATTACCAGGATGGCATTGTTTCCTACCTCGGCATGGAATTCGACAACAAGAATGTTGGTCAAACCTACGACTACAAGTTGCGACTCATTGAGCCCGACACGGAGGAGTTGGTGATTCCCGATGTAGAGTACTCCACTATCATCAATTTGCCCACCGCCGATTTCCAAAAGATTGTGAGAGATTTGAATGCGTTGACGGATCGAGTAGAGATCAAGTCGGTAGGGGACGATTTGATCTTTTCTTGTGTCGGGACTTTTGCAAAGACCAAGTTTAAGCGTTCCGAGTCGGATAGCCACATGGACTTTATTGTCAAGCCGGACCCCTCCGTAATCGTTCAGGGGGAGTTTTCGGTGAAGAGTCTCAACAATTTCATCAAGTGTACTCCCCTGTGCAGCCATTTAGAGATGTATTTAGGGAACGATTTGCCTCTCATCGTCAAGTATGATGTGGCTTCGCTCGGGGAAATCAAGCTTTGTTTAGCACCTTTGCCGCCCAATTAAGGGAACTCGTCGTTCCCTTATGATCCCATACTTTGTTTTTTTTTAAATTTGTGGTAGTTCCCTTTTTATTCTTTTGAATTGGCTCTTAGTGGATTTTTTTTAAATCTTTCCCTTATTATATAAAAAAATGGATTTGATCAAGTATCTTGTTATGGCTATTCTCTTTGCCCTTCTCTCCCCCGGTGTTTTGTTGTGGTTACCTGTCGGTGCGTCCCGTAAAGTCGCTGCGATCGTGCACGGTTTAGTTTTTGCATTGGTTTGGTATTTGGTTCACGAGTTTGTTGAGCGCATCGAAGGAAACGATGGCTCCATGGTTCCCAAAAAGGCCAAGAAATAAATAATTTTTTTTTTATAATTATACTTTATAATTGTAAAGAAAAACAAAATGAAATTTGACAATAAAATGCTTTTAATAATTTTTGTTGCTGCGTTATTTTTAATATGGTACATAATACACCCTTTTATAATTGAAGGTGCCATTAGTGCAGCCTCGGCAGAAACAAAATTAAAAGTGATGAGCGACTCGTTGCGTGCGGATAAATTCAATAAACCAACCAACGACCCTGTAATACTCGGCCAGAAACTCGAATTGCTTAAACAACGCCGCGATCTGCTTACAGAAATTCTCAAAGATCCCAAATTTGTTAAACCCAAAAGCAAAAAAATCGCAGACGACAAGACCGCTTACCAACAGCTGCTGAAAGAGACCGGCGACGCCATTCCGCCTCTCGAAACCCAAAAAGCCTCCGCCCAAGCCGCACTCGATGCTTCCCGACAAAAGAAACGTTAAAACTCGGGGGCGTGTTTCTTAAAGAGACATCCATCTTTAGGTAGACTGGGAATGTCTTTGATGATATCGGGATCCTGGAAATTGCACGTATCCATCCAAACCTTGATCACAGAAAACCTCTTTTTGGGTGATACCGTGATACCGTTCACGTGCGACTCGTATTTTGTCCCCTTGGTCAACGAGTTCCCGGCCATCGCACACATGAGGGACCGCCACGCCACCGCGATCTCGTTGTTTGGCACTCGGTACGAAAAACATCCTCCGTCGCGGTTTTTTACATCCTCCCACGTAGGGCTGATTCCTGTTTTCATGCAGAAAAACATGCAGTTGTACAACAAGTACTCGGGGATCGCTCGATTGATTGCATTGATGTGCTCAACCGTGTCGATATCCTGCATAATTGTCTTGTAACTGTCAGGAGTCCAACTGTTATCGGTTTGTAAATGATAATACAAACTCCATTTATAAGCCAAAGGATGTAGCGTGGCCATTTTTTTTTATATTTAATTAACTATATAATATTTTAAATTGGTTTTCGTATTATATAATTTTTTTATGAAGAGGAAAGGAAACGAAACCTTATTGCGGGTTCTCCTTTATGTCGTAAGACTGATTTCCTTTAAAGTGCAAATAGTGGTTTGACTTTAAAATGTGCTTTTGAATTTTGTTGTCCATAATATGCAGCTCGTAGTCGTTGTCGAAATGATAGGGCGTCGTGCACTGATAATGCAACATTCGGCAAACAAAGGTTTTGCTAAACACCTCGTTGCCGCTTCGGATATAGGCCTTGTCCAAAGTCAGTTTTACACATTCCTCCATTTTGGGGTGCATATACAAAATATTTAAGAAACGCACTTCGTTCGCATCTGCAAACTCTGGATCGCACACCGACATCTTCGACAACATGTAGCCCTCGCATTTTTGCAAATAGAGAGGGCAGTCGACTGGATCCGAGAAAACGAAAAATTCCTTCTCTACACCGTACTCGTAATGCTCGACCAATTTGTTCGACTCGACGTAAGCGCTGCAATTCCATTTCTCGAGAGGCGGTTCGCGCTTAATGACCACCGGTTTCAAGAAAAATCCATAGGACTTGAATCGCTCCTCGACAACAACCGCTAAATAATTGTATGACCACAACAACGAAAACAATATGTTTATACAAATGGTGGATGCACCTTCAAAAATTGCACGGAAATTCATTTTTTTATATTTTGTATTTATTTTTAAATATATTTTTTCAAATCAAATGAATCAAAATTTATATCAAGCTCTCCTGTGTCAGGTCGCTTGCGTTTATTTTTATGACAAGAACAGCACTCAATCATTCCATTATCGTGAAAATATCGCCGCGTATATTTCCACTCGATTTTACGACAAACGTGACAAAGAATCGCATTCGGGTGGTACATGGAATACTGAAACAAATCCTTCACTGTGTCTTTGTCAAGTATTATATCAAACATTTGTTGAAGAGAAAACATCATCTCGGTTATTACCATTTCTTGAGGATCGATCATAAATTCGAATAACTCGGCAATTTGTTTTTCGTATTCGACTGGATCACTGTACGACATGGCCGCATCTGTTTCAGCTCCACATGTCTTTGCATCAATCATTCGCGCATAACAAATTGCCAACTCTTCTCGCGAATTGTGTTCGATAAAATAGTGGAAATCGTAAATCGCATTTTTCTTTTTTAATAAATCTTGGTGAAGTTGATCGAGTGGAGTTTCGTACGTAAACCAGGCATCGTCTTCGGCATTGGTGCCGCGGTTATAATGATGAGTAAGCATCCTCTTTTTTTTTATGACAAATCAAGTGTATAAATCGATAAATTCGTCCCGGATCTCAAAATAACTGTACGTGCGTACGTTGTGAATCATGAAAAATCCGACAAAAGCCATCACATAGTCAAAGAGATTTTCCGACTGGGTTTCGAAGTCGTCGTCATCGTGTTTTGAAACAGGAATGTTTGCGACAAATTTCAAATATTGCTCGTCAACAAGAAGTTCGTCAATGATTGCGTCGAGGGCTGTGTCCAATTTGAAACCATTTTCTTTGCACACGTTGTAAAAACGTGAATCAACAATGTTCGAATAATAATCGGAAATCTCGATTGACGGGTCACACGCCAATCGACATAAAAGGTTTTTTAAAAAGATTATTAAAACGGATTTATCAACGGACAACGACATTTTTTGCAAGTAATTTATTTATGAAAAAAATTTTATACGGTGTCATGTTTGCGTTTTTTGCTGCCAGAAGACGCAGCTTGAATAAAAGACTCGGCAAATTTTGTATTTTGCTCGATGTTCTTCTTGAGCTGCTGAATTAACAGGTCATTTGCCTCGCAAAAATCAACAATATATTTTTGCTTGTCAAGCGAGGGAATTATGATATTCATGGTTTCCAGATTTTTCGAATAAATATGCGGTTGTGCGGTTCCCGTTTGCATCGCATAAATCGCAGATTGACGCGTGAGTTTTAGAAAATAGTACAAATAAGCACTGTTTAAACTGGCTTTTGGCTTGATTGAAAAACAATCACTCGCCCACACTTTTTTCGCATATCTACTAATATATCCAGCAGAAGCACCGCTCGACGAACAGAGCACCACATTTTCATCCATATTATACTTGTTGTGGTAACCAAGTGGCTGTTTTCCGCCTCCAATGACTGGGTATTCGCCAGGTTCCAAATTTTCTTTTTTTATTCCCTTTCCATTTTTGAAGTCACACACTTCTGCCAAAGTTTTTACTTCACCATCCATAATCGTTTCGAAACACATCACATTTTGTTGTCGCAGCTGGAGAATTTTTTGAGCATTGGTGCCATTGCATTTTTCAAGGAAAAAATCGAGACGCTCTACGATCTCCTTTTGTTGGGCGAGAGGAGGAAGCGGGATCTGAATGTGGTAGTAGTTCTCTTTGTTAATCATCGGGATCGCGGTTCCATTGATGTGCTGTCGAAGAACCGCCGGGGTAAATTTCAAATAGTAAAACACGTATTTCGTCAAAACGACATTTTCGTCAATCACTTTGCTCAAAAACATGCTTGTTCCTACCGCGAACTTTTCATTCTTATCTGTATAATGGGTGCTTCCAACAATAGTCCCTCGACTTCCTTGAATAATGAATGATCCTTCGTAAAAAGATGTGTCGTGCGATTCCACGTCGGGAGAACACGTAAAAAATTTGAAATTTCCAGACACTCTTTTTGACGACGGAATGCTTTTGGAGGTTTTTACATCTTGGCAAATCTCTCCCAATGTTTTGACAATAATGTTGCTGCTGCTGCTGCTGCTGCTGCTGCTGCCGTCTGCAGTTGCAGAGCCACCACCAATTTTTACATATGCCAAATATTCCACTGCGTTCAGTGAATAATCATTTTTGGCAAGCTGCTCGATTCCAACCTCGGTAATTACGGTTTTCGAGGTGCCATTGAACTCCGAAAAAATCACCTTTTCCGTTTGGTGCGCTTCTGTGAAAACATGGACACGATCAATCTCCTTCGAATTTCCAAATATAATTTTGGTTTCAAGTACATCCGCCTGTTCTTTTCTCTTTTGAAAATAGAAAACACAAGTTTTGATGGTTGTATGTGTAAACATTCCGGGGGGTAAATAAATCACTTCTTTTAGATCGCAAGTTTTCATCAAATACTTGCGCACCGTAACCAGTGCTTTCGACTTGCTAAACAAATCTTGGCCATCTGGCAAAACAACCGCACATCGACCATTTATTTTGAGCATGTAAATAATGGCCTGGAGGAAAAGTGGGGTGGAACTCTTTGACCGGATGGGCAAATACTCATTCCGCAAAGGATCGGTGATTTCGTCATAGTCCAAACCTTTGATGCCAAAAGGAGGGTTCGCAAGAACAATGTCATACTTTGCGACAATTGGATTACGAATGCTGTCACCATGTTCTAAGTGAAACATTTTACCCGACGAAATCAACATGTTGGAAACTGCGAGTTGAAACGTCTGTGGCTCACATTCGCGCCCACTAATCACTCCGTTGCGTATCGAGTTCCAGTTGAGGGCGGTGCCGAATCTCTTCGATTTGTTGATAAGATATCGCATGCAAGTGATCAGGAAACCACCTGTGCCCATCGCTGGATCAAAGACGGACTCGGTAGTTCCGTCGGGATGTATCTGCGGGTCAATCAACTCCACCATCATTTGTTTGACAACGGGTGGCGTGAAGAATTGGCCGAGTGTTTTCCCGGTCATTATGTCTTTCACGACTTCTTCGTACGCCTCTCCCAAAATATCTTCGTCGATATTTTCGAACTCAACCGACGCAAGTTTGTCGATGATCTTCTTGTAAGTCGTCTGCTTTTTTAATTCGAATCCACGCCCTTTCAAGAAAACGCTCTTTGTTGCAGGGTGAACCGACAAAATGTCGTTCCACAAATACTCCATGTACGTTTTCAGATTGTCTTCTTTGACTTTTGCCAAATAAGAAAATCGCGCCAATCTCAAAAGTTCGGCAAGATGTTTGTCACAAAGCTCCTTGTTGTCGGCAAATTCGTACTCTTTAAAATCATAGTAGACCGGGTTGTCAATGTCGATTTCTTTGCCAAACTGGGACTCGAGCAAGCGCAATTGTAAAAAAAAACCGAGAGGCCGAAGGGCCTTGTCTCCGGTCAAGTACTCCGAGTCTCTTAAAATATCGAGACAAGAACGAAAAGTTTCACGAATAAAGTTTTTAATGGACATGGTTTTTTGGTTATTTTTAAGTTTTTTTAATACTTTTATGAAAACACAGATTTCTTTTTCGCCAGTGGTTTAAAAATTGGTATGATGTCGGATAGCTCGTTCACATGATAATAATCCACCCAAAGACCTTTCGGAGGAAACATGGAATCGAGTTGGCATAAGGCTTCACAGACAACAGAAATATCCACCATTTTCTCTCGCATTTCAGGAGACATGGTCAAGTACATCGCACACTTTTGTTTACAAACATCAATGTCGTAAAATGTTCTTGGAATGCCGAAATAATCCACCCAGCTCCACCGTGCAACCAAGTGCCCAAAAGTCTGCTCTGGATCCCTAGGAAATCTTACGTCATGGTCACACAACTCGTTGTACTGCTCGATCGACCGAATATTTCTCTCTGCAAGCATTCGGCGAATCGTTTCGAATCCGACATTTGTCCTGGGTGTTGTTTTTAAACGAAGACGTCTCGTAATTTCTTCGTCGTATACGAACTCCATCGGCGCGTTGCGTCCTCGCGACTTGTTAGGCATTTCTTCGTCGCGTGCCTCTCGATAAACACTCATTTTGGAAATCACAGTAGCATCTTCGAGCCCCATCTGGTAAATCACCTCTCGAACTGTTTTCAAATCTGGTTTGTTATCGTCTTCGTCCAAATCAAGAATTGGCAAAATAGTTTTGGCGATTTTGCACGGATCCAAATAATTTTTGCGGCAAGCTCTCTGTGCACACTGCGTAATCCTTATATTCGAGCTCATGTTTTCGGCAAAAACAACGGCGTCGAGCAAAGGGCAATTCCACCCTTCTCCAAGACAATATACGCAAATAATAATTCCGAGACGAGAGCTCTCGAACCGGTCCAAAATCTCTCGTTGTTGGAGCGGCGCCATATTGCTGTTGTATGTTTCCGCGAAACAATCGTCGGCCAGCTCCGAAAATTGATTTCGCAATAGCGCCTTTAGATAACCCAAAATAACCGCCGAGTTGTGCATGTCGTTGCAGTAAATAAGCAAATGGTGCGAGGGTGTGTGTTTGTTTACCATGCTTTTGAGAGCACAATATGCCGCCAAAAACAGCCGCTTATTCTCAATCGAATCATCGATTCTTCCTTCGTCGACAAGAATTGTTTGGATCACATAATCGCAAACCACGTTATTCTCGATCGCCCATAGCAAATTAATTCGGTGGATCACCTCTCCAAACTGTTCGCGATTGTCATTCGAAATTATATTCGGATCGTTGTTTCCATCGAGTTGTTTCGGCGTGGCGGTGAGAGCCAACTGTTTTGACGATTCGACATCGAGGATTCGCACAAAGGCTCTCGTCGAGGATGCTTCTAAATTGATGCTTGTCAAGTGGTGCGCCTCGTCAAGGATTTTCAAGTCAAATACAGAACCAATCAGTTTGTAAGAGGACGAATACGTCGTGATCACAATACACTTCGGATTTTTTGCGACGAAAGTTGCGACATCTTGGTTGCCAGGCACTTTCAGCACTGGTATGTTTGGAAATATTTGAGCAATGACTTTGAGCCATTGTTCCAATAGGACAACTGTGGGGACGCCGATGGCGATTTTATTGGATCCCAGTCTTTGTGCAACCCAGAGAGAAATCAGGGTTTTGCCAACTCCACATGTTAGTATTAAGAGGCCTTTATTATGCGTCGAATAATGGGTTGCGCACTTTTCGATAATTTCTTTCTGAAACTCTCGTGGTTCAAGCGTTTCTTCCATTTCCTTAAAGGTCTCAAAATCGTCGACAAGGGTCATAGTATCAAAATCGTCGACAAGGGTTTCGGTGTCGTCGACAAGGGTTTCGGTGTCGTCGACAAGAGTCGCAGTGTCAGAGTCGTCACTTATAGACTCAGCATGGTTGTTGTTATTACGTGATTGACGATCCAGTTGGAGACATTCTTCGCGAGATAACTCTCGGAATGGCACTGGAATATTGTTCGCCACCATTTCAATAATATCTCGATGAAAAAACTCTGTTCCTCCGCCACGACAATCGCGAAAATTCCACAAAACTTTGTGTAAATGAAACTCGACATCACGCATATTTTCGTGTTGTACTTCAAACACTTTTATAAACTCTCCGCGAATGATTTCTCCCGTAACATATGTTCCGGCGCGATCTTTTATGTTTGACGCGATCCCGAGCTTGATCGTGTTCTCGCTTTTATACCAAGCGTTGTCCCGCAAATAAATGTAACCCACTTTTTCCATTTTTAATTTTTTTTATGATCTTCGTAGTAAATCATAAATTTATTTATTTCATTTTTATTTTCATCGTAATCGCAAAACCAAAAAAAAATGTTCGTCGCCGGAATTTTAGTTGCCGCGGTTGCTATCATATTTGCAAGCGTTCATATTATCGAAGAGGGTCGTGATGGAGTCTATTATCGCAATGGCGCTCTGTTGAACCAGACAACCCCACCAGGTATCCATTTTAAAATCCCTTTTATCACTTCTCACGCAGAAGTTCTCCACACGGTGCAGACCGACAGTGTCACGAATGTGCCGTGTGGAACCGCGAGCGGTGTCCTCATCAACTTTGAAAAAATCGAAGTCGTCAATCGTCTTGACCGATCTAAATTGCTCAACACGATTCGTAACTATACAATCAACTATGATAAAACCTGGATTTACGATAAAATTCACCACGAAGTAAACCAGTTTTGCAGCAAGAACACTTTGCAAGAGGTGTACATCACCAAATTCGACACTCTCGACGACCATCTGGCGGACCAGTTGCGCGTGGATTTGCGAAAGTGGGCGCCAGGCATTGAAATCATCAGTGTCCGTGTGACGAAACCCGTCGTTCCCGCACATATTCTCCAAAAGTTCGAACAAGTCGAGGCCGAAGCCACCAATTTGCAAATTGCCACGAACAAACAGCTGGTCGAACAAAAACAGGCGGAAACCAAAGAAATGCAGGCGACAATTCATGCGCGCCAACTCTCGAAAGTGGCCGCCATCGAAAACGAGCAAGCGATTCAAAAAAAACATAGCGAATTTAACATCCAAGCAATCGAAAATCTTCGTCAGATGTCTATCGCAGACACGCGATTCTATGAGAGCCAGAAGCAGGCCGATGGCAACCAGATTTTGTTGACGGAAGAGTTTTTGAGATATGAGCAAGTGAAGGCTCTCGGGTCTATTTCGAAAATTTATTTTGGCGAAAGTATTCCCGATGTTTTGGTCGAGGCGCCCATCAGTCACGATACTTTGAAAAATATTGTTGTTCCTGAATAATTATTATTTTTTTTTTAATTATTAACATTAAAAAAAAATATTGTATTTATTTACTTTTGCGGGATTTTTTGCCGTCATATTTGCCGCGTTTCAAATCCATAAGGGCGTTTGCGACACCGGTCTCCAATGGAGGTGGAGCTTCGCTGGGAGGAGGCGGCAAATGCGCATTATTTCTAAAGTTCATCAATAAGTCGGTGTCTTCTTTCGGGACTCGCGCTCTCTTTTCGAGATGTTTTCGGATATATTTCAGAGACTTTTCTCGTTGTGCCTTGGTCAATGGTTTGTAAACATATTCTCCGTTTGCTTTTCTTGTGTAAGACATTTGCGGAGGCGATTTGGCCCGTTGTGTGGTTCGATATCTGTGACTGGTTTTTGACATATATATATTGTGATATATATATATAATGGATACTTCTCCTGATTTAGGAAAAAAAAGAGGAAACCCTGACGAACCCGAACCTGCATCTGAAACAAAAAGAGACCGAATTTCTTACGAAGACGTTGACTTAACAAAATATATTGAAACCAGATATGTTTCTAAAAACAAAAATTTGAAAAGAATTCTTGCTCCCTTGGAAAATGGAGATTGGCAAAACAGTCTTATTGGAATAATTGAACCACTGATACGATCAAATCAATGGAGAGAGTTTGACAGTTTCTGTGAAACCCATAAAGGAGCTGATAATTTTTGGGATATACTGCAATGTTTGTTTTACTTGAATTACTTTGCTGTGGAAAAAATAGATTTTGACCAAATGCAAAAAGCTATGGGAATTCAACAGACAAGGTGGTCTGTTGACCCGGCAAACGAATGCTACCAAGAATTAAGAAAAGATTACGAACCAATGACTAGTGGAGATATTTTTGATTATTTTTTAAAAGAAATAATTGGGTTCACTTATTTTAACGAGTTGCCAGAAGATTGTCAAAATCAAATTGTAAGAGAAGTTTGTCGTGAAGCAATTCCTAAAAGACTGTATTCTACCAATACAGAAATTAAAAACAAAATAATGAGCGAAATAAAGAGTACTCTTGATAACAGAATATTTTACGAATTTGAATATAATGAAAATAATGCAAATTATGATGATGGTGACTTGTGGGAGTTTGGTTTTAAATACCTTGGTATACCTCAAACATATGATTTAACTTCGATTACATGTTTTCATAAACCGATTCTTATATTTGGTTCCTTAGGTCCTAAAACAATGGTAAACTTTATACTAAAGAATAATATGCGTCCATTTGCTGCTCATTTACCAGGAAGCACATCAAACTTAACGGTATTTGATACGGATCATGGAAGTTTAGTTAATAATTGGCGACACGATTTTGCACATCAGACTACTAACAAAATTTGCAATGTGAGGAAAACAATCGATAAAACGATTGATATTTGCAAAGGGGATGGTGAATTACCAGGAGAAGATGCTACGTCGGAAGATTGGTTAAATAATGAGAGATTTCAAACATGTTTAGACACTAAGAGACCAAACATCTACGGTCCGTCCAAAGGATATTTCTCGACGGTAGCAAAATATACCGCTGAAAGTTTTTTAGACAGTGGCGATATATTTAAAAAGTACCAAAGAAAAAACTATCTTTTAGGTGGAAAGAAAACAAAACGAAGAAGAAATCGAAATACCCGAGGGAAAAAGCAAAAAAGAAGCAGAAAACATCCTTAAATTACTCATCCGTCAAAACCATAATTTTCTCGTTCAAATTATTGCAATACGCAATAAACTGCTCTTTTTCGAACCTCTCTTTTTCAAACATGTCTTCCAGCTCTTTGTTTCTTACCAAAAGATCATTATACCGGGCTTGTAAACTCTCGTTATAATGCTCCATGACAAACTCGTTGAATTCCGCCTTGTAGACATTGTAGTTGCGTTGTAGCTGTGCGAGCTCTCTCTGATAGTTCTCGATTTCACCTTTCAACTGCATCGCCACATTTGTGTAAACGCGAGTAAAAATTTCGCCGGTTTCTGATTTATATTTTTGGAGAAATGTCTCGAACGAACGAACACTCTTTTCGAGCTCATGCTCGAGACCCAATGCGGGTAGACTTATCACAAATGTCTTTGTAAATTTTTTTATTGTATCGAGTTGCTGTTTTAACATGCCGAGCTCCAACGGTGTAAACGAATAGTCGCTGAGAATGCGGTCAGGGATCCGACGTTTATAAGTGTTTTGTCTGACGAATTGAGTCATGACAATTTTACCATCAATTATAAAAAGCTTTATGTATTTGTATGCGGGATTGGGATTTGTAGGTGTCCAATCACTCAGCGTGATTTCGAACAACAACTGCATTAAAATATAAAAAAATATTTTTTTATTATATTTTTAAGTGAATACTAAAAATTATTTGTTTGGCGGCTTTTCCTCGAACGGGGGATTCTCAGGAATCTTAAAAAAGGAAAGCATAAGATCATAAGGAAATCTTAAAAAAAAAATAAAAGGGAAGGATCATAAGGAAATCTTAAAAAAAAATAAAAGGGAAGGATCATAAGGAAACCGTAGGTTTCCTTATTTAGATGTCTAAGGAAACCACATTTCTGTCCGAGCCCTTTCTGCGACGACTCGACGACCTCGGCACATCACCGTTTAAATCTTTCAAAGAAGACACACTCACCATCGAGTCGTTATCTCTGTTCTCCTGGATATTCACCTGCTTGGGTTTCAGGCCACTCAAAATCGAGTCCAAATTGGTATTCTTCGGCCCCGACATTTCACTTCGAGGAGGAGGAGGTCTTGAAGGGTTTTCATACTTGTTGTTCAAGTCGATCCCAGGCTCGTTAAACATCACTCCGCGTCCGGCATTGATGTCCGGTCTGCTCGACTGCTGCTCAGTAAACACCATGCCAGGTCTTGGCGGCGCCGGTGCGGTGCGAGGATCTTGCGCCTTGGGCGGCAATCCCATCTTGCGATCAGGCTCGGGATTCACCAAATTATTCGCAAAAGCGAACCCAGGACTCTGTTGCGCCATGGAGTTTACGGTCGCATTCGTAAACATTTTCATCAAGTCGGGACTCTGGCGGATCACGTCGTTGAAACCAGGGGTCGCCGTCGAGAGTGCCTTGTTGGTGAAATTAACAACGGCCGCACTAAAACCGAGACGCATCAAGAGAGCAATCTCGGGGCTCAACTTACCGCCCTTGTACTTTTCGTACAACTCGCCGAAAATCTCGTCATAACTATCAATATCGTCATTCACTTGCTCTCCCCACCCATCGAGGTTAATATCAAAGGGATTAAATGCCGCGTTGGCATATTCGACAGTGTTGACAAATGTCATGAACCACCAACCATACAGCTTCTTGCTCTCGCTCTTCTTCTTGTCTTCGAGAGCAGTCTCGTACTCGTCCTCGATCTCCTCGTAGGGGGTGTCATTGTTAAACATCGAGCCATTGCTTACATAGCCCTTGGCTCTCCACTCTTCGAGACGCTTGATCATCAGCTTCTTTTTACGCAACTTCTCTCGATCAGTCATGTTGCTCTTGACGGGCTCCTTCATCTCGGGCACATCGTTGAATTTCATGAAACCATCGAATGACTTTGTGATTCCGGCCCCAGTTTCCTTGGTTGCTTGACCAAGATTGGTTTTCGAGTCGTCGTTATTACTGCTGCCGCCAAAACCAAACATTGATGATATACCGCTCAAAATCTTGCTCTCACCTCCCGATGAAGGAGCAGGATTTGACGAAGACGATGACGAAGACGAAGACGCCGAATAATTATTGAGTTCCGTCTCGATGGAATCCAAATCTCCTAAATTAATGTTTGAACTTTTGGGACTGCTCTTTTTGCTGGTGTTCATCAAGAGCTCAATTCCGTCTAAACTCGAACTACTGCCTCCCTTATCAAGGTCGAATGAAATGGGTTCAAGAGAATTTATGTCGAGATCGAAAGTTTCCATTGTAGTAATATTATTAAGAAACAAACTTTATTTTTAAATCGTCCGAATAGTTTATTATATTTTGTTTTTTTAAAAAGTAGATTCCTTGTAAAAAGCAATCGGCCAAATCATCCTTTTTTGCAGAGGCCTCGATAATTTCTTTTTGAGAGGTGATGGCCGGGTTTGCCTCCAGAAACAGGGTGCAAAAACGGATACCGTCCTTTTTGTGTTCACTGTATTTCGTACTTGTTGCTAAACCTTTCAACTTGCCGCCGGAAGAAATGAAATCGATCGCCAGGCGGTCCGATTGCATGATGAAATACTGCGCAACCATTCCCTGAATGGTGTTCATGCGTCCTGCAATCGGAGAGATTTGATTCTCTAAAATCACATTGGACAGGCTCTCGATGCAATTTTTGAACTTTTCATCAAAATTTGTCTTGATTCTTTTTCCAATATCGACCAAATGCACTTGGTTCGCATTTGTCTTCTTTGGTTTCGGCACTACCTTGAGTGTGCGTTTCTCAAAATGGGTTTGGACCTTTTGCAACAAGTCGGCTCTCTTGTCTCTCTGTTCGACTGAGATAAAATGGCTTGTGCAAAATTGTGTCAGTTCGTCCACTTTGAGCTTTTTAATCGCCGGCATCGATATCTCTTTCGTGGGAAACAGTTTTCCGGAACTCTTGGCGTGAACATTGCAGTAAAAAATCTCTCCAAGAGAGAAGGCGGCTTTTTTTCCACAAACTTCTCCCGACTTGGTTTTTGGACAATTGCACAAAGGTCCGGAGGGAAGAGCAGCTCCTTGGTCGGTTATCGAGAGATTTATGATTCCCCAGTCCCTGATCGTAAGCGCCTCTCCTTCTCTCTGAAAGACACAGTAGGCGAGATTTTTGATTCCAATATCAAAACTAATGATTGTAGACATTTTTTTTGTTGTAATACACAAAAACCCTTTATACCTTTTCTTTTTTTTTTCGGTAGTCTTCTATATAGAATGATTTTACAAATACTCGCAAAACTAACTTCCGAATCATTGCTAAGTCTTTATCCGATTTTCGTGAAAAAAATAGATATCTCTCCAACACTACAATTGTGGTCGCGGCTTGTCACTTACGTGTTGATCGCCATGTTTTTCGTCGATTGGTCTTTCATCGGGTCGTCCATCGCATCTCTCGACTCCATTACTCTCGCTCTCGTAAATTTGTCTCACATTTATTTTTCGTACGAAGGATTTCGCCACCTTGACTCGGGCGTTTCGTTTGCAATCTTCAACAGTTATCCACTCATGATTCTTCTGCTTGCTGGTGTTGTCTGGCACAATGCTTATATTTTGGTAATTCTCGGACTTGCTCTCTTTATTTACGGAAACTTTGAAGAAGATAATAAGCAAAAGAGAGGAGAGATTGATTTCAATTACGGCCTCATTATGATTTTGCTGGCGGCCCTTACCGAGGCATTTATTTACTTTCTTGTGCGGAGAGTGAAAACAACCAATCATTGGAACCACGTATTTATTTCATACTTTTTCGGCGCCGTCCTCATGTCTGCTTACATCGCGTTTAATAATGTTGAATTTGTAAATAAAGCGAGAGTCGGTCTCTCGATGGGCATTAATGGAATTATTGGTTCGGTCGGTTACTTTTTGCGCTTCTACTCATCCTACCGCTTAGACCCAGCAATTTATGCGCCCCTCTCTTACTTTGGGGTCATCATGTCTTACGTTTATGGAATCGCATTCGACAATGAATCTCTCAACTGGCAAAAAGTTTTGGGCACCATATGCATTCTGGTCTCAAATTATTTGGCTCGCTAGTTCATCAATTCGGCTTCCCATGTCTTCTACATTTTCGATGATGGAGCCGTTCAATTGCTGAATCTCTTTCAACATGTCCGCGTAAGTGCTAATTTGATAGAAGGGGATTAACGCGAGATGTCTCGCGGAAAAAGCTATGCAAATATTGAAGGGACCGCCAATCCCGAAAGTAATATTGCAGGCTGCTTCATTGATGATTTCAATGTCAGAGAGAAAGTCATCAAAGTCGGGGTTGCCTGCGGTCAGAACGTCCTTGGTCAAATCGATCACTCTATTATTATTTCGCAACGAGAGCATGTGATTGTGGAGAGACGTGGTCTTGAGCAACATAGTTTCGTAATTTTGTCCAATCTCTTTTTCGCCCAACAACAAAATCGTTTTGGACGTTTTGAATGTCTCGAAAAATACGATTAAACTAGGCAGCACCTCTCGATTAAATAGTTCGACCCAATGGTCGAATCGTAGTTTCGTGTGAAAGACAATATAATCGCTGTACTTGTTTTCTATACGAAGGAGTCGAGTGCTGCATATTTTGTTGTATAAATATGTGTTTTTCAGGGGATAATCATTAATCCGATGGAAATCGTGCGGCCCTTCTGTGAAATGAATCGCAACCCCCGGAAACAAGAGTTGTATAAACTGTTTTATAAATGCAAATTTCGTCTCGTAATTCTCCGTCTGCGTTTTTAGTTGCAAGGTATTAATGTTGATGTCAGTAATACCAAGTGTATTTGAGAGATCTTTTATTCGAAGTATAATGATGTCGCCAATGCCCAAATGAGGAGTAATAATCATATAGGGATTATATATTCTTTTATTTTTATTTTTTATTGGTTGCAAATCATTTGTTTAGTGGTTTCGTATACAAACATGCCCAAACCGGCCGACGGCATTGTTCGCAAATAGACGAGGCCGATTCCATTGTAAAGACTTCGGAACGTGTTTTGTCTCAAAATGTTCAAATATGTTGTCGACTCCTTGTTTACGAATTTCTGCACCTTGATTGTGTCCAAGGGATAGAACAAAGTCCACAAGACAAAACTGCTGAGCGAGCCATTGAGAAAAGGATTCGCGAAATTGTCCGAGAGCCTTTTGTAAGTATACAAATAAACCATGCTGCTCAAATTATTTCGCGCCACTTCAACAAGCATTCCGCGAAATATGTTTTTATTAAAATTCTCTCGCAAAACCGTTGTGGCGGACTTATCTTTTAAATAAATGTAGTTTGTGTTTATTAAATTGATTGGCGTCATGTAGATGCACGAGATCAAAGAAGGATACAGAGAGCATTCGAGAGACGAATAGTTTTCTCTTTTCAGCCTCTCGAACAAATGAAAGGTGATTGCGCGGTCGATCGGAACACTTACCAAGGGGAAGCTGAGACCTTTGTAAAAATTGAAATTCTTCAATTCTTGGGCATAATTCACTTGCTGATTCGTTTGTTTAAATACTCGGAAATAATCGAACGGATAACTGATAAAAACGCGCGTAACTCCCTGCAGAAAACCGGGTAAAAAATCCATAACTATAAACAAATAGTGCGACTATGTGTTTATCCTTTTTTTTTAAAACTTATTGATACTTTGCTGATAAAAGTTCGCACTGACGACTCCGTTTCTTAATAAACTTGATGGGAGCACCGGCGTAAACAGACCATTCGTCCAATGGATGCTTGCCGAGGTATAAAGATTTTGTGCCAAGAACTGTACCAATCGGTATGATTGAACCCGGAAAAAGTATACTCTCTGCACCCAGTGCAGTGAACTTGTTTAATATGATGTCGCCACCATTTACGGGGGCGTCTTCCGGCGAATGAGTGGGGTTTATCAAAAAGGATCCGTCATAATAGTTGGTTTTGCCATACAATTTGCAACCAGCCGATGCCGATGTATGATTTTCAAAGACGATTTTGTGGTTATCTGCGCAGTACAACAGGTTGAAAGGTGATATGTGAACATTGTTTTTGATGATAATATTTCCTTTTGTTCCACTACTCAAAATGCACATGGTATCGATGCGAACGTCGTTACCGATTTCGATATTGTGCGGAAAGGGGATGATTACATTCGCATCGATCAATACATTTTTACCTAATTTTTTAAAATTCAATCGTGCCAATTGTGTCGCACTTAAATATTTGCCAAACATTTGTAAAAATACGTCCAAATCCGTTTATATACTTTATTATTGAATCGCATTTCTTCCAAAAAAAGGAAGGATCTTAAGGGAACCTCGGTTCCCTTAATTAACAGTAGAGCATGAGAGCTTTGCTATGAATATGCAAATTAAAAATCGGAATTTCTTTCCTCTCGTGTTTTAACCTTAACCACGGTTTCGCATTGCGCCAAAAAATGTCGCCTTCTTCGTTGTATTTTATGACACACGTCTCGTTCACAAAACCTCTCGTGTCGCCGTAAATATTTCGCGGATCGACCCCGCCCACAAATTGCCCCATAGCCGCCGCATCAAAGATAAAGTCACCAAATTTCCCCCAATTTTGTGAAACAAATGCTCTCTCACATGTGGTCTCTCGATCTCTCGAAACAAAAATCGGGAAAGTATTTATTAGCCCCGTTTTCTTGCGAATCTCACTAAAATTATACATGTCGTTTTTGGTGAAATCGTAGTGCGACAAAATCTCCCCAAACACAAAACTGTCCGGGATGTAAACGATGCTCGCGATGTTTCTCTCGAACGTGTCAAACGGCATATAAACCTGTTTTGTGTTATAGAGAGCATCGGTCAGCGCATCGTCACAATTGTGATAAATCAACACATCATTCTCAAGGTGAATTACATTCGAAACTCGATAATTTGCCATGAACGAGTGCAGAACAAAAAGACGCGCCGAGGCATGGTGCCAAAACCCGTTGCGAAATTCTTTATCAAAAGACGAACGTCGAGAGAATCCAAAGGGGTCGTCGAGAGTTTCGACCGATACCAAAGTAATCATGTCGGACAGCGATTCAAACTCTTGCATCAAGTGATTATTGGTAATTACGTAAATATTGGTGTGTCCCAGTTTGATTAGCTGCGCAATATTTGTCAAAACATACTCTTGGAAATTCTCTAAACAAACGAGCACAACTGCGAACATTGTATTATAATATATTGAATACGAAGCAAATTAAATATATTATTCAAACGATAACTATAAATAAATGGTGGACACGAGAGATTTTATTAACGGCGAGAGGTTCCAATCGATCGCCGACATGTTTTTAGGATCGGTTGAAGACATTACTTCGAATCCTGTGATTTTTGAACAGATCGAGAAACATCAGATCCTTGAAAATATCGATTGCATGTTCGACAATCCGCATATTCTCTTTTTATATCCTCATCACTTGCGTCTTTTCGCCTCTCGTTTGAAATATTTCGCAAACCCTTTTGTTTTAATTACCCACAACTCGGATGTGAACTTGGTAGAAACAAATAAATATGTCAGGGAGATATTGGCTTCGCCTCTCCTTCTCTCGTGGTGGGGACAAAATCTTTGTTTCACTCATCCCAAAATGCATTTTGTGCCAATCGGTCTCGCAAACACCATGTGGGAACACGGCGACCTCAGTATTTTCGAAAACCTCTCCTTCGAGAAAACCAACCGCATTTTTGTAAACTTTCAGATCTATACGAATGTAGAGAAGCGGCGACCTTGTGTCGACGCCTTGGGAGAAATGTTGCCGATGGTAACTGCGCGAGAGAATATCAAGAGGCTCTCGACATACAAGTGGTGCGCATGTCCAGAAGGGAACGGCGTAGACACTCATCGAATTTGGGAAGCTCTCTACACGAGAACTATTCCCATAGTTGTGAAGAGTCCTTTCATCGAGGCGTTGATGCATTATACAAACAACGAGTTGCCAATTTGTGTGATCGATTCTTGGTGGGACTTTGAACTTCCTGTGTATGACGAGAGTGCGTTCCGACATGTGAACAAGTGGTTGAGTCTCAAACATTGGAGGGCTTTGATCGAAATAAGAAAACCTACGGTTTCCTTATGATCCTTCCCTTTTTTTTTAGGAAGTTTCGCAACTCTTTATTTTTCAAGGCTCTCTACTTTTAAAAATCAGAGAGACTGAGAGAATGATTATTTTTGTAAACCGTCTTAAAAAGAAAACAAAAAGGTTTAGGAAATTTTTGGACTTTTGTTTTTTCAAGGCTCTCTACTTTTAAAAATCAGAGAGACTGAGAGAATGATTATTTTTGTAAACCGTGTTGAGAAGAAAACGAAAAGGTTTAGGAAGTTTTTGGACTTTTGTTTTTCAAGACTCTCTACTTTTAAAAATCCGAGAGATTGAGAGAATGATTATTTTGGTAAACCGTGTTGAGAAGAAAACGAAAAGGTTTAGGAAGTTTTTG
>JACCDZ012016710.1_pt1 | contig 23241 bp, 19 predicted proteins | sample 7449551 | NCBI WGS metagenome assembly JACCDZ01 (sample SAMN15323452, study PRJNA562643) | freshwater metagenome | isolation source: river surface water | place: USA:Blue River Watershed | collected 2017-08-18 | reverse complement strand
TTGGCGATGGGCGCAGGTGGAATCAGACCTTGGGCAAAGGCCTGCATGATTTGCAGGCCGGTCATGTCGCGGGGACTCATGGCAGGGCTCCTGAAAAACGGGCTGGCAGCGGACGCTGCGTTTATGATGCGCTGCTTGGCAGCCTTGAGGCCGCCCTGTACCATCCTCAGCAGAAGAATGTTCTAGAAGATTATTCTAATGACGAAAAGCCCGTCAAGTGACCGTCATCGCGCCATCATCGCGGCCGCCCTCGCCTGCTTTTCCCGCCATGGCGTGGAAGCCACCACCATCGACATGATCCGTGAGGCCTCAGGCGCCAGCGTGGGCAGCCTCTACCACCGCTTCGGCAACAAGGAAGGCATAGCCGCCGAGGTCTATATGCAAGGGCTGCGCGATTTCAGGGAAAGTCTGGAGGGTCGGCTTGCCAAGGTGCGGAATCTGGAGGAAGCCGTCCGTGCGGTAGTGGATGCAAATATCGACTGGATCGTAGGCAACCCGGACTGGGCCCGCTTCGTCTTCAATCACCGCATGGTGCTGACTGCTGCCGACCGTGAAAAAGCCTTCCTCGAGGAAACCGCCGCCAGCACACAAAAATGGTGGGGAGACGTGCTGAAGCTGCCCGGCGCGGAAAGTCTGGCCGCGAAAAAAAGTCCGGTCTACGCCTCGGTACTCACCGGCCCCGTACACGATTATGCGCGGCACTGGCTGGAAGGCCGGCGCAAGACTTCCCCTGAAAAATTACGCGCCGAGTTTGCGGCGGCCGCGCATGCCGGTCTGCTAGTGACAAGTACTGGCAAAATCATCGAATGAGTTGAGCGCTTCCGGAAGAAAGCGTGAGAGCCACTTGCTGGGGAATGCTGGCTCGTCATTATCCAGGCGAAAGTGAAAAGAATCAGGACTCTTCGAAACCCAAAGAGCCCTGAACAATGCAACGCCGATCACAAGCCAAACACCCTCATGCCCGCACGCCTGGAAATTCTCGGATTTTCCATGCTCCCGCCATGAGCTATCAGCCGGATAAAATTTCGGTTTGCAGATAATGGCGCGTAAAGCCCGGGCCCGTAGTCATGCCTTTTCCGCCGATGGCGCTGATGACGTGAATATTACGGTCCGGTTCGGCTGTAAAAACAGGCTGCTCAGGATGCACGAGATAATGCCCATCCCAGCGACTGACAATCGGCGGCAGCTTCATGCCCATGTTTTCGCGGATATAGTCCTCGAAAAACTGATTAACCTGCTCGTACTGCCCCAGCACTGGCGACGCACAGACTGCGTCGTAGTCATGTGAGTCACCGATAATGAGGCTGCCGTCGCGCATCTGCTTGATGAGGACATGGATGCCATGCCGGGTCACCAACTCGCTTACAGCTTCGGCTTCCAGCGCAGCATATGACGGGCAGATGGAAAAAGCCGGGTAGCGACGCAGTGACAAACCGGAATACAAGGAGACTGAAAGATTGCTGGCAAACGGTGCGGTGCGCGCCATTTGCAAACGGCAACGCTGCAAGCCCGCTTCCCGCCACAAACCCGGATAAAGCAGGTCCGTGTTGGCGCCATGACATATCACCAGACGTCCAGCCGAAAACTGGCGCCCATCCGCCAATGTCAGGCTGATGCTGTCAGCATTGGCCGTCACAGAGGCCACACAACTCTTTAACTCAATATCTACGTGATATTGCGTGCGCGCCAGCTCAAGCAAGGCCAGGCCTATGCGATCCGGCTCTACCGAATAGTCTTCTGTCAGGCACAGGCCGCCTTTCAGGGTGTCACTTGCAAGCCAGGCATACTTCTGCCTCAGATCAGCAGCGCTCAGCTCTTCACTCGGAATATCGTATTGCGCTGAAAGCGTCGCAAATTCATGCAGAACCTTACACTCGGCCTCGGTGTTGGCCAGATACAGGCCATCACGACGACAAAATGAAATGTCGTGCTGCTGCTGCAACTCCTTGTAGAACGCCACGCTGGCAAGTGCGTGCCTGCGCCAAATGCTGTCCGGGTGCGCCAGGGTGGATACGCCAATCATGCCGAAATTGCGGCGTGTGGCACCAAATGGCGCATCATCTTTTTCAAGAATCAAAACCGAAAGCCCAGCACGCGCCGCATGCAAAGCCGTAGAAATGCCGAGTATGCCGGCACCAACCACAATAAGATCGTGATTTTTTCTCATGATGATTTCTTGAGGGAAAAGTCAGTCGAGGAAAATGCGGGCCCCATGCGGAGCCCGCATATTTTGCATCAGAAGTTGTACTGCAGGCGTGCCGTGACTCCGGTGCCGCTATCGTCTGCGCCAGTGCTGACAACCTTGTCTGTCTTTGTGTTCTGCAGATTGAGCATGGCCTTCACGTTCTTGTTGGCATACCAGTTCAGGCCCACCAGCGCGACGTCAGCCGTTTTAACGGTACCCGCCTGATCACCCTCGACGTGGTCATAGCGTGCGACAAGCTCCCAGGCACCACCTTCCTTGGCAGGCACAATCTTGTCGAACTTGCCGGATTTGGCTTTGTATCCACGAGACTCGCCGGTGAGGGTGTAAGCCGCCATCAGATAGTAGCCAGAGACATCGGCATCCTTGGTCGCGCCCACACCACCCAGACTACGCATCAGATATTCGCTCTGCACCGAGAAGGGGCCGTTCAAATATGCCGCCTCGAGTACAACCGAGGTGTCACTGTCAAAATTGCCCGAGGCAAAGGTCTGCTTGTCAGCGACATAAACGCCAAGACGGCTTTGTGCACTCTGGCTAGAACCATTGACGATATGATCGTCTGCCGCCGACACCCCCAGGTGCAGGACATGCGTTTTTTCGGAGATGGGGGCGAACGTCACGCGACCACCATAACCGTGACGATCCGCCTTATCCGATGTTTCATTGCCATTGTCGTAAACATCGACGGCCCAGCTCATATGATTATTGCCGTTGCTCAACATGAGCAATGCCGAAGAAGGTGTGTCTTCAGAGTTGGTCAGATCCCAGATTGCCGAGCGCTCTATCGTGGAAATCCAGCCCGAGCTGGTTGTGGCTTCCAAGCCGAAAGGACGACGCGCACGCCCCATTGTCAGCGTGGCGAAATCCCAGCCACTGTAAGCCAGATAGAAAGTATCCCACTCCACCGAAGAGCTACCCTGATCGCCCTTCATGTTCAGTATCATTTCGTAGTACCAGTTCTTGTAGGCGGTACCGGTAACACCAAAATAACCACGGCGGATATATGTATCGGAGGCGACCTCGCCTTTTTTGCTGTTGTTGTAAACGCCGTCATAAACGGCCGTGTCCCAGTTGATGCGGCCTTCGAGATTGAAACTGAACTGGCCGTCTTCGGTTTTTACACCGAAGCCGCCATTCGTATTCACGATGATGTCAGAACCATCCGTCTTGACCACGCCCGCTTGGGCCATGCTTACCAGGCCGCCCAGAGCAAGGGCGGAAACCAGCGTTTTTATGCGCAATGCACTTTTCATTTTTCACATCTCCTCATGGACTTTCAAATCAAGGGTTAGAACGCTGCTGCAGGTTTTCTCGGGGCAATTCCCGAAATGCGGGCGCAAAGGCCCCCTATCCCGGACATCCGGGAAAGCTGGACAGTTGTTTTTAGGGAATTCAGGTCTCGGGTTGACGCCAACGCTGACTGCTATCAAGGAAGCCGCGTGTCACGGCCCAATGCAGCAGCTTCATCAATAATGAACTCAGAAAAATAAGGACCGCCATGGCGGCAGCCGGTGCGGTATCGCCGGCATCATCCATATTCAGTACGGCTACAGAAGCAAGCGTTGTATCAGATGAATATAGAAAGATGGCCGCAGAGACAGTTGTCATCGCATTAACAAAAAAATACACCGAGATATCCAGAACTACCGGCAAACATATCGGCAGATAAACGCGCCAGAATGTTTTCCACACCGGCACGCCAAGACTTGCCGCCGCCGCATCAATTTGTGCCGGCAGCTGCTTCAACGCTGTCAGCGCGGTGAGATGGGGCACTGTGTAGTAATGTACGACCGTAGCCAGCACAAGAATGCCAATGCTTCCATAAAGGAATTGCAGCGGATTGCCCGGATGGTTGAAGAAGAAGATGTAAGCGATACCCAAGACCATACCGGGTATGGCCATGGGCAAAAGTGCCATGGCCTGAAGACTATTCTTGAGCAGCCCGAGGCCTTGCAAGCGCTGTGATGAAAAAGCGGCAACAAAAACGAATACCGTACCGCCGATGGCCACCATCGCTGCCATCCGCAAGGAATTGAAATAGGAATTCCAGCCGCCGCCGTCCACAAACTCGAAGCGATAATGTTCGAAACTGAGGCTCAGATTGTAGGGCCAGACTTTCGCTAATGAGGCAAAGAATGCCGTTCCGACTATGGTGAGCAGGGCAAGAGCCACCAGAGAGCAGAAGATGAAAAGCAGAAAATCACGCCCGGCATTTTTGGGAGCAAGATAGGTATGTACTTCTTGCTGTTGATACCTTGATGCCGCACCTGACTGCCACCGATCAATGGCGAATGATAGAAAGGCCGGCAAAAGCAGTACCACGGAGACCACTGCACCCATGGCAAAATTCTGCTGCCCAATGATCTGTTTGTAGACATCCACCGCCAGCATATTGAAGCCACCCCCAATGACTTTGGGGATGCCGAAATCCGTTAGCACATAGGTCATGGAAATCATGACAGCGCTGATCAGGCCGTATCGTATGGCAGGCATGGTGACCCTGATGAAGGTGCGCACGCGGCCGGCGCCCAGACTGTGGCTTGCATCCACCAAGCGCGCATCAAGGCCACGAAAGGCCGTCAGCAAGATCATTAGCACATGCGGAAATAGCCAGAAGCAGAAAGCTATGCATATACCTATAGGGCCGTAAATTTCGTAATCGCCCATCCAGGATTTCAGCCAGCCCTGCTTGCCAAAGAGATACACGAGCGCTATGGCAGGCAGCAGTGATGGCGCCAGTATGGGCACCAAGGCAACTACGCGGAAGAAGCGCTTGAACGGAATATGGCTATTGCATAGCGCGTAGGCATAGATTGCAGCCAGCAACAAGGTGATGCCGCTTGCAATGGCGGCCATTCCGAATGAATTAAGAACTGATGTAATGAACGCCGGATTGCCGAAATAAATCTTGAAGTTCTGCAGCCCAAGGTAATGACCCGCATCATCAAAAAGTGCACGGCTTATGAGCATGCACAGAGGTGCAAGCACCAGCAGTGCCAGCACAAAGCACTGCATGAATAGCACAACAGCCGGCAACGTTGGCTTCTGCCAACGCTCAATACGCAAGACCGAACTCAGCATATTGCTTCACCTGTCGTGGTGAAGACATGCAACGCCGCTGGATCAACATCGAAGTTGATCATCATGTCGCGCTCAGCCTTGCATGCACTGACATCAATCTGTACCGCATGGCGTTGCAGATTGATTTCTGTCATCTCCAGATGCATTCGTGTGCTGGCGCCCAGGAACTCCTGGTTCATGAACTTTGCGCACAAGGCGCCATTTTCGCTGAGGCGAACCGCCTCGGGACGGAAGCCAATTTCAACCGGTGTCTCAGGCGGCATGACGAGTTCGCAGGGCGCCTGTATAACGTAACGCCCCGCAACCACCAGTCGTCCATCGGCCAGCACCTTTGCTGGCAAGAAATTCATCTGGCCGACAAAAGTCGCCACAAAGCGGCTGGCCGGTTTTCCATAAATGTCTTCGGGTGTCCCTATCTGCTCGATGACGCCATGATTCATCACCACAATGCGGTCGGCCATGCTCAATGCTTCTTCCTGATCATGGGTGACCAACACGGTGGGCAGATGGAATTTCTGCTGCAGCTGGCGGATTTCGTTACGCAGATGCAGTCGCACACGTGCGTCAAGTGCTGACAATGGTTCGTCCAGAAGCAGGAGATCCGGCTCAGGCGCGAGCGCCCGCGCCAAGGCCACACGCTGCTGCTGGCCGCCGGAAAGCTGGTGCGGGTATTTCTCCTCATAGCCAGTGAGGCCCACCATTTTCAACAGTTCGCGCACACGCTCGGTGCGCATATAGCCCGCCCAACGTCCCCCTGTGAGGCCATATGCAATATTTTCGGCCACGCTGAGATTGGGAAACAGCGCATAGTTCTGGAACACAATTCCGCAACGGCGGTCTTCTACCGCAAGGCGACTGATATCGCGCCCTTTTTTCAGAATTTTCCCCTGATCCACGCGCTCCAGACCTGCAATCAGACGCAAGAGCGTGGTTTTTCCGCAACCGGATGGGCCAAGCAAGCACAGCAACTCGCCGGCTCGCAGCTCCAAACTTATATTGCGCAGTGCTTCGTATTTCCTGAAGCTTTTGTGGACATGACACACTTCCAAAGCCAATTGCACATCACCCTGCGGCGTCTGATTCACCGGCTCATCCACCAGCCCCATGCGCGCCAAAGCATGCAAGAGCCAGGTTTCCGGGGCGAGAGAGATATTGCTTCTGCGTGTCATGACAAAACTTTCCGACGGATTTTCAGGTCACTTTTTGAATACGTTTTCTGCATGCGCCTCTGAATGATCAGGGCGCAGCATCAGCCGCAGGCCGCATGACCGGGCAAATAATCATGACCCGGCCATGCGACCTGTTTTTTATGGCGTGATTTCTTACTTTTTCGCTTCGCTCTTGCCGTCGTAACGACGCGTCCACTCGGACAGCACGCGATCGCGATTCTTGGCAGCCCATTCAAAATCGTTCTTGATCATGAGGGCGTCCACCGAGGCCGGACGATGCTCTGAAGGTTTTGCTACGCCGGGGTAAGCCACAACCGCAAAATTCTCGGCATAGGCTTCATTGGCTTTCTTGCTCACGCTCCAGTCGATGAGCTTCTTGGCATCAGCCAGATTCTTGCTGCCTTTGAGGATGGCCGAGGCCTCCATTTCCCAACCCAGACCCTCTTTGGGAAAGACAATCGCCAGCGGTGCGCCCTTCTCTTTCAACTTGGCAGCGCGATATCCGAAGGAAATGCCGATTACGGCCTCGCCCTGGGCCGCCATCTTGCAGGGCTTGGAGCCGGAGTGGGTGTACTGGGCAATGTTCTCGTGCAGGGCATCCATATAGGCCCAGCCCTTTTTCTCCCCATTCATTTGCAGCCAGGCAGAAACATCCAGATAGCCGGTACCGCTGGAGGCGGGGTGCGGCATGACGACGAGGCCCTTGTAGGCCGGCTTGGTCAGATCGGCCCAAGTGGCTGGCAAGGGGAGTTTCCGTGCCTCCAGCTCAACCGTGTTGACGCAGACAGCCGCTTCCCAGGCATCCATACCGGTCCAGGTCGGCACTTTCTTGCTGCTGAAAAAACGCTTGTCCAGCTTTTCCACGCCCTTGGGGGCGTAGGGCAGCAACATGCCCTGCTGGTCCATCACCATGAGACTGGTGACGGCCGTGCCCAGCACCACATCAGCCTGCGGATTGTTCTTTTCGGCAAGCAGGCGGGCTGTAATCACGCCGGTGGAATCACGCACCCACTTGATGCTGAGGTCGGGATGGTCGGCCTTGATGCTGGCCTCATAGGCAGGAAGCTGATCGGCTTCCAGTGCGGTGTAGACGGTGAGTTCCCCGGCATTGGCTGAAGCAGCCAGGAACAGGCTGCTTAAAGCCAGAACAGAACGGCGCAATGACATGTCGTATTCCCCTGCTGATGACAGTTTCAGGCCGGGGCTATCCGGCCATGCTGTGCATTCAGCCAGCGGAATATGACAAAACCATTAATCTGGAATAAACCAGATTAAATATTTTTCCATTCTGGTTTAATCCAGATGTCACAAAACGGGCGTTAACTGCGGCCCGTTGGCAAGACCTCCTTCTTCGCTTCCAGGGTGATTTCGAGCACATCGTGGCGCCAGTACTCCTGGTCAACATCCGTGATCCGGCCGTGCTGGTCGCGGTTGGTTCGGCAGATGTAGAGGCCGGGCATGCCGGGCGAGACCTGCAGCTCACGGGCCTGGGCCTCGGCCAGCGGAGCGGGATAGAGGTTGAGCTGAACCCGGCTCATCTCCACCGCGTAGAACTGCCGCATGATTTCGGTGATGGAGCGGTTCAGGGAGATATCGAGCAGATTGGGGAAGAGCGCGGCATTGACACGGATGTGCTCCACCAGCACCGGACGCCCGTCGATGAAACGCTTACGCCAGATGGAATAGACCGGATCACCTTCGGCAATGTCCAGATGGCGGGCCGCCCAGGCAGACGCCGGCACCAGCTCCGCAGCGAGCAACTCGGTGCCCGGCACGCGCCCTTGGGCCGTCACGTACTCCATGAAGCTTTCGGTACTGCCCGGGTTGTAAAGCACGCGCGGCGGGCAGACGAACCAGCCTCGGCGATCCAGACGGTAGATGAATCCTTCCGTCTCCAGGGCCAGCAGGGCTTCGCGGGCAGTCACCCGGCTGGTGGAAAAGCTCTCGGACAATTCGCGCTCGGAGGGCAGTTTGTGCTCTGCCATGAGCTCGCCGGACTCAATCCGGGAAGCCAGATGGTCGCGGATGACGAGGTATTGCGGCGTGCGCGCCGCGCTGGGGACAGAGTCGATTTCCATGGGTATCGCTGTGGCAGTCATATGCGCTCCTCGTAAGACGGGCCGATTGTAAGGCCAAAAAATGGCCGTCGGCTTGTCTTTTGGTTTGCTCCTGATTAATCTGGTTTATACCAGATTGATTTGATAATTTATAAAAAGTGAGTTTTTTATGTCTTTAAACGATTCTTCTGGCAGCCTTCCCAGCAACCCCTACCTGCTGCTTACTCCGGGTCCGCTGTCCACCTCTGCCACGGTCAAAGCCGCCATGCTCCGCGACTGGTGCACCTGGGACCGTGATTACAATGATCTGGTCCAGGACATCCGCGCCCGGCTGCTGGCTTTGGCCACTCATGCAAGCGACGACTACACCACGGTGCTGATGCAAGGCAGCGGCAGCTTTTCCGTGGAGGCCGTGCTGGGAACGGTGGTTCCGGACACGGGCAAACTGCTTGTCATCATAAACGGCGCATATGGCGAGCGTATGGCAGCCATGGCCGCCTGCCTGCGCATTCCGCACAGCGTGCTGCGTCTCACCGAACTGGAGCGCCCCACACCCGGGCAACTGGCCGAGCGCCTGGCCACCGAACCGGATATCACGCATGTGGCCTGTGTTCACTGTGAAACCACAACCGGCATGCTGAATCCGGTGCGCGAACTGGGTGCTGTTGTAAAAAGCGCCGGAAAAATCTGGATCGTGGATTCCATGAGCGCATTTGGCGGCCTGCCGATGGACCTGGCCGATTGGGGCATCGATTTCCTGATCTCCAGCGCCAACAAATGCATACAGGGCGTACCGGGCTTTGGCTTTGTGCTGGCACGTCGGCAGGCTTTGCAGGCCTGTGCCGGCATTGCACGCTCGGTCAGTCTGGACCTCTTTGATCAATGGCAGGTCATGGAGCGCCAACAGGGCAAATGGCGCTTCACCTCCCCCACCCATGTGGTGAGGGCTTTCTATCAAGCGCTGCTGGAGCTTGAGCAAGAAGGTGGCGTGGCAGCCCGCCATGCGCGCTATGCCGAAAACCAGCGTCGACTGGTGGCCGGCATGCGTGCGCAGGGCTTTCAGCTCGTGCTGGAAAACGAAGATTGGCACTCGCCCATCATCACCACTTTCCGCTATCCCGCGCATCCGGCCTTCAGTTTTGAGGCCCTGTACGCCGCCCTCAAGATGCAGGGCTTCGTGATTTATCCGGGAAAAGTTACCGATCTCGACTGCTTCCGTATTGGCAACATCGGTGAGGTCTATCCCGGCGATATCGACCGTCTGCTGGCCGCCGTAGCTGCGGCGCCCGCCCATCTGCTGCCGGCCCGGAGTGCATGATGGGTGCGCGCCTGAGCCGCAGTCGCCGCAGTGGCGCTCATCCTGACGTGACGGGCTGGCTGGATCGTCTCTTCGTGCTCATGCAGACACGCGGACACGCTCACTACGGCGAAGGCCTGAGCCAGCTCGACCATATGCTGCAAGCGGCACATCTTGCCGAGCAGCGCGGCCTGTCGTCGTCCATGATCGGGGCCGCTTTGCTGCATGACGTCGGCCACCTGGTGAGTGAAGAAGGCGAGGCGGATGACGCCCCTACTTCAGACCGGGAACATGAGCGTATCGGCGCCCGGTTTCTGGCGCAGATGTTTCCTACCAGCGTGATCGGCCCGGTGGCCATGCATGTGGCGGCCAAGCGATACCTTTGCACGGTGGACGCGGCTTATCAGATCGCCCTGAGCGCCGCCTCGCGTCATAGCCTGCAACTGCAAGGCGGCTTGATGTCAAGCGAACAACGCTGCGCCTTCGAGCGCTCATTCTGGTTTGAAGAAGCCCTGCAATTGCGCGCACTGGATGACGCGGCCAAGCAAACCGGTCTGGCTAGCCCCGATCTTGAATATTTCCGCCCGCTGCTCACCGCACTGATTCATCGCCGTTTTGATTTACCCCATTGATTGACGAGGACACCATGAGTTTTTCCTATCAGAGACGCTATACCGGGCCCGTGCAGGCCGTGATTTTTGACTGGGCCGGCACCACCGTGGACTTCGGATCGCGCGCGCCCATACAAGCCTTCATGGCTCTTTTCGAAGCCAACCAGGTGCCGATTAGCGAAGCCGAAGCGCGCGGCCCCATGGGTATGGAAAAGCGTGACCACATCGCGGCCGTACTCGCCTTGCCGCGCGTCTCCGCTGCCTGGCAATCAGCCCAGGGCAGTGCCGCCACCAGCAGTGATATTGATCGTCTCTACGCCGACTTCTTGCCCTATCAATTGGCAGCCATAGGCCGTTGCGCACAATTGTTGCCGGGGGCGAAAGAAATTTTTGCCGAGCTTCGCGCGCGCGGCTGCAAGATAGGCAGCAACACCGGCTATGCCCGCATCATGCTGGATGCGCTGGCGCCGCTGGCCGCCGCACAGGGTTATGAGCCGGACTCCACGGTAACCGCGAGCGATGTTGGCCGCGGTCGCCCAAGTGCAGACATGCTCTGGAAAAATATGGCCGAGCTGCGTGTGGAAAATGCGGCGGCCGCGGTAAAAGTCGACGACACGGTGGTGGGCATTGAAGAAGGCCTCAACGCCGGCTGCTGGACCGTGGGCGTTGCCATCAGCGGCAATGAAGTCGGCCTGAGTCTGCAAGAGTGGCAAGCTCTGGATGCCTCGCAACAAGAGCCCTTGCGTCAGCGCGCCTACCAACGCCTGCGTGCAGCAGGCGCGCACTATGTCATCGACAGTCTTGCTGACCTGATGCCTGTTATTAACGACATCGAGCGTCGTCTTGGCACAGGTGAGCGCCCCTGAAGGCTGTGCCGCAATTCAATGACTGTTGAGGGCCTGCCGCGAGCGGTAGGCCCCACTAAACGCTGCGCACAGCCATGTCCTTGCTCGCCCTTACACTACTGATCATCTCTGCCATCCTGCATGCCAGCTGGAATGTATTCGGCAAACAGGCCGCGCATGCCGGCATTGCATTTTACGGACTGGCCTGTCTTGCCGCGGCATTCTTGTCGCTGCCCGGCTTGTTGCAAGGCTTGGGCTGGCTGCCCTATTTGCCAGCCAGCTTCTGGGGACTGGTGCTAGCCACAGGCATTGCACAGGGCGTGTATATGGCGGGCTTGGCGGGGTGCTACCGCCATGGCTCTTTGGGCATTGCGTATCCTTTGGCCAGAGCAGTGCCGGTCTTGCTGGTGCCCGTTGGCAGCTTGCTGCTCTTTCAACATTGGCCCTCGACAGTCGCCGGCATCGGCATGCTGCTGATAAGTGCCGGCATGTTTCTGCTCATAAAGACGGGTAGCCCGTCACCACAACTGCAAAAAACCTTGTTTTTTGCGCTGGTGGCTGCCTTTGGCACCGTGAGCTACTCACTGATTGATTTTCATGCGCTGCAAGGGCTTGAAAGAATTTTGCCTGAGATAGCGCCATGGCGGCTTATGCTCTTCTATGCAGCATGTCAGGCAATTTCAAGCCTGGCTGTGTTGGCGCTGTGCCTGGCAGACGCATCCGTACGGCGAGCGACGGTACAAACATTCCGTCAGCATGGCCGACTCGCAATGCTGGCGGGGGCCATCATGTTTCTCACTTATGCGCTGGTATTGCTCAGCTTATTTTTCGTGGGAGACGTGAGCTATGCCGTCGCCGTGCGACAAATCAGCATCCCGGTCGGAGTAGCCTTCGGCGTCATTTTTCTTGGCGAGTCGCTGAGTTTGCGTCAGGTCGTGGCAAATACTGTGCTGCTCGCAGGTCTACTGCTGGTGGTACTGGGCTAGCGGCAATGCCATGAGGCTTGCAGACTCAGTCCAGCTTTCCTGTCATCGCCCATGACAACTGCAACAAAGCATCCGCCGGGCAAGCCTCGCCCGGCTCATGCAAAGCATCAGCCGCGCCGACACGGCTCATGGCGCGCAACATCTTCGCGAAAGCATCTGTCGCCGGCGCAACAGCACTATCTGCTGCAGGCAGACGAAAAACCGTTTCACCTTCCTTGATGGTTTCTGTGACTTTTATCTGGTCAAGTGCATCGGGTGCTACCGCGGTGGGGTCTTGGGAAAGGATGACGAAATCCGCCAGCTTGCCGACTTCCAGCGAACCTTTGCGGTCTTCTTCAAAATGCTGCCACGCCGGCCAGATCGTCATGGCTTTCAGCGCCGTAATGACATCCACTCGCTGCTCCGGCCCTATGACCTTGCCTGAACCACGTGCCACGCGCGTCACTGTCGCATCCAGCACGCGCATGGAGTCCGGAAAAGCAACCGGCGCATCATGATGCGTTGAAAACATCATGCCGCGCTGACGCACCCATGCGGTGGGGGAAATGTTTTTGCCCAGCTCAGGCCCTACCGTATGCGCCGTATGCCAGTCGCCCCAATAAAAAGTGTGCATGGGAAAAAGCGAGGGGAAAATACCAAGGCGTTGCAGTGAATCCACCTGATCTTCGCGCAGAAACTGGCCATGAATCAGCACAGGACGTACATCTTTATCATCGCCATTCTTTAGCCGGGCCAGCGTAATGGCCGCAATCAACAAATCCGATGCCGCCTCGCCATTAGAGTGGGTGAGAATCTGGATATTGTTGGCATAGGCCCAGTTCACTGCATCTACTGTCTGATCCACAGTTGCTGCCGGATATCCGCGGTAGCCTTCGGGATAATCGCCAACAGGCTGGTAGTACGGACGATCTCGCCACGCCGTAAAACCTTGCGGAGATCCGTCTATGGTCAGCTTTGCCCCCGCAACGCGAAAGCGCTGTGCATAATGACGGCTTACATTTTTCTTGATGAAGTCCCTGTCAACAAGCACATCCGGATAACTCACCACATCGATTTTCAGCTCGCCCTGGCGCGCAATTTTCTGCATGACCCGGACCGTTTCAGGCGCTGATCGGCCATCCTGTGCAGTGGTGTAACCATAGCGCGACCACAACTGCATGCCGGCACGAAAAAAGGCTTCGTTACCATCCTCGCCGACCTGCGCCAGCAATTTGAACAGCACCGGAAAGCCTGCCGTTTCCTCAAGCACACCATTCGGCTCTTTGCCGTCCTTGCCACGGCGAATCACGCCACCTTGTGGATCCGCTGTCGCCGCTGTAATTCCTGCAATTTCGAGCGCTCGCGAATTCACCGCGAACAAATGCCCGGATTGATGCACCAGGATCACGGGCAGCTCTTTGGAAATGGCATCCAGATCTTCTCGTGTGGGGTGGCGCTGTTCAGCCAGCGTGGCCGGATCATAGCCAAAGCCGATCACCAGATTGGTCTTCTTCACCGCCTCCGCATTGGCCGCCATCCACTCACGCACCGATGCCTTCAAGGAGGCCATGTCACTAACCTTGCCATCGGGCGGGGCCAGCACATTGGCAGAGAGCGCTTGCAGACCCCCAAAGAGGACATGCCCATGCGCATCCACAAAACCCGGCAGCAAGGTCCGACCCGCCAAGTCCAGCACGCGCGTCTTGCTGCCCTTTAATTTCATGACATCCGCTTTTTTGCCAATCGCGACGATTTTCCCATCCCGCATCGCCACGGCATCGGCACGCATGCCGGCATCATTCATGGTGAGGATGGTGCCGCCCATCCAGATTTTGTCAGCCACTTCTTTGGCCGATGCCGATGCCGCCAGAAAGCCGCTCAGCAGCGCAGACGCCATGACACGGCGAAAGCTGCTGCTCAGGATTTTTTGATTAATCCTGCATGTGCTTGCATTCATCTTTCACACTCCATTGTAAAAAACAGGAAAACTTTCGCAGCGTCTCATGAAAAAGCAGGCTTCATTTTCGAATGAAGCGCCATCGCACTTGTCTTTATGCGCAACTCATTTGGGGAAAAGCAATGTCAGGGCCAAACGCAAACGCAAGCCTTCCGGACCATTATCCGGCCCCTGCAGCCAATAACCTGCACCGCCAGAAATGCTCAGCAGCTGGCCACCCAGCTTCGTGACCTTGGAGACCACTGCATTCACGGGCACCGCCCACTGCTCATTTTCCCAGTCGTAAGTACTTTCGGTTTGCAGGGTAAAGGACCACGCCGTCGGCGTGGTATAGGTGAAGAAGGGCTGCAAGAAGGTAGCGCTCACATCGTCACGTGAATCTTTGCCGGCAAACGACCAGAGATGATTGGCAAGCACGCCATAGGTCAATACGCCCTGCTGACGCAGCGCTACGCCGGTGGGGCCGGCACCCCATTTATCAGCTGTGAGCAAATCATCCGAGCCCGTGGGCAATAAAAAAACCGGACCGGCGCCGAGAATCCAGCCGCTATCCGTGGGCTTCTTGGGTGAAAAGAACAGACTCTGCACGATATCGCCTGTACCGCCCTGCGTACCGGCGCCAGGAAAAACATCTTCTTGATGCGTGAGTGGAAGGATGGTGCGTGAAATCACATTCCACTCTTCGTTCAGGCCGATGGGCACCACGGGCTGCACATTCAGTGTCCAACGCTCGCCCTGATTGACGGGGCCGATATTCTGATCGTAATTGAGCTGTAGCGGCACGCTGATGAGCGCCGCGACCGGATTGGCCAGATCCTTGGCCAGATCTTGCGCACTACGTTCTGCAGCGCCACATGGGGAAGCCAGCATTGAAGTGGCTGCCAGCATGGTCCCGGTCATTGCGAGCTTATTCATGACTCTCTCCTTGAGTGACTACAGCTGCGTGCTCAGCGGCATCAGCTGATACTGTGTTGATTTCTTATTCCACCGTGACGGATTTTGCCAGATTGCGAGGCTTGTCCACATCGGTGCCGCGCGCCAAGGCCGTGTGGTAGGCCAGTAACTGCACGGGAATGGAGTGCACAATCGGCGAAAGGATGCCGACATGCCGTGGTGTGCGGATGACATGCACGCCCTCGGATTCGACAAAGTGCGAATCGAGATCTGCAAAGACAAAAATCTCGCCGCCACGGGCGCGCACTTCCTGCATATTGGATTTCACTTTCTCCAGCAAGGCATCGTTGGGGGCGATAACGACGACGGGCATTTTTTCGTCCACCAATGCCAGTGGGCCATGCTTGAGTTCACCGGCCGGATAGGCTTCGGCGTGGATGTAGGTAATTTCCTTGAGCTTGAGTGCGCCTTCCAGCGCGACCGGATAATGCACGCCGCGGCCCAGAAAAAGCGCATGATCCTTTTCCGCAAACCGGTTGGCCCAAGGCGTGATCTGCGGCTCCAGATTCAAGGCATGTTGCACGCTGCCGGGCAGCTGGCGCAGGGCCTCCAGATATTTTGCCTCCTGCTCTGCGCTGACACGGCCATTCAATTTGCCCAGCGTGATGGCTAGCGTGAACAGCGCCACCAGCTGCGTGGTAAAGGCCTTGGTGGAAGCAACGCCGATTTCGGCACCGGCCTTGGTGTAGAACACAGCCGCTGATGCGCGCGGAATCGCGGACTCGCGTACATTGCAAATCGACAAGGTACGCTCTTGCCCCAAGGACCTGGCGTATTTCAGGGCTTCCATGGTGTCCAGTGTTTCGCCGGACTGGGAAATGGTGACGATGAGATTGTCCGGACTGGCGACCGCATCGCGGTAACGGTATTCGCTGGCCACTTCCACCGCACACGGTAGTCTGGTGATGCTTTCTATCCAGTAGCGCGCCACCGAGCCGGCATAAAAGCTGGTGCCGCAGGCAAGAATCTGCACACTCTTCACACCCGCAAAAACAGCGCTGGCATCGCCTTCGAACAAGGCGGGCACAAAGCCTACTTCGAGAATGTTTTCAATGGTGTCGGAAAGCGCACGCGGCTGCTCGTGGATTTCCTTCTGCATGAAGTGGCTGTAAGGGCCGAGCTCCAGTGACGCCAGCGACACATCCGAGAGATGCAGCTTGCGCTCGACCGGTGCACCTTTGGCATCAAATACCTGCACGGCATCGCGGGTAATACGGGCAACATCGCCTTCTTCGAGATACATCACGCGGCGCGTGGACGAGAGTACGGCAGACACATCCGAGGCTACAAAGTTCTCACCCTCGCCGACACCAATGAGCAGCGGACAACCCATGCGCGCCACCACCAGCAAATCCGGATTGTCTCGGGCAATGACACCAATCGCATAAGCGCCTTCCAGCTCTTTCGCCGCAGCTTGCACAGCGCCAAACAGATCAGGGTTTTTGCAGTAGTGCTTGTGCACCAGGTGGGCAATCACCTCGGTGTCGGTTTGCGAGGTGAATTCGTAGCCCTGTGCTTTCAGCTCGTCGCGCTTGGCATCGTGATTCTCGATGATGCCGTTATGCACCACCGCAATGAGGCCGCCGGACACATGCGGATGGGCATTGGGTTCGGTGACACCGCCATGCGTTGCCCAGCGCGTATGGCCTATGCCCAGCTGGCCCACGACATTTTCCTGGGCCGCCGCATTTTCCATTTCGGCCACGCGCCCGACGCGACGCACGCGACGGATTTCACCGTCTGCCTTGCCGGCATCCAGAACGGCGATGCCGGAAGAGTCATAGCCGCGGTATTCCAGGCGCTTCAGTCCGTCCACCAGGACCGGAACGATATTGCGATTGCCGATTGCACCAACGATTCCGCACATGCGCGCTCTCCCGTAGGCGCGGCCTCAGCCGCGAACCCTAACTGAATAATCCTGCTGTTAGCGGCAAAAGCCGCTCCTACGCTTGAGGGTGAAGAGGCAAGGCTTGCGCTCTGCCTTCTCACTTGCTCACTTCTTCACTTTCTCGGGCCGCTTCCAGCCTTCAATCACGACTTGTTTTGCACGGGCCACGGCCAGGGTGCCATCGGGCACGTCTTTGCTGATGGTGGAGCCGGCTCCCGTTGTGGCGCCCTTGCCAATGCTGACCGGAGCCACCAACGATGAATTGGTGCCGACAAAGGCATCATCGCCAATCGTGGTGAGATGCTTGTTCACGCCATCGTAATTGCAGGTGATGGTGCCCGCGCCGATATTCACGCCGCTGCCGATATCGGCATCGCCGAGATAGGCCAGATGATTGGCCTTGGAGCCTTTGCCCAGCACGGCCTTTTTTGTTTCGACAAAATTGCCGATATGAACATTCTCGGCCAGTACCGTGCCGGGACGCAGGCGCGCGAAAGGACCGACTTCTGCGCCGGCTCCCACTTTCGCCTCATCAATAAGTGAGTTGGGCTTGATGATGACGTTGTCACCAATCTCGCAATCCTTGAGCTGGCAATTGGCGCCGATGCGAACATTGTTGCCAAGCACGACACGGCCTTCAAAAATCACATTCGGTTCGATATGCACATCCATGCCGTGCTGCAGCTCGCCGCGCAGATCAAAGCGGGCCGGATCAATCAGGGTGACGCCAGCGCGCATCAGATTCTCTGCCTGAACACGCTGGTGAATGCGCTCGAGTGTGGCCAGTTGCAATTTGTCGTTGATGCCATCCACTTCCCAGCCAAACTCAGGCTGAACAGTTTCAATCGCAACACCTTCAGCCGCTGCCATGGCGATGATGTCGGTAAGGTAATACTCACCTTGCGCATTATTGTTCTTCAGGGCCGGCAGCCATTTGTGCAGCAGGGCATTGGGCACGCAGAAAATCCCGGTATTCACTTCGCGGATTTTCTTTTCCTCGTCGCTGGCATCTTTCTGCTCGACGATGCGCGTTACGCCGCCAGCAGCATTGCGGACGATGCGGCCATAGCCCGCAGGGTTGACCATTGCCAGCGTGATGAGCCCCATGGCTTTTTCGCTGCCGACTTTCTCAATGAGACGAGCCAGCGTGGCGGCGGTGGTCAAGGGCACATCGCCATAAAGAATCAGCGTACGGCCGCTGGCCGGCAATTGCGGCAGGGCCATCTGCACGGCATGGCCCGTACCTTTTTGTTCGGCCTGCTCCGCCCAAAGCAAGTTATCCGCGGCAAAGGCCTTCTGTACCAGATCACCGCCATGGCCATGGACGACCAGGGTGCGCGCAGCGTTGAGTGTTTGTGCGGTTTTCACCACATGACGCAAGAGCGGACGACCGGCCAGTGGCTGCATCACCTTGGGGAGGACCGACTTCATGCGGGTGCCCTTGCCGGCGGCAAGAATGACTACGGATAGTTCCATCATCCAGACTTCACTTGAGAGCAAAAAAGGGTGGTGGGAGTTTACACGATGCGGGTGCGAGGCCACGTGGAGGCTTTTGTCAGGCCGATGGCATGCCAATAAAAAAGGCAGCCTTGTGGCTGCCTTTTTTTGTGCGCGATGAATCAGCCGCGGCCAGCGCGGTTCTTCATCTGCTGCAGGGTACGGATCTGGGCTGCAGCCTCGGCCAGAGCAGCCAGGGCAGCGGAGGTGTCCATCTCGCTCTTCTGGTTGTTCAGGGCTTCCAGCGCCGCCTTGCGGGCCTGCTCGGCAGCAGCTTCGTCCACGTCATGAGCACGCACGGCCGTGTCGGCGAGGATGGTGACGATGGTCGGCTGCACTTCCAGCACACCGCCGGAAACGTAGTAGACCTCTTCGGAGCCATCTTCCTTGACCACACGCACCGGACCCGGATTGAGCTGGGTCAGCAGCGGCGCATGGCCCGGCAGCACGCCGAGATCGCCCTGCACGCCATGCGCGATCAGCATGGTGACGCTGCCACCATAGATGGATTCGTTGGCGCTGACGATGTCGCAGTGAATGGTTTGTGCCATCTTCATCTCCCACTAAGGGAATTTCCGTTCGCCCTGAGCTTGTCGAAGGGCGGTTACACGGAGCGATTCCAGATCCGTTCGTGGTTCGACAGGCTCACCACGAACGGACTTACACAGCCTTAAAGCTTCTTGGACTTCTCGACGGCTTCGTCAATGGTGCCGACCATGTAGAAAGCCTGTTCCGGCATGCTGTCGTATTCACCCGCCAGGATGCCCTTGAAGGCACGGATGGTTTCCTTGAGGGAAACATACTTGCCGGGCGAACCGGTGAACACTTCGGCAACGTGGAAAGGCTGCGACAGGAAACGCTGGATCTTGCGAGCACGGAACACGACGAGTTTGTCTTCTTCAGACAGTTCGTCCATGCCGAGAATCGCGATGATGTCCTTCAGTTCCTTGTAGCGCTGCAGCACGGTCTGCACACCACGGGCCACACTGTAGTGCTCCTCACCCACCACCAGCGGATCTAGCTGGCGCGAGGTGGAGTCCAACGGGTCCACAGCGGGGTAGATACCCAGCGAAGCGATGTCACGCGACAGCACGACGGTGGCGTCGAGGTGGGCGAAAGTGGTCGCCGGGGACGGGTCGGTCAAGTCATCGGCAGGCACGTACACGGCCTGGATGGAGGTGATGGAGCCAGACTTCGTGGAAGTAATACGCTCCTGCAGCACGCCCATTTCTTCAGCCAGCGTCGGCTGGTAGCCCACGGCGGACGGCATACGACCGAGCAGTGCGGACACTTCGGTACCGGCCAGCGTGTAGCGGTAGATATTGTCCACGAAGAGCAGCACGTCACGGCCCTTGCCGCTTTCGTCCTTCTCGTCACGGAAGTATTCAGCCATGGTGAGACCGGTCAGCGCCACGCGCAGACGGTTTCCGGGAGGCTCGTTCATCTGGCCGTAAACCATGGCCACTTTGTCGAGAACGCCCGAATCCTTCATTTCGTGATAGAAGTCGTTACCTTCACGAGTACGCTCACCCACGCCGGCAAACACGGACAGACCGCTGTGTGCCTTGGCGATGTTGTTGATGAGCTCCATCATGTTCACGGTCTTGCCCACGCCGGCGCCACCGAACAGACCCACCTTGCCGCCCTTGGCAAACGGGCAGAGCAGATCGATCACCTTGATGCCGGTTTCCAGCAGTTCGGTCGAACCGGACTGTTCGGCATAGGTCGGGGCCTTGCGGTGAATCGCCCAGCGCACGTCTTCGCCGATCGGGCCGGCTTCGTCTTCCGGGTTGCCGAGCACGTTCATGATGCGACCCAGCGTCTGCTTGCCAACCGGCACAGAGATGGGGGCATTGGTGTTGGACACCTGCAGGCCGCGCTTCAGGCCTTCGGTGGAACCCATGGCAATGGTGCGCACCACGCCGTCACCCAGCTGCTGCTGGACTTCAAGCGTTGTTGCCTTGCCGTCCACCGTCAGGGCGTCGTACACCTTGGGCACGCTTTCGCGCGGGAATTCGACGTCGATAACGGCGCCGATGATCTGCACAATCTTGCCAGAGCTCATGATTGATCCTCGCAAACTAAAAATTAGTGTGGGCTGTTGCGGCTAAACCGCGGCAGCGCCGCCAACGATTTCGGTTGTTCCTGTTACACCGCCGCTGCGCCGCCGACGATTTCGGAAATTTCCTGGGTGATGGCCGCCTGGCGCAACTTGTTGTACACGAGCTGCAGCGAGCGAATCAGGTCACCGGCGTTGTCGGTCGCGGACTTCATCGCCACCATACGTGCCGCCTGTTCGCAGGCGATGTTTTCCACCACACCCTGGTACACCTGGGACTCGATAAAACGCACGAACAGTGCGTCGAGCAGGGATTTGGCATCCGGCTCGTAGAGATAATCCCAGTTGTGATCACGCTTCTGCAGGGCCTGCTTCTCATCAGCGGCCAGCGGCAGGAGCTGCTGGACGTTGGGGCGCTGCGTCATCGTATTCACGAACTCGTTGTACACGAGGTAAAGGCGGTCGATGCTGCCGTTTTCGTAAGCATCGAGCATCACTTTCACGGTGCCGATCAGCTGGTCCAGCGAGGGCGCATCACCCAGATGCGTCTTCACGGCCACCACCTTGCCACCCACGCTCTTGAAGAACGTCGTGGCCTTGGTGCCAATCAGGCAAAACTCCACTTCCACACCCTGCTCATGGAATTCGCGCACGCTCTGTGCCGTCTTCTTGAACAGGTTGATGTTGAGACCACCGCAAAGACCACGGTCGCTCGACACCACGATATAACCCACACGCTTGACCGGACGCTCCACCATATAGGCGTGCTTGTATTCCGGGGTTGCCTGCGACAGATGCGCAATCACCTGACGGATCTTCTGCGCATAAGGCTTGCCGCGGGCCATACGGTCCTGGGCTTTGCGCATCTTGGACGCCGCCACCAGCTGCATCGCCTTGGTGATCTTCTGCGTGCTCTTGATGCTGGCAACCTTGCTGCGAATTTCTTTCAAGTTGGCCATGTTTTCACCAAACCCGTTAGGTAGGTTGGGGCAAGGCCTTGCCGCACCCCAACATTTCCTGCCATTTCAGCAACGTTGGGGTTCGCTTGCGCTCACCCCAACCTACCGCACGTTTCTTACCAGCTCTGTGTTGCCTTGAACTTTTCGATGCCGGACTTGAACTGGCCTTCGATTTCGCCATTCCAGTCAGCCGTGGCATTGATCTTGTCGACCAGGGCCTTGTACTCGGCATTGAAGAAAGCGTGCAGCGCGGCTTCAAAGGCCAGCACCTTGTTCACGGGTACGTCGTTCAGGAAGCCTTCGTTGGCAGCGTACACGGACACGGCCAGCTGGAAGATGTCGAAGGGCTGGTACTGCTTCTGCTTCATCAGCTCGGTCACGCGCTGACCGTGCTCCAGCTGCTTGCGCGTGGCTTCGTCGAGGTCGGAAGCAAACTGGGCGAAGGCAGCGAGTTCACGATACTGGGCGAGTGCGGTACGGATACCACCGGACAGCTTCTTCACGATCTTGGTCTGGGCAGCACCACCCACACGCGACACCGAGATACCGGCGTTCACAGCAGGACGCACACCCGCGTTGAAGAGGCTGGACTCCAGGAAGATCTGGCCGTCGGTGATGGAAATCACGTTGGTCGGCACGAAGGCAGACACGTCACCGGCCTGTGTTTCGATGATGGGCAGAGCGGTCAGCGAACCGGTCTTGCCGGTCACGGCGCCCTTGGTGAACTTCTCGACATATTCTTCGGAAACGCGCGAAGCACGCTCGAGCAGACGGCTGTGCAGATAGAACACGTCGCCGGGATAGGCTTCACGTCCTGGCGGACGACGCAGCAGCAGGGAAATCTGGCGGTAAGCCACAGCCTGCTTGGAGAGATCGTCATAAATGATCAGGGCGTCTTCGCCGCGATCACGGAAGTATTCGCCCATGGTGCAACCGGCGTAAGGAGCCAGGAACTGCAGCGCGGGGGATTCGGAAGCGGAAGCGGCCACCACGATGGTGTACGCCAGCGCGCCGGTTTCTTCGAGCTTGCGCACGACGTTGGCGATGGTGGACTGCTTCTGGCCCACCGCCACGTACACGCACTTAATGCCGGAATTTTTCTGGGCGATGATGGCGTCGACGGCGAGAGCGGTCTTGCCGGTCTGACGGTCGCCGATGATCAGCTCACGCTGGCCACGGCCAACCGGAATCATGGCGTCGACGGACTTGTAACCGGTCTGCACCGGCTGGTCCACGGACTTACGCCAGATCACACCGGGCGCCACCTTTTCCACGGCGTCGGAGAGCTTGGCATTCACCGGGCCCTTGCCATCGATGGGGTTACCCAGGGTGTCAACGACACGGCCGAGCAACTCGGGGCCGACCGGCACTTCGAGAATGCGGCCGGTGCAGCGAGCCTTCTGGCCTTCCTGCAGGTTGAGGTAGCCACCGAGCACCACGGCACCCACGGAATCCTGCTCGAGGTTCAGCGCCATGCCATAGAGGCCGCCGTCGAACTCGATCATTTCGCCGTACATCACATCGGCCAGGCCGTGGATGCGCACGATGCCGTCAGACACGCTGACGATGGTGCCTTCGTTACGCGCTTCAGCGGATGCTTTCAGATCCGTGATGCGGCTCTTGATCAGTTCACTGATCTCGGAGGGATTCAGATGCTGAGACATGATGCTCGTTTCCTCAAACTCAAGAATTCAGG